>Ga0256829_1000018_pt1 | contig 296414 bp, 252 predicted proteins | sample 131447metaG_FD_185979 | JGI IMG/M metagenome (GOLD analysis project Ga0256829, IMG submission 185979) | Hydrothermal vent microbial communities from Lau Basin, Pacific Ocean - 131-447 | ecosystem: Environmental > Aquatic > Marine > Hydrothermal vents | place: Pacific Ocean: Lau Basin... | reverse complement strand
GAGCCCTCGGACTTCGTGAACCGGCTCTCCGAGCGGGTCCACGAGGATCATCAGCGCCTCCCGTACCCGATCACGGAGAACCTGTTCCTCGTGACACGAGACGGGATCGCTGGGACCACATGGATGCGCCGGGCGGCGTGAGTCCTACGATTGTCCCGTGATCCTGCTCATCGACAACTACGACTCGTTCACGTGGAACCTCGTCCAGCGCTTGGGTGAGATCGATCGGTCGCTGGTCCCCGATCGGGACCTGATCGTTCGTCGTCACGACGAGATCACCCCCGACGAAGCCCGGGATCTGGACCCGACCCATGTGATCATCTCCCCGGGACCCTGCACCCCTAAGGAAGCGGGGGTCTCGAGCTCGATGATCGAGCGGTTCGCCGGGGTCGTCCCGGTTCTGGGGGTGTGCCTGGGTCACCAGTGCATGGCCGATCTCCACACGATGGTCGTCGAGCGACACAAGGTGCTCATGCACGGGAAAACTTCCGAGATCACCCACGACGGGGTCGGGATCTTCGAGGGGATCGATTCGCCGACAACCGTGGCGCGGTACCACTCCCTCGTCGTCCGGAGGGACTCGATCCCGGATCCTGTTCCGGGCGAGGACTCGTGGGCGATCAGCGCGCTGTGCACGGACGAACTCGATGGGGAGCAACTCCAGGTGGTCATGGGTCTGCGCCGGGTGTGGGCCGACGAGTCCAAAGCGCCCCTTGTGGGGGTGCAGTTCCACCCGGAATCGTTCATGACCCCGACGGGGTCGGTGATGCTCTGGAACTTCCTGCGCATGGGGAAGGGCGCGCGGGACGTGGCTCGTCCTCGGGTCCACGACGTGCTCGTCTGAACGAGTCGCTGGAGCCCCACAGCCCGGGTGATCTTGGCTATCCTTGGGGCATGCTTCACCCCGCGCCGACGACGAAACTGGACCCGACCCTGAGCCGAGGGGTGATCGATTCGATCATCGACGAGACCGATCGGACCCCGGCGTATGTGGTGCTGTCGTTTCCGAATACGAACTACCAGATCCGTCTGGTCCCGACGACGGATGTCGAGACTCTCAAGTCCAACGTGGGAGAGATGGTCCTGGGCGCGGTCTCGATGACCGCGCGTCGGGTTGATGTGACGAGCGCTGGGGGTCGTGTGGTCGATCCGTGTGTGGGGACCCCGAGACGGATCCAGGGGACGATCAATGCGATCGATCCCAGCTCGAACACCCTCGTGGTCAATGTTGGGCCGGGCTTCAACGTCCGTCTCAAGCTCGGCGCACCCGGTCAGCAAGCCCAGGACTTCGTCGATGCGGACTTCGTGACCTGCGATGTGCTCCCGAGCGCGTCGTTCGCGTTCTCGAAGGTGTACCGGGTCGATTGAATCATCGGGTTGGTTGGGATCAGTCGATCCGGGGATCGACCCATCGGTACAGCACGTCCACGGCGAGATTGAACAGGATCAGCATCGTCGCGAAGACGAGGACGACCCCCATGATGAGGGACAGGTCCTTGTTCTGGACGGCGTTGACGAAGTGCTGACCGATCCCCGGGACCGTGAAGACCTGCTCGACGACGAACGAGCCCGTCATCGCGAGAGCGGCGGCCGGTCCGAGGAACGAGAGCACGGGGAGGAACGCATTCTTGAGCGCGTGTTTGTACAGGACGGCCCGTTCGGTCGCGCCCTTCGCGCGTGCGGTCCGGACGTAGTCGGCGCCCAAGGCGTCGATCATGCCCATCCGGGTGAGGCGGGCGATGTAGGCCGCGAAGGGGAGCGCGAGGGTGATCGAGGGGAGGACGAGCTGCGCGGGTCCCCCCCAACCTCCGACGGGCATGACCGGGAGGAGGACGGCGAAGAGCAGGAGCAGCACGGTCCCGATCACGAAGCTCGGGAGCGAGATCCCGATCATCGCGATCGCGAGCGTTGCGAGATCCGAGACGGAGTTCGGTTTCACGGCGCCGATGACCCCTGCGCCGACCCCGATCACCAGCGCGATGAGGATAGCGCTCGCGCCGAGGGTGATCGACACGGGGAGCGCGGACGAGACGATCTCGTTCACGCTCCAGTCGTCGTACTCGAGGGAGGGTCCCAGGTCGAAAATGGGACGTTCAATCGGTGGGAGCCCTGCTGATTCAGCGATCTCCCGTTCGCTCTGGAGGTCACCCCGAACCCAGTCAGTCGCGTATTTGATCCCTGTCGCGCTGGAGAGATAGGAGACGTAGAAGCGCGGGAAGGAGTCGAGGTTGTACTGCTTCTTCATCGCTTCGATGACTTCCGCTTTGGGTCGTTTGTCCGGGTTCTCGAGCGGGTTCCCGGGGACGACCCACGCGAGGGTCAGGGTGATCGTGTAGATCACGAGGAGAATGAAGGGGAGCGCCACGAGACGACGCGCGATCATCGAGATCATGGTGTCGTCTCCGCGGTGGGTTCGCTGTGGGAGGGATTCATGGGGCGGGGCTGATCGGGTCCCTTCCCGTCCCCGAGCACGTCGATGAGGAACGCGTTCTGCTTGGTGCGCGGGTGGGTCGAGAGCCCGGTGATTTTGTGCGCGTCGAACATGTAGATCGTTGCGTAGTGGAAGATGGGGATGAGCGGGAGGTCTTCCTCGACAAGGATCCGCTCCGCTTCGCTCAGGAGCGCCATCCGTTTCTCGGGATCCAGCTCATCGGCGGCCTGCGCCAAAAGCCCGTCGAAGCGTTGGCTCTTGTACGCGCGGTCGTTGTTGCCGTCGTCGGAGTGGTTGATGCCGAGGAAGGTCGTTGGGTCCCCGTAGTCCCCGAACCATCCCGCGCGCCCGGTCATGTACTGCTTGTTCTTCAGATCATCCTTGAAGATCTTGATTTCTTTCTGGGAGAGCGAGGTCTGGACCCCGAGCGATTCCTGCCAAGACTTCGCGATGGTCTGCGCGATCAGGTCGTGCCCGGCATCCTTGTTGAAGGAGAGCTCGACGACGAACCCCTCGGGAAAGCCCGCTTCATCGAGGAGGGCTTTGGCTCGCTCGATGATCGCTCGGCGCTCGGATTCGTTCGCGGCGTCACCGATGTTGGGGAGCCCCTTGGGAGAGGTGTATCCCCCGATGGATCCGGGGGGGATGAGGGTGTCGGCCGTGGGTTCGCCGAGCCGGCGGACCTGCTCTGCAACGGCGCGTTTATCCACGCACATCGCGAAAGCGCGCCGGACCCGTGCGTCGTGGAAGGGGTTCGTGCGCCCGTCCGGGAGGAGAGGGTTGCAGTTGAAGTTGTAGAAGTATGTCCCGAACGACGAGACGGCGTGGGTGTGGGCTCGGGGGTCATCGGGGAGCATGCGATCGATCGAGAACTGGTCGAGCCCCTGCGCCCGGAGACGATCGACTTCGTCCTTGTGCTCCGCGAGGTACGCGAGCTTGTCGGCGACCATGTCACCCCGGTACGACGCGGTCACGTCGCTGACCCAGTCGATCGAGCCCGTCTGGTACGCAAGGACCCCGGCGTTGGGATCCGTGATCGAGGGGATGGAGACCGAATCGATCGCGATCGAGTCCCTGTCCCAGTAGTGCTCGTTCTTCTCCATGCGCATGTCGCGTTTGAAGCGCCATTGTGTGAGCTTGAACGGGCCGTTGGAGATCAGGACGTTGCCCTTCGTCCACCCGGGACGACGGACGAGCCGGGCTGTTTCGGGGTCGGGTCGTTCGTATTGGCTGACGAGCGGTTCGTACACAGGCGCGAACACCGTGAACGCACAGAGATCGAGGAAGTAGGGGACGGGTCGTTCGAGGGTGACGATGAGGGTCCGATCGTCGGGCGCTTTGAGCCCCACAAGATCGTCGAAGGCGACCAAGGTCTGGTCCCAGGCGTGCTGAGCTCCGTCGCGCTGTTCGCTCGGAGAGCCGAAAGTCGTCTCGCCGAACGTCTCGAGGATCTCGTCGCGCTTCGTGTAGAAGTCGCTCGCGCCCTCGATGTTCATGAACATCGCGGCGTAGTCGGAGACGAGATCGGGGAGCATCGCGCGGCGCCAGGAGTACACAAAGTCGTGGGCTGTCACGGGCTGGCCGTTGGACCACTTGGCGTTGTTCCGGATCGTAAAGGTGTAGATCCGTTGATCCTCGGAGATCGACCAGGATTCCGCCGCTCCGGGGACGATGTCGAAGTCCGTGCTGAGGACGTCGTTCTTGACGAGGGGCTCGTAGAGGAGACGGGCCGTGCGGAGGTCGTGCATCCAGCTCATGCGCTGGGGGTCGAGGGTGTTGACCTCGGATCCGTTGATGAAGGTGAGGTCCGCGCGGGGCGCAGGACGATCGCTCAGCATCGCGCCGAGCACGAGCGCCACGAGAAGCGCGATCGGGACCAGGGTTCGGCTCATCGGACCACTGTACCCGTTGGAGCGGGGTTCTGTTGCGTTAGTTCACGAACCGGTCGTCGGCGAACCCGAAGGTCTCAACGATCGGGGACCCGGGACCCAGGAGGAGGGCGGCGTTGTTCCGGAAGTCCCGGTCCTCGCCGCTCTTGAGCTGCGCGTGGAGGTTGGTCTGCTTCACGCTGTTGGGGTTCCCCCCCGTGATCTCCGCGTGCTCGGTCTGGGCGTAGTAGAGGAGTGATTCACCCGCTTGGACGAGCGCGACGTGGATCGCCCGATCCTTGACTCCGGGGATCCGCTTGTTCACGACATCATCGAGCGCGACGATGACCATGTCCGCGCCCAGCGCGACGGCCGCTTTGGTCGCGCCCTGGGTGGCGCTCTCGCCGACCTGGAAGAGCGAGTTCGTCGCGAAGCCCGCCGCGATCATCGCGAGGCGCTCACGCTGGTCCATGCTGGAGGAATCCCGGACCGCTTTCGACGCGGCGTCGCACATGAGTTCGATGCATCGTCCGCGCTGCTCACGCAGATCACTCGAGGGGAGCGAGCCCCCCTGTCCGAGCGCGCTCACACAGGTCGCGAGGAGGGAGGGGTCGTCGGTGGAGTTCGCGACCGCGCCGAGTTTCTCGATGAGCGCGTTGAGGTCGCCCGTCGTGAGCGCCGGGCCGTTGGTCGAGGTTGTCCGGAAGATGCGGCCCGCGCGTCCGGCGGCGAAGATCCGAACGCTCATGTCCTCGTCGTCGAGCGCACCGACGATGATGCGCGAAGCGTTGGTCGTCCCCAGCTCCCCGGCGAACCGGAGACGGGTCAGGGTGGCGCCGACGTTGTCCTGGGCTCCGAGGGCTTCCATGACGGGGGCGAGGGCTTCGTCGTACGCGCGGCGGAAAGAGATCGAGACGCGCGTGTTGTTCAGGGGCGCGAGGAGATTCTGACGGGCGCGGTTCGCGCGGGACAGGTCGGTCGAGGCCGCGTCGTCTGCTTTTTCCGAGACGAACTGGGCGATCTGGGCGCGTTCCGAGGAGCTGATCGAGGGTTTCTCGACGATCGACAGCGGGAGCGAGCTCACACCCTGCGCGAAGGCGCTGGGGGCGAGGATCGTCATGAGGATGAGCGAGAGGATTCGGAGTGTTCTGGTCGGCACGTCGGATCTCCGTGAGTTATCGCCGCGCCTCGGGGCGCGGGGTGTCGAGCGAGTGTATGACCCCAAACCGTGGGTGTCGCGCTCAGTAGACCTCGAGCATCAAGCGTTTGGTCGGCTTGAGCTTGCGCGGGATCATGGTCCGCTCCCATCCTTCCGGATCGCTTGGGATGGACGGGTCCACGAGCACGTACTGTCCGAGCGAAACCGGGTCGAGGATCCCAGCGAGGGCTTGGATGATCCCGAGTTCCATCCCGGCGACCCCGCAGATGTAGATCAAGGTCCGTTCGCTCTTGAGAAGGGGGAGGAGCCGTTCCGATTCGAGCTTCATCCGATCCTGGACGTACATCGGGTCGGTTTGAGCCGGAGTCGAGTGGCGGGAGATCGTGGGGAGGTAGGTGAATCGGTCCCCGAACCGATCCCGGAGCGCCATGAACTCCTCGAAGTAGAGGATGTCGGATTCGTAGGGCGCGCCCGTGATCAAGGTCGCCTTGGACGGCATCCCGAGCTCGCTTAGATCCCCGAGCATCCCCCGGAAGGGCGCGATCCCCGTCCCCGTGGAGATAAACAGGTAGTCGTGCTTGCTCGGGTCCTCGGGGAGGACGAACCGCTTCCCGACGGGTCCCGTGATCGTGATCGGAGCGCCCTCGTCGAGATCGCAGAGGTAGTTCGAGCAGACCCCGAGGAAGAGTTCGTGATTGTCCCAGCCCTCGTCGATGAGGCGCTTGGTGGTCGTTGCGAGGATTGTGCCGTCTCCCGTTTCACCCTTGGTCGGGGACGCGATGGAGTACAGACGGAGCTTGTGGGGGTTCCCGTTGGGGTCCTGGCCCGGTGGGATGACCCCGAAGGATTGCCCGGAGACCCAGGACCCTTCGAGGGGGGTCCCGGAGACATCGATCTCGATATGGCGCACCCACGCGGCCGACTTCTGGGAACGGGTGCAGATGCGTGAGGCGCGGACCGTTGCGAGCACGGGTTCATGGGCGCGGACCAAGTGCTGGCGCGCCTCACGGAGGAGGGGGGACCCGGCCACCTGGGTCGGGGATGGTTTCTTGGGGGAGTCGGGATCGTGCTGAGCCCGTTCGGTCACATCAGCCGTCGCTTTCCTCGTCGTCGATCATCTCGACGTCGGAGCCGTCCTCGGCGTTGTCGTACGACTCGTCGTCGTAGCTCTCTTCTTCGAAGGTCTCTTCGGGCTCGGGGGTTTGGCCTCCGAGCGCTTCGAGGCGGATCGCGGCCGCTTCGAGTCGGTCGCCGTTCTCCCCACGGGCGCGGGCTCGACGCATGGCGTTGGCCGCGTCGAGGAAGGCCTGCTGGGCGCGCTGCTCGAAATCGTCCCGAGCGGCGCTGTGGTCGTTCATCCGATCGGCCCAGGGACCGGGGACGTTCGCGGCGAGGATGGACTCGAAGAGCAGCGCCATGTCCGCTTCCCCCCGGGCTTGACGCTCCAAGGCGCGAGCGAGGTGCTGCTGGGCTGTCGAGGTCGCGAGGTACCCGGCCGTCGTCGCGTTCTCCTTCACATCGCGGAGGGCGCTGAGCGCATCCCGGATCGAACGCTCGACCCGCGCGTGCGCGGGAGCGGCGGTGTCCGCGCGGAAGGATTCGAGCTCGTCGATCAGGGAGACGAGCGCTTGCTGGGCGCTGTCGGCGCGCTGGCGCGCATCACGCGCGTCCTGCTCCGCGTTCTTGACGCGCTGGGCGATCTCCTCGAGCGACTCGTTGAGGAGCTTGATCTGACCCTTGGCTTTCTCGACCTGGTTCGCGATCTCGCGCGATTCGGGGAGGACCCGCTCGAGTTTCCCCTGGACCCGGATCGATTCGAGCTCGTACGCATCGGCGCGGAGGGTGTGCTCCCGGACACGTTCAGCGAGCTGGGCCGCTTCTTGGGCGCTCACGTTGGGCATCCGGAGCTCGTAGCGAGCGGATTCGTTGCGTTCTTCGCTCGCTTTGGATTCGAGGTCCGCGATCTGCGCCTCGTACCCGTCGATCTCGGTCTGGATCGTCGAGAGCATGTCTTCGAACTGGGTGACATCCTGACGGCGGAGCGCGATGAGCTCCCGGAGCTGATCGGAATCCGCGCTCACGTCGAAGTTCATGGAGGCCTTCGCGATCGCGTTCATCGTGATCCACTCGCTCAACCGAGCGCGGACGATCCGCGATTTGTGGAGGGACTCGGTTTCCGCGTCGGACGCGTCCTGCCCAGCGAGGGCGGATTGTCCGAGCTTCGCGATGGCGAGCGAAACCGAGGCCGCTTCGCCGAAGGGCTTCCCAGCGCCGGCGTAGTCGGTGACGGCTTGCTCCGCTTCCCGGTATGCGCTCTCGCTGATACTCGGAGACAGGGTGGGGTCCCCGATCGAGACTTTCCGGAGGGAGAGCTCGGCGTCCTCGACGGCTTTCTGCGCATCGCTCTCGCCGGAGCACCCGGTCAAGGGGAGCGCAGACACGCTCAGGAGCGCGAGCAGGGAAGCGGAAGCGATGGTTCGTGTGCTGTGCATCGGGGTCCTCGGGTGGGGGCCTCGTGGGGTCGTCGAAGGATCGCAACTGTAGCGCGAGGACACGGGAGCCGTCACGCTCCGAGCGTCATGGGGTTTCCGAACCCTCGGAGCTGGTTTCTGGGGATTCCCCCTCCTCATCCGAGGGAGGGGGGTACTCGATCCCGTAATCGGGTCTCGGGGTATAGAGGGAACGGATCCAGTCGATCGCGCGCGCGTACCCCTTGTCCCGAGTCGTCCGGAAGATGGGTCGGAAACCCTGGCCGTAGACCAGCGGATCGATCTCGGGGTGGGGGTAGATGGATTTGGACTGGACCATCGCGAGTTGGATCAAGGGGGATCGCGCGGGGTCCGTGACGTTGATGAGGGGGGTCCCGTCCTTGAGGGTCGCGCGGTCCACGATCAGGAAGTTGGTATAGACAGTCTCATCCGAGTTCGGTCGTCGGGTCAGGAGCTGGAAGTCCCCGGCCTCGGTCCCCCCGTGACAGCGTGTCGTGGCGCATGCGTTGACCAGCCACCCGGTCGGTCCACCGATGTGATCCTTAAAAAGCTCGATAGAGCGGGGGTTTTCCTGGACCCGGACCTCCCCGTAGAGATCCCGTGCGCGATGGGAGAAGAGGAGCCGGAGCTTGTCCAGATCCGACATCTCGAGGAAGCGTTCCCGTTCTTCCGGATCGATCGGGAACGACTCGGGTTCACGCGCCATGAGGGTTCGGATCGTGTCGTTGTCCACCTTGAGCTTCGGGGGATCGTCGAGATCGATCTCGTAGACCCGGATCAGGTTGATCTGTTCTTCCGTGAGCGTGGGGGTCTGAGGAGGGCGCTTGGATCGCTGATTCCGGTTCTCGATGTCCTCACGATCGAGACGGGCGTTCATGAGCTTGAGATGCTCGGTGAGCCAGCGATGGAGGACGAGCGCATCGGGGTTGTCGGGGTCGGATTCGAGGATCGAGTCGAGCTCGGTGATCGCAAGCTCGTAGGCGCGTCGATCACGGAGCCAGTTCACGAGGGTGAGTCGCGCATCGATGTCGTCGTTGGGGACGGCCGCTCTGAGCTGAGCGAATCGCTCATCGATGGGTGGGAGGAAATCGATCGAGCTGATCCTCGATCGTTGGAAGGTGGTATCGATCCCGTTGATCCTCAGGACGATCTCTGTTTCGCGCGACTCCATCAGGATCCCCGTGAGCTTCCGGCCTCCGGGGAGTGTGACGACACACTCTCTGGGGGATCTGGGCTCTGTTTGGGTTGTGGATTCGGGGGCGGGTTGCGCGAGGGTGTCCGAGACGATGGGTGTGCTTGAGCCGAGGATCAAGGCGAGGAGTGTGAGATGGAGGGTTCGTGGTGGGCTCATGTCGGGGGCGCGGAACGAGCGATCCCGAGGACGGGCTCCGCGCTGGAGCATATACGAGCGGGAGGTGGCGCGGTTTTGCGAATCGTGTCGTCTCAGGCCGCGTTCTGGATCGAATCGGGGTCTGCTGCGAGGACCCGTTCGTCGCTGACCACTTTCGCGAAGTCCCGGAGCGGCTTGGATTCCCCCCGGTACTCGATCACGGGGATCCCTTTGCGATCGAGCGAGATGGTGCATTCACCGATGATGTCCCGCTCGAAGACACAGCGGTGACCCGGGAGATAGAGCTCGGTTTTGGTGTAGATCGCGCGCTTGACGTTGAGCGAGCACTTGGAGTGACGGGAACGCAACCGGCTCAAGCTCTGGTGCGCGTTCGTGAGCACACCGCGGCGGGATCGGAGTTCGTGGAGCGCGAACTCCATCTCCATCCGCTCCTCGATCTGCGATGCATTGGGTTTCCCGATCGCGGCGTTGAAGGACCCGAGCTTCTTCTCTCGGTTCTCGATCACGCTTTCGAGTTTGTCCTCCAGCTCGCCCGCTTGTCGGGTGAGCACTTCGATCGCCGGGATGGTTCCGAGCACGAGCACGGTCGTGATCCCTTGTTCGGAGCCGATGGTGGAAGCGACGGCGTCCTTGGCGACGACGATCTCTCCCCCACGGATCGAAGCGTTGGGCGCATCGAGCGACCCGTCGATCTGGAGCGTGGAGTTGGTGATCTCCCCCTTGACACGCACATCGCCTCCGATTGATGCGTGGACGCTTTCGAGATACCCGGCGACCAGATCCCCCCAGGCGATGATCTTGCCTTTGTCCTTGCCGGCCATTCCTCGCGCGAGGAACGTGGAGCCCAGGCTCTCGAGCGTGGCGCGTCCGACGAGGGAGCGGATGTCGAGGTCTTTGCCGGACTTGACGCTGAAGTTGTCCTGAATCAGTCCGTGGATGCAGACCGACCCGGGGAAGTCGATGCGTCCTGTGGAGAAGTCTACATCGCCTTGGATCTCGAGGTTCTTGTTCACACGGAGGGACGAGGCGGTCTGGACAAACTCGCCGCTGTGTCGTGCGAAGCAGACATTGTCTTTGAGTTGGATGGAGTCCGGGTCGATCGCGTCGAAGGTGGCGCTCTCGCTTGCGGGGATGGATTGTCCGAACACATCGACACCATCGGCGGGCTCGGTGGTTTGCTCGATTTGTGCGAGCCGCTGACCGCGCACCACGATGACGATGGAGCTCATCTCGTAGAAGTTGATGGGCTGATCGTCATCGGTGTTCTTGCTCGCGTCCTGCGCGTCGAGCTTGTGGCGTTCGGCGCGATCGATCTGCTCAGCGAGTTCCTTGTCGAGCACGATCTCCGGCTTGGACGCGTTGACGGGCTCGGACCCGCGCGCGATCACACACGCCCTCGGGACACTCGGGTCCGCGCCGACTTCGGCGCAGATCTCCGCGATGTCCTTGGGGTACATGAACTGTCGGCGTATCCCCTGTCCCTCGAGATACGCCGTCACCATATCCGGGGTGACTGATCCGGGGTTCTCGCACGGTGCGATGTGGAGTGTCGCGACGACTTTGTGTTCGTCGTATGAGAGTTTCAGGATCGTGTCCAGGTCGTACGCGCTCATCGCGGACACCCCGACGCGTCGTATCCGGCGCGTCAGCAGCGGCTCAGGCGGCGCCGCACTTGGACAGGGTTTCGGTGATGCGTTCCGAGAGCAGATCCGGGGTGAAGGGCTTGACAACGTAGTTGTTGACCCCGGCCTTGATTGCTTCGATGACGCGCGACTTTTCCGCTTCGGTCGTGACCATGATGAGCGGGGTCGTCTTGTCGGTTTCGCGGAACTTCTTGACGAAGGTCAGCCCGTCCATGTTGGGCATGTTCCAGTCCACCAGGCACAGGTCGGGCTTGAAAGCGCTGACCTTGCTCAGCGCGTCCTGCCCGTCGCAGGCTTCTTCGAGCTCGGTGTACCCGAGCTGCTTGAGGACGGACTTCTGGATGTTCCGCATGGTTTTCGAATCGTCGATGAGCATGATGCGCATAGCGTCGCTCCTTGGCTTGTGTTTTCTGGGCTGCTCTTACGCGGCGGCGGTGGAGGGGTTTTCACTCTCGGCAGGAACTTCACGGAGCGCGACTTCCATCACGACCTCTCCGCAGTCCGTGTTGCACGGGATCTTGACACAGGGGGTCCCGGACGGGGTCGCGATGATGTGCTCGGCGCCGAGGACGACGGAGGGGCACGAGATCGAAACGTCCTTGCGCTGGTACTCCGCTTTCGCGTTGCCCGAGATCATGTTCACGAGTTCACCGACAGCATCGGCGAAGTCCGGAGAATCCGAGTCGATCTCCATCCCGGTGAACAGGGTCACGATCCGGCTCGCGGCCTCCTCGGGCATGGAGAGGACGATGGTCCCCTGCATTCCACCGGAGACACCGATGATCCCGGAGACGTCGTGGGTCGCTTTGCGCTCACGCTTCAGACTGGGCTCACCGATCTCCACGGGGAGTTGGAGCATGGTTGTGAATACGTTCTGGATCGAGTGGATGAACGGGGTGATGAATGACTGGTCCATGATAAATGCTCTCCGTTGAGATCAGGACGCGCCGGCCGCTTGAACGGCGCGGGCTTGCTTGGATGTGATCGAGATGAGACGGGCGATGTCGATAATCAGACCCACACCGCCGTCGTTCAGGATGGTCGCGCCCGAGACCGGGCCGTCACGCTCGACCCCGTCGAGGGGCTTCATGACGATCTCTTGCTGTCCGATGACGCGCGAGACACGGAGTCCGATGTTCTTCCCGGCGTGGGAGATGACGACGATGAAATCTTCATCACCGTGACGTGTGTTCTTCACACCCAGGACTTCCTGGGCGCTGATGATCGGGAGGACCGCGCCACGCAGATGGATGACGGGGTAGCCATCGACACTCGAGATCTCGCCCGGCTCGGGACGCACGATCTCAAGGATATTGCTCAGCGCGATCGCGTAGATCTCGTCGGCCGTGGACACCATCATCGCCGGCATGATCGCGAGGGTCAGGGGGATGGTGATCGTGAGGACCGTGCCTTTCCCCTCCGTGGACTCGATGGTCAATGAGCCCTTGAGCTTGGATTCGATGTTGGTCCGGACGACGTCCATCCCGACACCGCGCCCGGAGATGTCCGAGACGACTTCCGCCGTCGAGAACCCGGCCTGGAGGATGAATCGGAAGACCTCTTCATCGCTCAGGTGCTCGAGCTGTTCTTCGCTCACGAGCCCTCGTTCGACGGCTTTCGCGCCGATCTTGTCGCGCGACAGTCCGCGCCCGTCGTCGATGACCCGGACACAGACGTGGGAGCCCTCGTGACCCGCTTGGAGCGTGATGGTCCCGGCGCGGGGCTTGCCGTTCGCTTCGCGCACGTCGGGGGTTTCGATCCCGTGGTCCCCGGAGTTCCGGAGAAGGTGCACGAGGGGATCGCCCAGTTCTTCGATGACGGACTTATCGACTTCGGTGTCGCCGCCCTCGATGACCAGGTTCATTTCCTTCCCCGTCTTCGAGGCAAGGTCGCGGATCAAGCGGGGGTACTTCCCGAAGAGCTTGTTCAGGGGCTGCATGCGCGTGCGCATGACGGCCATCTGGATATCCCCGGTGACCCGGTCCAGTGTCCCCGCGGTGAACTCCATCTGCTCGGCGAGCGTGGATTCGACCTGGTTCATCTTCCCGAACTCCTCGGCCATCCCGAGGACCCGGTTTTTCTGGAGCACGAGCTCACCGACCAGGTTCATGAGGGTTTCGAGTCGTTCGATATCGACACGGATCGTCTGCTCGATCTGGCTTTTCGCGGCCCCGGACTTCTGAACGTTCTGGTCCTGTCCCTGCGCGGGCGCGGACGAGGTCGCGACGGCCTCGCCTGCTTCATCGGGTTCAACGCCGAAGGGGATGCCGTCGATCTGGAGCGCTTCGACCCCGGTCGAGTCGTCCTCGAGCTGGTGTGTGTCGAGTGTTCCCGATTCGGTGAGGGTCGTGATGTGCGCGAAGAGGGTTGTGGTGTCCCACGACACGACTTCCTTGTCACGGAGCGCGGCGTTGTGGACTTCGATCAGGGTCGCGACACCCTCGAGACGAGGGGTGAGCTGGATCAGGGTCTCGTCGCTGGCATCTTTGAGGGCCTCAACACCCTTCTTGAGGATCGCAACGAGCGCGGACGTTGCTTCGATCCCGAAGAAGTCCACGGTCTTGTCGAGTTCCTCGATTTCCTCGATGAGGTTGTTGACGGAAGACTCACGGGTCTGCGCATCGCGCACCCCTTGGAGTTTGTCCTGGATCGACTGGATCGATTCCTCGACATCGGCCGTCAGCGGATCGATCAGATCGAGCTTCGACGGATCGAGATCGAGCGGTTCGACTGTGCGTTCGTCGTTGTAGACCCGAGCCGGGGTTTCGCTTTCTTCGGTCCCGGGAACGTCCGCCGGAGCGGAGGATCCGCCGACGGCTTCCCCGTTCCCGATCTTCGTGAGCTGATCGATGAGGGCTTGGTCGGCTTTGCTCAGCGCGCCGGTGCCTTCAACGATCTCATCGAACTGCACCTTGATGATGTCGATCGCGGCGAGGAGGAGGTCCATCTCGCCGGATCCGACGACGATCTGCTGATTCCGTGCGGCGTTCAGGGCGCTCTCGCCGGCGTGGGCGATCTCGACGAGCTCGGTGAGCGCGAGGAACGAGGCGCTCCCCTTGATCGTGTGGAGAGCGCGGAAGATCTGGTTCAGAAGATCCAGGTCCTCGGGGCGGGACTCGAGCTCCACGAGATCAGCTTCGACCTGCTCGAGCAGCTCGCCTGACTCCGTGATGAAGTCCTGCATGATCTCGGGATCGAAACCACTCATGCCGCGGCTCCTTGCTGCGAAGCGATGTAGTCCTGCTTCTGGTGACAGAACCCCTCGGGGATCGGGAGGGCCTCGAACCCGTGGTTGAGGTCTTTGATACGTTCGGAGTGACCGATGAAGAGCGTCCCGTCCTCGGCGAGCTGGTCGTGGAACATCTTGAGGACCCCTTCCTTCATGGGGTCGTCGAAGTAGATCAGCACGTTCCGACAGAAGATGATGTCCCAGGTCCCGTGGCGCTTGGCGGCGAGACGGTCCTTGAGGTTGTGTCGCTCGAAGCTCACCATCGTGCGGATCTCGTCGCTCAGACGGAAGTTCCGTCCTTCGTCCTTGAAGTACCGGTCCTTGATGAGCTGGGGGGTTTGGCGCATCGCGTACTGGGAGTAGAGCCCGTCGTGCGCGACATTCAGGGCTTTCTCGGAGATGTCGGTCCCGAGGATCTCGATGTGCCAATCGGGGAGACGGACACCCAGGGTGCGATGCAGGAGCATCGCGATCGTGAAGGGCTCTTCGCCGGACGAGCAGGCCGCCGACCAGATCCGGAGGCGCTTGTTGGTGCGCCGTTCCATGATCTCGGGAAGGATCCGACGCTCAAACACCCCGAGCTGGGCGTCGTTGCGGAAGAAGCTGGTCTCGTTGATCGTGATCCGGTTGAACATCTCCTGGAACTCGTCCATCTGGTACGGTCCCATGGTGAGGTAGTTGATGTACTGATCGAAGTCTTCCATCTCCAGTTCGCCCAAGCGATGGCTCAGGCGCGATTCGAGGATGTACTTCTTCGCTTCGGGGAAGTGGATCCCGGAACGGTCGTAGATGACTTTGGAGAGCCGGTTGAACTGCGGCTCGCTCAGATGGATTTTTTGTGCGATCGACATGTGTGAACGCCTTTCTTCGTGGCTGGAACGGATTAGGCCGCGGCTGGGACGTCCATGTTGGAAATCAGTTCGAGGTGGTCGGCACCGACCAGACGATCGAGGTCGAGGAGGATCACGAGGGTGTCATCGACCTTCGCGACTCCTTGGATATATCCGGCGTCGGCGTTGCTCATGACGGAGGGCGCGGGCTCGACCATCCCGGGGTCGAGGCGCAGGACCTCGTGGACCGCATCGACGATGAACCCGAGGGTTGCGCCCCGGACTTCGACCACGATGATCCGGGATTCGTCCGAGTGCTCGGTTTCCTCCATGTTGAAGCAGTTCCGGAGGTCCAGGACCGGGACAATCTTCCCGCGGAGATTGATCACACCCTTCACACCCTGGGGGCTCTGGGGGACGCGCGTGAGTTCCATCATCCGGTTGATCTCTTGAACGCGCAGGATATCAACGGCGAATCGCTCAGCACCGACGTTGAAGCTCACAAGACGGAGCTGGTCAGCGTTGCTGGGCTCTCCTGCGTTCTGCTCGTTGTTACCCGAATCATGTTCGCTCATCGCGGATCTCCTTGGAAAGGAAGTTGGTCAGTGCTTTGTCTTCGGTTTCCTGAGCCCCCGACCTCAGTCGGGAGCGTGAAACCGGATCTGATTAGGCCGAAAGCCGCTCACTCCGGCCGTGTTCATCCCCCGAACTGGTTATCCGTCGGAGTGTGTCGCTCAGGGTTCGTGCGATTTGCTTGATGTCGAGGAGCGCGTCGGCGTGCCCTGCATCGACGACGGCTTTGGGCATCCCGTAAACCACACAGGAGCGTTCGTTCTGGCAAATGATGGTGCCCCCGGCGCGTTTGATCGCGCCCGCGCCCTTTGCGCCGTCTTCGCCCATCCCGGTGAGTTGGATCGCGAGCACGCGTCCGCCGTAGATCTCCGCCGCGCTCTGAAAGAGGACATCGACGCTGGGTTTGTAGATTGCGCCTGGGACCTCATCGACAGCGCGTCCGATCACGTGCCCCGTGCGGATCTTGGTCAGTTTGAGGTGTTTCCCGCCTTGAGCGAGCATGACGGACTTCCGGGCTTCCATCCCATGGGTCATCATGACCACGTCGCAGGCGCAGTTCTGGTTGAGTCTCGTGGACAGCGATGCCGTGAAAAGCGCGGGCATGTGCTGCGCAACGAGGATCGGGACCGGGAGTGTCGCCGGGAGCGCCATGAAGATCTCTTCGAGCACGGGGGGGCCCCCGGTCGAGGATCCGATGACGACCACGTCGAACGCGGTTCCGAGATCGAGATCCTTGGGATCGGTCGCTGTGTGCGCGGGCGCTTTGTTCGCGGCGGCGGCACTGGGCTGGGTTTCGAGCTTCTTCAGGTGCGAGCGATGCCCGCCGATCGCGAGGAGCTTCTCGACGAGTTCGCGTTTGAAGTCCTCGTCCCCCGCGCCGACCTTTTTGGGATCCTTCGCGATGACGTCGGCCGCACCGATTCGCATGGCCTTGAACGTCTCGGCGCTTCCCTGCTCGGTGAGCGAGGAGCACATCAGGACCGCCGGGGGGTGTTCACGGCAGGTGAGCTTGATCTCACGGAGCGCGTCGAGCCCGTTCTTGTTGGGCATCTCGATGTCGAGGGTGATGAGGTCGGGCTTGAGTTTCTTCGCTTGCTCGACGGCTTCAACACCGTCACGAGCGATCCCCACAACCTCGAACTCTTTTCGCGCTTCGATGATCTGCTTGATCATCTTGCGCATGAATGCTGAATCGTCAACGATGAGTACGCGCACAGGTGGATCTCCGCAGTTGTCAGCTTGGAGATCGAACCATCGGGGGGATGTCTTTATCCGTCAGGGGAAGGTGGAGCGAAAAAGGAAGCACGCCGCGGATATCCGCGGCGTGCTCTGCGAAATGCCCAGAAGAGGACTCGAACCTCCACCCCGTTGCCGGGACCACCACCTCAAGGTGGCGCGTCTACCAATTCCGCCATCTGGGCTCTGTCCGACCTGATCGGCCGGGTCCAGAGTATACGCGTGTTCGTCGGCGTGTCGAGTGTTCTTCCCCCCGAGTTCGTCGTGCGGATCTGTGCGGCAGGTCCTAGAATCTGCACCACGAGCAGGATCGGGGTCTATCTGCACCCGCGCGAGAGGTATTTATGAGCACGATCACACAGACCCAGATCGATTCGATCATCCTCGGGATCAAGGAATCCAACACGTTCGGCGCGATCCGGACGGAAGGGGCTGTGGTCGAGGTCGATGCCTGGGGGAGCGCCGAACCTGCGCAGTATCGACTGTATCTCGACCAGAACCCCCCGCTCGTTGAGCTCTCGACCAAGGACCGATGGCTCAGCGAATCCATCGAATCCGAGTTGGTCGAATCCGGGGACAAGCTCAACGAGCTGATCGAGGACGAGCTTGTGGATCTCGGGTACGAGCTCGGGGAGGGTCAGCCCGTCAAGTTCGAGCACTACCGGAATGACGACTTGGAGTTCGTGTTTCGTTCGCCCGTGGTCCCGAACCCTGGGCAAGACATCCACGATGCATGTCTGCTCTGGATCCGGGCCTATGAACAGTGTTTCCGGAATCTCGGGGACATGGATACCTCCGACGACGAAGACTGAGCTGCGCCCGAGCCGGGCGTGATGGGGTACGACGATGCGCGTGTTCATGCTTGGCTGGGAGTTCCCCCCGTTCATCGCCGGAGGTCTAGGGACGGCCTGCGCGGGCTTGACCAAGTCGCTCGTGAAGCAGGGTCATGATGTCACCTTCGTGCTCCCCCAGCCCGTTCCCGAGGGGCACCAATCCCATGTCCGACTGATCGGTCCCCGGGTCCTCGCGCGTCGGGTCGAGCATCTCCGTGAGAACGCGGTTTCCGAGGTCCCCGAGTCCCGGGTGGTGGGGGGGGAGCGGGTGGTGCGCCTCGAGGACGATGTCCGGACTCTTGAGCAGTTCCAACTCATCCACGAGCGCGCGATCTCGATGAGTTCGTACCCCGGGGTTGATGCGCACGACACCCTCACACGCGTCGTCCGTCACGTGAGTGAAACCAATCCCGGGGCAAGAATCGTGCACGAGGACCCCCACGAGGACCCCGTGCTCACGAATCTCCGATCATCCTCGGCCGCGATGCTCGCCGACGCGATGCAGGAAGCGCTCGATTCGCTCGGGGAGCTGGGTGTCGCGAACTCCGGGTACTCGGGGGATCTGTTCAATGACGCGCAGCGCTACGCGCGTCTCGCGTGTGCGCTCGCGATCCACGAGCATTTCGACGTGATCCACGCGCACGATTGGTTGACCTACCACGCCGGGGTCGCTGTCCGGGCGTTGACCGGGAAACCACTCGTGTGCCACATCCACGCGACGGAGTTCGATCGCTCGGGTGAGCACATCAATCAGGGGGTGTACGACATCGAGCGGATGGGGCTGCACAACGCGGATCGGGTTGTCGCAGTCTCCAGATTGACCAAAGCGATCGTGCACACCCGGTACGGCGTGGATGATGAGAAGATCGATGTCGTCTACAACGGGGTGGAACAGGACCAGGCGCAGCCGAAGATGGGCGCGGCGATCGAAAACGACGAAAAAATCGTGCTTTTCCTGGGTCGGATCACCATGCAGAAGGGTCCCGAGTACTTCATCCGCGCCGCGAAGCGCGTGCTCGAGGTCGAGGACAAGGTGAAGTTCGTCGTCGCCGGGTCCGGGGACATGGCCGTCCGGATGATCGAGGACGCGGCCGCCCACGGGATCGGTCACAAGGTGCTCTTCACGGGGTTCCTGAGAGGACGAGACGTCGATCGGGTGTTCCAGATGGCGGACTGCTACGTGATGCCAAGCGTGTCCGAACCGTTCGGGATCGCGCCCCTCGAAGCGATGCGCAACGACACCCCCGTGATCGTGTCCAAGCAATCCGGGGTCGCGGAGGTCCTGACCCACGCGCTGAAGGTGGATTTCTGGGATATCGACGAGATGGCGAACAAGATCGTCGCCGTGCTCAGGTACCCCCCGCTGAGCAGCACCCTGCGCGAGCACGGCCGGTTCGAGCTCCGTGGGCTGAGCTGGGACGGCGCTGCTGAGAAGTGCGTGAAGTCCTACGCGCGGGCGATCGCCTCGGTCTGATCCTGAACTGTCACCGGAGAGGTCTTAGCCGACGTCCCGTCCCTGGAAGAGCGCGACGGCGAGCGCCAGGAAGATCAGGATCTGGCACACGGAGTATGCGAAGACCAGGCCGACATGGGACATCGGGATCAGTGCGTTTTTGGTGATCGCATCGACGAGCCAGAAGGACTGCATGTTGGGGATCAAACTCCAGGCCGACAGCGCGACCGGGTTGACCTTGGTGGGCTTGAGGTAGACGTAGTCGCGCGGGAGTGGGGGACGCGCGAGGGGGAGCGCGGTTTCCCCGATCTGCTGGACGATCAGGGCGTTGCCCTGAATCTCCTTGATGACCAGCCCGGGCGCTTCGCGCATCCCCGCTTCGATGATGGATCCCTCCTCAACGGGCTTGAAGCTGGGGGTGACGAGCCCGACCCCGTTGGGTGTGGCGCTGTAATAGAAGGAATCCCCGACCTTGAGCTGGACGGTTGGGGGTCCGAGCAGATCGATCGCGAGCTCGGATCCGGGTTCCCGGAGGGTGACCTCGCTCCAGCGCGGGTCCTCGACGGGCCCCATCGCGAGGACCTCACGGATATCGACGTACCCGCGCGGATCCAGCGCCGGATCGAGCTCGGAGAACTCCTCGAGGGTCATCCCGTTGCGCTTCGCGGCGAGCTCGTACACCTTGTCGCGCTGGAAATCGTAGAGATTGAGCCCGGATTCGTGATACGTCCCGGCGATCTGCGCCACGCTCTCGTTGATGAAAACGTGTCTCCCGATCATGTGGTTGGACATGAGACCCAGGAGGAACACGATCGCGCCGATCAGGATCGTGATGACCTGGCCGACCCGGGTGGAGACGGCGGCCGCCAGCGCGGTCATGACGAGGAGCGCCATCACGAGACAAGCGCTCGCGAGCATGATCTGGGGTTTGAAGTCGGTTCCGATGGGTTGAAACGCCCATTCGTCGTCGAGGAGCAGCACCCCGAGGTACGCGAGCCAGACGAGGGGGAGCATGAGGAGGGTGCTGGTCTGCGCGAAGGACCAGTTGTACAAGAAGTTCCCGATCCCGCCGAGGAGGATCGCGCCGAGAACGGCGCCCATCCCGAAGAGGATCACAGGGAGGTCCGGATCGTCGGCGGCCGTCTCCTGAACCCCGTGACGGATCGCGAGGAGGAGCATCGCGATCATGATGAGGGTCGCGACAAGCATGGCGCTCGCGATCCCGAGGTATTTCCCCAGGATGACACTGACCCGGCCGACGGGCTTGGAGACCACGGTCAGGATCGTTTTGTTCTCGATTTCCCGGGAGATGGCGCTCGTCGCGATGAACGACGCGAGGATGATCCCGAGGACGAAGATCGTTGCGAGGGAGACATCGAGGAGGAGTTTGTTGTCCCCTGTGACTTCGCCGGGGACGGATCGTCGGCCCATCGAGAACCCGATGATCCAGGTGTTCATGACCTGGAGGAGCGCCCCGACCAGGAGCATGATCACGAGGACGGGTTGACGGATGCTCTCGATGAAAGCGTTCCGAGCGATCGGGATGATCTGGGCCGTGAGTGCGATCATGGGGGGGGATGGTAGCGTCCGAGGGGGGCGTGTCTCATGGGTGATGTCCCCAACACGTTGCCGTCGGGACTCCGTACGCGAGATCCGAGCGCAGGTTCGGCGCGGATGGGGGAGAAAGTGCGGGAACCCTCGAACCGGAGTCTGTGGGGGTTCGTAGGGTGGATCGCGCTCCCGAAGCGGAATGGGACTCCTGGCGCGTGCGCAGCGTCAGACAAGCGATTGGGACACCGGCACACACGCCGCGAGAATCAGGGTTCGGAGCGTTGAGGGTGGACTCGCCGCACTCGCACGCCCACAATAGCGTTCCTGGCGCGATCCGCTGTCGCGCCATCGGGTTGCGGCGGGCTCGCCGCGACACTGGACCCCTGATCCCGAGCGAGCGAGGACACGCGACCACATGGCTCGAGGCGATTACCAGGATTATCGACGCGCGACGTTCATCAGCCTGATCGGTCTGCTCATCCAGATCGGTGTGGCGCTGTTGTTCCTCATCTATTCGACCTACTCCGGCGATCAGGCCGCCCGTTCCGCTTCGATCCTGTTCGGGTCGGGCGCGATCGTGTGGATCATGCTTCTCCTTGTCTTTGACCAGCGCCGTCGGGTCCGGATCGAGGCGCTCGAAGCGGAGCAGTACGCGAACGCCGGGGGCGCGAGCGCGAGCGCGTTCTCGGAGAACAACGAGGACATGCGTGTCGCCGCGCGTCGTCTCGCATGGATCCAGCGTTGGCTCCTCCCCGCTTCCGGGCTCCTGTTCGCCGGGATCAACATCGGGTTCGGTGTGCTCCGGCTCAACAGCTGGCGTGACTACTCGAGCCCCGAAACCTTCATCTATCACACCAACTTCGTCGGTGCGACCCTCGCGATCGGTCTCGCGATGGGGGTTGTTGGGTTCATCTTCGCTCGCTTCGTCTCGGGGATGGGGAAAGTCAACGTGTGGGCGAACCTCAAAGCGGGCGCGGCGCAGAGTGTCGCGATCTCGCTGATCGGGGTGCTGCTCGCCGTCGCGGCGTTCGTCGAGCTCTCGCTCGGACAGATGGGGATTAAATCTCTGACCCCGACGATCGTCCCGATCATGATGATCGTCCTCGGGATCGAGGTTGTGTTCAACCTCGTGCTCGATGTGTACCGTCCGCGCAAGCCGGGAGAGGACCCCCGTCCGGCCTTCGATTCCCGTCTGCTCGGGCTGCTCGCGGCCCCGGATCGGATCGCGGCGAATATTGGGGAGGCCGTCAACTACCAGTTCGGTGTCGATGTCACGGGGACCTGGTTCTACCAGCTCCTGTCGAAGCTGTTCGTGTGGCTCGTGGGGATGGGGATCGCGATCGCGTGGTTCATGACCATGCTCGTCGTGGTCGAACCCCACGAACGGGGTCTGATCATCACGAACGGTCGGGTGAGCGAGCCGATTGTGTCCTTCGGGGATACCGGTGAGGGGGACGTTGGTCCGGGTCTGCATATCAAATGGCCCTGGCCGTTCTCGCAGTACGAAACCCCGGTCTCGATCAGCCGGCGTGAACGGGAAGAGGTCCGGACCACGACGGGTGTCCGTGTGCTCGAGCTCGCTTCGAACCGACCCGACGCGGGATCGATGGCGCCGATCATCTGGACGGAATCGCACACCCGGCGCGAGATGCTGAACATCGTCCAGCCCACCCCGAGCAACTCGATCGAGGGCGCGGAGGACTCGAACCGCGCGGACCTTTCGCTGCTCGCTGTCGAGGTCCCCGTTCAGTACGTCGTGCGGGATGTGAAGCTGTTCGACCAGTTCGCCGGCCCGGGTCAGCGCGAGGAACTCCTCGGGGTGATCGGGCGCCGGGTGGTGACCCAGTTCCTCGGTTCGCACACGCTCGAAGAGATCCTCGCGATCCGGAAGACGGAGCTCGCGAACGAGCTCCGCGCGAAGCTCGAATCCGAATACATGAAACTCAACGACGGCGAGGGTCCCGGGATCGAGATTCTCTTCGTCGGGATGCAGGGTGTGCACCCCCCGACGAAGGTCGCGCCGTCGTTCGAGCGCGTCATCGAGGCGCGTCAGAACCGTGAGTCGGCGATCGAGGACGCGCGCCGCCAAGAGGTGACGCTGCTGACGGAGATCGCGGGATCCGTGGACCTCGCGAATCAGATCGTGGAGCGTTTGGACGACCTCGAAGCGCGTCGTCGCTCGGGCGCGGATGCGGATTCGATCACGGAAGCGGAGCTCGAGGTCCAGCGGTTGCTGGAGCGCGCGGGGGGGGAGGCCGGCGAAGCGATCCTGCGCGCCAGCGCGGAGCGTTGGCAGCGCCATATGAGCGAGCGTGGGAAAGCGGTGCTGCTGGCCGGGCAGGAGCAAGCGTATGAAGCGTCCCCGGCGTTGTACCGATCGAGCGCGTACTTCGACGCGCTCATCGACGTGATCCGCAACGCGCGGGTGTACCTGACCCCGCATGATCTTGAATCGCTCAAGATCCGGATGGACCTGATCGACCAGAACCGCGGCTCCGACGTCTTCGATGTCGAAGCGGGCGCAGAAATGAACCAGTGACGGATTGACGCGCTGAGGATCGGCGCGGGACAGACAACCCCGGAAGGGGATGGAGCTCAAGAGTGCGATTCTTCATGCCCATCATCATGATCGTGTTTATCCTCGCGATCGGGAGTTTCTCTTCGTGCTACACGGTCCGCTTCACGGAGACCGCGGTGAAGACGACGTTCGGCAAAGCCGGAGAGAAGTCGATCATCACCGAGCCCGGGCTCAAGTGGAAGCTCCCGTACCCGATCCAGAGCGTGACCAAGTACGACACACGCACCCGGATCATCAACGCACGCTCCGAGACCCAGCAGACGGCGGACGATTTCCAGATCATCGTCGAAGCGTACATGACCTACCGGGTCGAGGACCCGCTCAAGTTCTTCCGCGCGTTCTCCAACGCGGGTGATCGCGCGATCGATCACTACGTGAAAGCGGAGGACGATGTCCTGCGCGACCTGCTTCGTTCGGCGCTCGGGCAGACCTCGAACTTCGCGATGAACGACCTGTTCTCGCCGGCGCAGGGCGCTTCGAAGCTCCCCGATCTTGAGGGCCGGGTCATGGGGACCCTGACATCGAGCAACTCGGGGGGGACTTCGCTCGATGACTACGGGATCAAGGTGACATCCGTGGGGATCGATCGGATTATCCTCCCCGAGGACACCACCGACGCGGTGATCACGCGCATGGGCGCGAACCGGGACCGTCTCGCTGAGCGTTACGAGTCTGAGGGGCGTTCGCAGGCGCGAGCGATCGAAGCGGAGGCGCGTTCCAACGCCGACAAGATCCGCGCGTTTGCGCAGCGCCGCGCCGACGAGATCCTCGCGAAGGGCGAAGCGGAAGCGGCGCCCTACCTCGCGCAGCAGAATATCAACCCGGATCTTGCGGTGTTCATCCAGAACATCCGTCTGATGCGCGAGTCGATGGCCAAGAAGTTCACCCTGATCTTCTCGACCTCTGATTACGGGATGCAGCTCTTTGACCCGGACGTCATCAAGAACTCCGACGGCGAGCTCCCCGTCCCGAACCGCTCGGGCTCGGAGGACTGATCCATGGACGAGCACACGGATCCCACACACCAGCACGACCACGAGCACCAGCACGTGCACGACGACGAGCCACGCGCGGCGAGTGTCCGTCTCCGCGCGGAGGAGGGCTCGCAGAGCGTGAGCGAGCGCCAGCGGATGGACACGGCGAACCAATCGCTGGCCGACGCGCTCCGGATCACCTACGGGCTGCTCAAGGCGGCGATGGTTGTCCTCGTCGTGCTCTTCGTTGTGTCGGGTGTTCAGTCGATCAACGAGGGTGAGCGCGGGATCGCGGTCCGGTTCGGGAAGCCCGTCCGTCAGAACCTCGAGCCCGGGTTCGCGTGGTCGTTCCCCTACCCGATCGGGGAGATCGTGCGCGTGGAGTCGGGGACGGTCGAGCTCCCCGTCGCGGCCGCGTTTATGCCCAACCTCCCGGGGGACAACTCGCTCGAGACGATCATGGGCGCGAACATCGAGCGCTTCAACTCGTCCTCGTCGCTCAAGCCCGGGTCCGACGGGTCGAACATAACCGCGGATCTGAACATCGCGCACACCCAGTGGACCATCAACTACCGGCGTGCGGACCACGCGGAGTTCGTCTCGAACATTTATCCCGAGAACGAGCGTCGGATCATCCACAGCGCCGTCCGACAGGCCGTCGTGCATGTGATGGCGGAGACCACGATCGATGATCTGCTGAAGAACTCGAGCGAGTCGATCTCGAACCAGGTTCGGGAACAGGCGCAGCGGACCCTCAACGGGATCGGGTCCGGGATCGAGATCGATCGGGTCGTGCTGACCCGGAAGAACGCGGCCCTCTCGCTCCGGAGCAAGTTCAGCTCGGTCCAGACGGCCGCCCAGAACGCCGGGAAGCAGCGTGAGGACGCGTTGCTGCTCCGGGATCAGCTCCTCAACGAGGTCGCGGGGCGCGCGTCAACGCTGCTGGTCGAGCAGATCAACGAGTACGAACGTCTCATCGAGCTCGGGGAGGCGGATGAAGCGGAAGCGCAGCTCGCGCGGATCGACGCGATCCTGGAAGGACGCCCCGTTGAGATCGACGGCGAGACGATCGTGTCGCTCGTGTCGGGGGAGGTTTCCGAGCTTCTGAAGGACGCGCAGACCCAGGCCTCGAACCGGGTGAACAACGCGATCGCGCAGCTCGAGAACTTCCGCTCCAAACTCGCGCAGTACGAAGCGAACCCGAAGCTGATGATCGCGCGCGACTGGTCCAGCGCGATGGGCGAGTTCCTCGACAAAGACTCGGTCTCGACGATCCTCCTCCCCGAGGGTGTCGATGCGGAGGTCTTCATCAACAACGACCCCGATATTGCGCGTGAGCTCGATCGGATCCGCAAGCGTCGGGAAGCCGAGGAAGCGGAAGACCTGAGACGCGAAGAGATGCGCCGTTCGTGGTACCGCTCGCAGCGCGGGATCCAGGAACCCGAGGATTGATCGGAAACCCATGAGCACGACGACGACCCCGAGCCAATCCGGAACCACTCCGAACGAGCAGGACACTCGCCGGCCGGTGGTCGCGTGTCAGAAGCTCACGAAGGTGTTCAAGGATTTCTGGATGCGTGACCGCGCGAAAGCGGTTGACAACCTCGATCTGGTCGTACGCGAGCATGAAATCTTCGGGCTCCTCGGACCCAACGGGTCGGGCAAATCCACGACGATCAAGATCATCCTCGGGCTGCTCAAGCCCACGAGTGGGCGGGTGATGGTGTTCGACAAGCCCACGACTCATGTCGCGACGAAGTCGCGCGTCGGGTACCTCCCCGAGGAGTCGTACCTGTACCCGTTCCTCAACGCGCGCGAGACCCTGGACTACTACGGGAAGCTCTTCGGGCTCGACGCAAAGACGCGCGAGAAGCGTATCGACGAGCTCCTCGAGATGGTCGGGCTCACCCATGCGCAGTTCCGTCCCGTCCGTGAGTACTCCAAGGGGATGCAGCGCCGGATCGGGATCGCGCAGGCGCTGATCAACGACCCGGATCTCCTGATCCTCGATGAACCCACAACGGGTCTGGACCCGATCGGGACGCGCCAGGTAAAGGACCTGATCCTCGAGCTCGGGAGGCGCGGGAAGACGATCATCCTTTCATCGCACCTGCTCTCCGATGTCGAGGATGTTGTGGATCGGATGGTCATCCTCTACGGGGGACGTATCCACGGGGAGGGGACGTGCGAGGAACTCCTCGCTTCGCACGAGCGGACCACAATCGAGACGGACGAGCTCGACGACGAGACGATCGCGGAGATCGACGAGGTCATCCGGAGACGGACGGGGGGCGAGAAATCGATCCTCAGTGTCCGCGCGCCCCGTCAGAAGCTCGAAGAACTCTTCCTCGGGATCGTCGAACAAGCCCAGAGCGGGAAGGCATCGACCTCGGGCGCGACCAAGGGCGGGGAGACGGCCGCGTTCCTCAAAGCGAGCGCTCCCGCGCAGGGTGACGAGCTTATCGCGTCACTTCTGGAAACGGAAGAACCCGAGAGTCCGATGGATCTGACGGATGGGCCGAAGGCCGCCGCGATCGATCCGGATGAGCCCATCGTCGAGCCCGAGCGCGACGATGTGATCGGTGACCTGCTTACGAGCGACGAGCCCGAGCCGAGCGTGACGAGCGAACCGGCACCCGATGAGGTCCCCGAGTCTTCCGCGCCCGATGACGAGGACATTGATGAGAACATCATCGGGTCGCTCCTCGACACCCCGGACAACGACGACGAGCCCAAGGGGGACGGACGGTGACCCTGGGCGAACGCTTCAGCGCGATCGACCGATTCCAACGCTCCAGGGGCTTCAAGATCGGCGCGAGCATCCTGGTCGTGGTGCTGCTGTTGACGTACATCGGGTTCGCGATCGTCGGATCGACGACGAGCGGAGCCCCGATCCCCGAGCTCTCGGATCAAGCGCTCGCGACCCCCGAGGTCGTGACGGACGGACGGGGGACAGTGATCGAGAACCGCGCGAAAACGCGCGAGCAGCAGGTCCGGGCGCTGGTCGATACCTCCCGATCACCCGTCTCCGGGATCTTCGGCGCGGCGGCCGCTTCGGGCTTCGCGGTCCTGATCGTCTGGATGGGGCTCGGGATCACGTATCTCGGCGCGATCCTGATCATGAGCGTGTTCGGATGGATCCTCTATTCGAGCTCGGGGGGGACACTGACATCCATCGCGTTTGTTGTCGTCGGGATGACCGTGCTGCTGCTGTGTTTCAGCGTGCTTGTTCGGGCGCTCACGATCGCGCTCTCCCCCGCGCACCCGGTCCTCGCGATCGCGCGGAACGTGCTTGCGGAAGCGATCCGGATGAAGATCTCGCTCGTCTTTATCCTCGTGCTCGCGTTCATCCTCGCCGCGATGCCCATGGTGCTCGACGGGGACCAGGCGCTCCGGTACCGGGTCCAGGGGTTCCTTCAGTGGTCCACGGGGCTTTCGTTCTGGTTGATCGCGCTCCTCGTGGTCTTTTTTAGTGTGGCGACGGTTTCGTATGAGCAGCGCGAGAAGGTCATCTTCCAGACCATGACCAAGCCCGTCGCGGCATGGCAGTACATCCTGGGTAAATGGCTCGGGGTGACCCTCCTGGCCGGCGTCCTGCTCTGTGTGTCGGGGGTGGGGGTCTACCAGTTCACCGAGTACCTCCGCACCAAACCCGCGAAGGGCGAGGTCGAGCCCTACGTCCCCCTCGATGGGGATCAGATCGTCACAGAGGACCGGCTCATTCTCGAGACCCAGGTGCTGACGGCGAGGCGCACCGTCTATCCCTACCTCCCGTATTCTCCGAGTTCCCCCGAGTTCGACGCGCAGGTTGAGGAAGAGATCCGGAGGGAGAAGCAGCTCCAGTCCGACTACAACCCGAGCCCCGCGCAGATCGCGGCGATCCGACGCAAGGTCTTCGATGACGCGGTCAGCGATTACCGATCCATCGATCCTCGTGTGGAGGGGTACCAGACCTTCATCTTCGGGGGTCTCGAGAACGCGAAGCGCGAAGGGCGCCCCCTCACTCTGCGCTACAAGATCAACGCGGAGGGGAACCGTCCGGATGTGTTCTATCAGCTGACCTTCGTCTTCGAGGACGGGACCATCCTCCCACCCCGTGAAACCGGGCTCGGGTTCTCCCACACGGTCACGATCGACAACGCGTTCATCAACAACGCCGGCGAACTCCGGATGCAGGTCTACAACGGGGCGCTCGGGCTCGATCAGAACAACAACTTCATGCTCGAGCCCAACCCGAACACGATGACCATCCCCCCCGACGGGCTCGAGATCTCGTACCCGATCGGGAGCTACACGGCGAACTTCTCGCGCGTGATGGGGGTGCTCTGGGTCAAACTCGCGCTCCTGTCGATGATCGCCGTGTGGGCTTCGACGTTCGCGTCGTTCCCGGTTGCATCACTCATGTCGTTCACGGTCTTCTTCATCGCGGAGGGCGCGGGATTCGTCCAGGACGCGCTCCCGGCGTGGGATCGGACGAACGACTCGGCCGTCATCCAGATCATCCGGAACGTGATCTACTACATCGCGGACACCATCTCGTCGTTCTTCATGATTTATTCTGATCTCAGACCCACGGGGCGGCTCGCCGACGGGATGGCGCTCGGGTGGGGCGAAGTCTCCACGGGTGTCCTCGCGCTCGGAGCGGCGACCCTGGTCTTCTTCGGGCTCGGGGTCTGGGTGTTCCGTTCGCGCCAGCTCGCGATCTATTCGGGGCACTGATGCGTAGGAACACGAGGAACGCAAGTCCGAGGACGAGCTCATGAACCAGAACACCAAAGTCATCATCGTCAGCGTGCTTGTCATGCTCGTGGGGATCGCGGGTTCTGGGTTCCTGAATGTCGCGATCGCTTCGTCCCAGGGGACCCACGAGCTCGTCTACACGGACAAGGCCGAGGACGGCGCGCCCGTCGAGGTTTCGCTCGGGGTCGCGATGGGCGCGTTCCGTGGGATCTTTGTCAACATCCTCTGGATCCGCGCGAACAAGGCGAAGGAAGAGGGTCGGTACTACGAATCGATCGAGCTCGCGCGCACGATCACGAAGCTCCAGCCGCGCCTCCCCGAGGTCTGGACGTTCCACGCTTGGAATATGGCCTACAACATCTCGGTCACAACCCACACCCCCGAGGAACGATGGGAGTGGGTCAACGCCGGGATCGATCTGCTGCGCAAGGAGGGGCTGCGCACCAACCCCAACAACATGCACATCCACAAGGAGCTCTCGTGGTATCTGCTCCACAAGGTGGGGGGGTACACGGACGACGCGAACCAGTTCTACAAACGACGGTTCGCATACGAGTGGCAGAACGTGCTCGGGACCCCGCCGATCATCCCCCCGGAGCAGCGCGGTCGTGACGATGTGATCGAGCTCTACGCCGGGTGGATCCAGCCCATCGTGGATGCGCCCTCCAGCTACGAGGGGCTCCGTCGCGCCAACCCGACGGCCGCGGAGATCGGGGACACCTTCCGTTCGCGCGTCGGCGAGGAGCTCGGGCTCGACTTCCTCCGCCGCTACCAGCTCGAGATCGAGATCAACCGCGCAGGACGGCTGTGGATCTTCGAGAATCCGGGCCTGGGTCCCAAGACCCGGGCCGTTCACGAGATGCGCGCGGAGTTCCCCGATGAGCAGGACTGGCTCGACCTCGCGAACCACATCCGGAAGCGGGTGCTCGAGGACGAGTACAACATGGAGCCCGTGCGGATGGTCCAGCAGGTCCGGAAGTTCGGGCCGATCGATTGGCGGCTCCCCGTCGCGCACTCGCTGTACTGGTCCGCGCGCGGGACCGACGTCGGGCGCATGGAGGTCAACGAACGCAACGGCGAGACCCTCGACTTCCTCAACGCGTTCCGGATGATGATGCAGAGCATCCAGGAGCTCTGGAGGCACGGGGATCTGTACTTCTCGTATCTCGATGCGCATGAAGGACGGGCCGCGTACTACCAGGGGGTCCCGAACGTCTACTTCGTCCCGACCTACGGCGAGCTCCTCGAGGAGATCGTGTATCAGTCGGGGATCTACGAAGCGGACCACAAGCCCTACCGGCAGTACGCCGTCGGATACGAGAACTTCCTGAGAGATTCGATCCGGTTCTTCTATCGTCGTGGGGACCTGACCAAAGCGAACTACTGGTTCGACAAGCTCCGGACCTTCGAGGGGATGAACCTCAACGATCCGACCCGGAAGTACGAGATGTCGCTCTCGCTCGAGGATTTCGTGGACAAGCAGCTCTTCGACAGTATCGGGTCGCCCCAGGTCGCGAACTCCGAGGTCTACGGCGCGCTCACCCAAGCGTACATCCAGGGCTTGCTCGTCGGGGACGTCGAGACCTTCGAGGGGATGTTCGAGTACGCGCGCAAGGTCCACGCGTTCTACTTCCAGCAGCAGTTCCGTCAGGTCGTGACGGGGACCGAAGCGGCGCGCATGGAGTTCATGGACCGGGACTTCCCGCTCCTCTCGGGTCAGCTTTTCGTCAACGTCATCATGCAGATGCCCGTCGAGCAAGCGGAGCTGATGTACTTCTACGCCCCAGACACCCTCCGTCGGTATGCGTACGACGCGCTCGCGATCCAGCTCCGTGAGCGCCTCGATGCGCTCGCCGAGGAAGGGATGTCCGAGCCCTTCAGCACGATCTTCCCCGAGCCCCCCGGGATGGAGCCGTTCCGAGCCCAGCTCAACCAGAAGCTGCGCGAACGCTCCAACGAGAATGTCGAAGGGGTCAAGCAGAACTGATCGTTCTGCGATCCGAGCACGGAACCGATCTCGATTCAGCCGCCCGTGAGCAGCGCGGCGGCTTGGGTGTACCGATCCAGTGTCCCCCGGACGACCTCATCGGGGAGGGATGGGCCGGGGTCCGTTTTGTCCCATTTCCCCTGATCGACAAGGTTCTGGAGGTACTCGCGCACGAACTGTTTGTCGAAGCTCCGCTGCGCGCGACCGGGCTCGTAATCATCGGCCGGCCAGAACCTGGACGAATCCGGGGTCAGCGCTTCGTCGATCAGGATCGGGTCCGTGCTGATCACGTTCCCTTGGTTGTCGATCTCGAGCCCGAACTCGAACTTGGTGTCGGCGAGGATGATCCCGCGCGCCCGCGCGTAGTCCCGAGCGGCTTTGTAGATCTTGAGCGATCGGTCCCGGAGCGTGGACATCAGCGACTCGGCGCTGACCCCGTCCACGAACCCCTTGAGCGAAGCGACGGCCGATTCGAACCCGATGTTCTCGTCGTGCCCTTCCTCCGCTTTCGTCGCCGGTGTAAAGATGGGTTCGTCGAGTTCCGCGCACTGGGTCAGACCCTCGGGGAGCGAAACGCCGCAGATCGAGCCCGTGGCTTGGTAGTCCTTCCACCCCGACCCTTCGAGGTACCCACGAACGACACACTCGACGGGGACGACCTTGCAGCGTTTCCCGATGGTGACCCGGCCGATGAGGTGCTCGCGCGTCGTGGACTCCGTGAGCGCGTCGTCGGGGACCAATCGGTGGTCCGTCGAGAGCAGATGGGTCCGGGAGAGCCCTTGGGATTCGATCCAGCGGAGCCAGAACGCGGCGATCGAGGTCAGGACCCGTCCTTTCCCCGTGATCGGTGTCGGCATAACCACATCGAACGCGCTGATCCGATCCGACGCGACCATCAGGATCGCGTCCAGACCGTCCTTGCCCTGTCCAGGGAGTGTGTAGGTGTCCCGGACCTTGCCCTTCCGGAACCCTGGGAGCTTCAGATCCGTGGAAAATGTCGCGAGAGCGCCGGAATCGGCGCTCCCGGAATCCGAGCAAGTGGTCGATGTCGTGGCTTTCTCGTGCACGAATACAGCGTAGCCGTCGCGGATCCCCGATGCTCGGGTCCGAGCCGTGTTCGGGCGCGGATCGAGGGGTGTCCGGGATCCTCCCCGGGGCTCGATCCGGGCGCGGATCGGTCATACCCTATTCTTCTGAGCGTTCTTCCGACCCGGAGGGCGCGCCGAGCCCGACCCCAGGGAGTGAACCACCCCCCATGCTCCGTTTCGTCTCACTCGATCGCACCAAAGTCGCGCACGGCGCGATCGCCGGTGCATACCTGCTCGGCCAGGACAACGTCGCGATCGCCGGGGAGGTCACGGGGGTTGATAACCTCATCCATTGCGAGAAGACCACCAGCGAAGCGGCCGCCCTCGCGCTTCAGGTCGATCTGCGCGAGGACACGCTCACGATTCTGGGCTCCGACCGAGAGGTCGAGGGGATCGAGCTGACCCCGCTCGGGGTGCTGATGCTCCAGACCTGTCTCCTCCCCGAACGGGACAAGCCCTACCTGCTCACGATCGAGCTCGCGCGTCATCGGATCATGCTCCTCATGACCAAGCTCGAGGAGTGGGGGGCCTTCGAACACGCCGAGGGTTCGCTCCCCATGCGCCTGCTCTCCAGAGCGCGGGAATCGTTCGTCCAGGCGCTCGTCCACGCGCAGGATTCCGTCGAGCCCGATTCGCCGGCCGCCGTTCACGGGCTCCGTGCGCTGTGGATCGCGCTCGAAGCTTCGGAACGGCTCACCCTCCTCCAGACCCAGCACGATTTCGCGCCCCGGATGGACGGGACGATGTACGAATCCGTTGCTGAAGAATCGGTCGAACCGGCGCAACGCACACCCGTCCTCCATCCGTCGAGAGGGGGGGTCGTGCTCCCCATGAAGCCCATGCTCGGGGCGGCCGTCTCCCCGAGCGTGTTCGCGCCGACGACGACGGAAGCGATCACGAAATCGTGCGACTTCATCACCGTTCCCATGCGCTGGGTCGAGATGGAACCCGCGGAGGGCGCGTACGACTACTCTAAGACGGATCGCTGGATCGAATGGGCGATCCGGACGGCCAAACTCCCCGTCGTCGCGGGCCCCCTCGTGGACTTCCGGACTACGAGTGTCCCGGACTGGCTCTACATCTGGGAGAACGACTACGAGACCCTGCGCGAGCTCGTCTACGAGCACATCAAGGCGCTCGTCACGAGGTACCGCCGGACCGTGACGCGCTGGACTGTGTGCTCCGGGCTCCACTGCGGGAAGAACTTCAAGCTCTCGTTCGAGCAGATGATGGACCTGACGCGCATCTGCGTGCTCGTCGCGCGGAAGCTCCACCCCCGCGCGAAGATCCAGGTCGAGATCACCCAGCCCTGGGGCGAGTACCACACGAAGGACCGCGCCACGCTCCCGCCGCTTTTGTACGCGGAGATGCTGTCCCAGGCCGGGGTCCAGCTCGATGCGTTCTCGCTCCGTCTCCAGATGGGGTCCCATCGACCCGGGCTCCAGACGCGCGACCTGATGGCCTTCTCCGACCTGTTGGATCGGTACGCGATGCTCGATCGGCCCATCACGATCTCCGCGTTCGGGTCCCCTGTCGCGCCCGTCCTCCCGAGAGACCCCGTGGGGGACGAGCCCAGTCCGGGATCGTGGAGACAGGATTGGAACGAGCAGACCCAAGCGGCGTGGCTCCGCGCGTACGGCGCGGTGGCGCTGTCCAAGCCCTTCGTCGAGAGCATCTGCTGGCACGAGCTCGCGGACCCGATCGGACCGAGCGATATGCGAACCGGGGGGCTCATCGACTCGCGCGGGCAGTCCAGAGAAGCACTCGATCAAATGATCGGGCTCCGATCCATGCTCACGAGCGGGAAGCTCGACCCGAGCTGGATGGGCAGCGCGATCGTCTCCGACACCCAACCCACCAAGGGATGACCCGTGGATCCCCGTGATCCATCGGCGCGTCCGTTCTCCCAGACCCTCGCCGCTCGCGCGTGCGCGATCGTGCTCGTGGTGGTGTCCGGGGTATTACTGGTGTGGACGCTGATCCCAGAGATGGACGACCCGTCGATCACGCTCGACTCGATCACCTACCGGATCGACCTCAACAGCGCGGACGAAACGGAGCTGTCCCTCCTCCCCAACATCGGTCCCAAGCTCGCGCGGGCGATCGTCGAGGACCGGGAAACGAACGGTAGCTATGAAACCATCGAGGACCTCGATCGGGTGAAGGGGATCGGACCGAGGACCATCGAGGATCTGATCGGGCACGTCGTTCAGGAACCTCTGAGTCCCTGAATCCGGATCCGGATCGGGACGATCTATACTCTCTCAACCCAACCACCCGAGCACGGCGGAACTCCACCCGTCGGTGCACGCGCGTGCGCGCACCAGGAGCCTTGACACTGATCCCGATCGACGTCATCCAGAAACACACGCAGTTCCGAGCTGTCGCGAAGGCCCTGGAATCGGGGTCGCGCGTCGTCGCGACGGGGTCGGTCGGGTCGTCGAGCGCGATTGTGTCCGCGGCCCTCCTCGCGCGGACCAAACGCACGATCATCTTGGTCTGTGCGCACCTCGACGAAGCGGAGGATTTGTTCGCGGAGATCTCGGCCGTCGATCCGGACGCGCCGATCGTGTTCCCCGCGCTCGAGCTCGCGCCGGGGGAGTCGAGCGTGAGCGCGGACCTGTTCACCCAGCGACTCAGCGTGATGCGCGAGCTGGGCGCGAATGACATTCCACGGATCATCATCGCGCCCATCGCGGCCCTCATGCAGCCCGTCCCGAGCGCGTCCCGCGCGAACGACCTCGTGCGCGAGCTCACCAAGGGACAGTCACTGGACCCGGCCGAGCTCGCGGTGTGGCTCAATGACATGGGCTACGAGCGGATCGACACGATCGAGTCCCCGGGTCAGTTCGCGATCCGTGGGGGGATCGTCGATATCTACCCGAGCACGAGCGGGGGGGATGCGCCGATCCCGATCCGTCTGGACTTCTTCGGGGACGAACTCGACGCGCTGAGCGAGATCGACCCCGCGACCCTCGGGTCGGATCGCGCGATCGAGCGAGCGAGGATCGGGCCTGCGGATGAATCGAAGCTCAGCGAATCCAAGGACGACGGGTCGTTCCTTGAGACGGTGACGGAGTCGGCGATCGTGCTCTTGAGCGAGACGTTCGAGATCGTCGAGCAGGGGCGCGGGTACTTCGAGCGGGTCCACGACGGCAGACACATCTTCGGACCCCCGGCTGTCCTCAAGCTCCTCGAAACCCGGTTCCACGCGCTCGCGGAGCTCAACCAGTTCAGCGCGGGCAAAGCGGGCGCGGACACGCTCGCGGCCCTCCCGATCGAGCCCGTCCCGCCGTTCGAGAAGGACACGAGTGTCGCGATCAAGGAACTCGCGGAGCTCGCGGATCGTCTCGGACGGGTGATCCTCGCGTGCGCGAACGAGGGTGAGTTCGCGCGGCTCGGGGAGATGCTCACGATCCATGCGCGGGGCGCGAACATCGAGCGTCAGATCGTCGATATCCGGCGCGGGTTCGTGTGGGATTCGGACGACGAGGACGCATTCGCGATCGTCGGGAGCGGAGAGCTGCTCCACCGATCGTCGGTCCGTCGGCGCATCACCAAGATCCGCGCGGGGCGTGCGCTCGATACCTTCCTCGATATCCAAGAGGGCGACTACGTCGTCCACGCCGACCACGGGATCGCGAAGTTCGTCGGGCTGCGCGTCATGAGCCCGTCCGGAGTGAAGCGCACCCCGAAGAAGCACGACGACGATCAGGAAGAGTATCTGACCCTCGAGTTCAAGGGCTCGAGCAAGCTCCATGTCCCGTGCTCTCAGATCGGGCTCGTGCAGAAATACATCGGGGGGTTCCGTGGGAAGCCCGAGCTGAGTTCCATCGGGGGGAAGAAGTGGAAGGTCCAGAAGCAGCGTGTCGCGGAGTCCGTGAAGGACCTCGCCGCGGAGATGCTGAGGGTCCGGGCCGCGCGAGAGCACATGCCGGGCTTTACGTACCCCGAGGACACCACGCTGTTTGATTCGTTCGAAGCGGAGTTCCCCTACGACGAGACCGAGGACCAGCTCGCGGCGATGATCGAGATCAAGAAGGATCTCCGTTCCCCCCGTCCCATGGACAGGCTCATCTGCGGCGATGTCGGGTTCGGGAAGACGGAAGTCGCGATCCGCGCGGCGTTTAAAGCGGTTGAGGCAGGACGACAGGTGGCCGTGCTTGTTCCCACGACCGTGCTCGCGGAGCAGCACGAGCGGACGTTCAAACAGCGCTTCGCCGACTACCCGTTCCGGGTCGAATCGATCTCGCGTTTCAAGACGACCAAGCAGACCAACGCGGTGCTCAAGGACCTGCGTTTGGGTCGGGTGGACATCATCGTCGGGACCCACAGGCTCCTCTCGAAGGACGTGAAGTTCCACGAGCTCGGGATGGTCGTCATCGACGAGGAGCAGCGTTTCGGGGTCGAGCACAAGGAGACCCTGCTCCAGCTCCGGATGACGGTGGACGTGCTGACCCTCAGCGCGACCCCGATCCCGAGAACATTGCACATGTCGATGCTCGGGCTGCGCGATATCTCATCGCTCACGACCCCCCCCGTGGATCGTCGCGCGGTCGTGACGGAGGTGATCCCGTACAACGAGCAGCGTGTGAAACGCGCGATGGAGCGGGAGCTCGCGCGCGAGGGGCAGGTCTTCTTCGTCCACAACCGGGTCCACAACATCGAAACCGTGTGCGACAAGGTCCGATCGCTCGTCCCCGGCGCACGCGTCGAGTACGGGCACGGGCAGATGCAAGGGCACGAGCTCGAGGAGATCATGCTCCGCTTCATGCGCCGCGAGATCGACGTCCTCGTCTCGACCACGATCATCGAAGCGGGGATCGACGTCCCGACGGCCAACACGATGATCATCAACGACGCGGACCGGTTCGGGCTCTCCGAGCTCCACCAGCTCCGGGGTCGTGTGGGACGATCGCACCACCGCGCGTACTGCTATCTGCTCCTTCCCGAGGATCGGACGGTTAAGGAAGTCGCGCGGAAGCGCCTCAAAGCGATTGAGCAGTTCTCCATGCTCGGCGCGGGGTTCAAAATCGCGATGCGCGACCTCGAGATCCGGGGCGCGGGGAATCTCCTGGGAGCGGAACAATCGGGTCACATCGCGGCCGTCGGATACGAGATGTACTGCCAGCTCCTGGATCAGGCCGTCGATCAGCTCAAGGAGAGCGGAATCAAGGACCAGATCACCCACACGAGCGTGGACATCGGGCTCGTGGGCTACATCCCCAAGGGGTACATCCCGAGCGAGTCCCGGAGGATCGAGGTCTATCGTCGGCTCGCGTCCGCGCCGAGTCAGGAGACGATCGACCAAGTCGTTGAGGATCTGACGAGCGCGTACACCAAGCCCCCGAGATTGGTCGAACGATTGATCCTGCTGTCCCGAGTCCGAGCGGCCTGTCGTGCTCTGCATGTCCGGGCGCTCGCGAAGCGCGGCGACGATCTCGTCTTCATGACGGCCGACCCGGAGCGGGTGGTGGGGGAGTTGGAGCGATCCGGGGTCAAATCACGGACGATCTCGGCGCATCTCGCGCAGACCAACGCGAAATCGAGCACCGGGGAGGGGTATTCGGAGATCTGGGTCCGTCCCGATCGCCGGGACACCACGTCCCCCTACAAGCTGGCCGGGGTCACGCTCGGGTGGATCAGCGATCCGAGTGTGAAGAAAACCTCGGAGTTGTCCACCGCGTAAGTGCTTGTTTGTTCGGGGTTTCGTAGGAGAAGACGTCAAAGACGGGTGAAATCGCCCAGATTGGTGAGTTCTGCACGAGCTAAATGCAGTATTCGCCGTATACTACACGATTGTCCCGATCCGAAGGACGGATCTATGTGGGGCATCAAGGATGGATATGAGCCAGTCTACAGACCAATCTGACCGTGTTCTGCGCGTGTCGCACGACACCCAGCTCGATACAGAACTCGGGACCCTTCGGAGACGGATTATCCGTGAAGCGTCCCAAGCGATCGAGATCCTCAAATCCTCGATCAACGCGCTGTGGGAACTCGATGTCTCCGCGGCGCAAGCGATTAGCGCCGTCGAGAACGAGATCGATGCCGAAGAAGTCGAGATCGAGCAGGAATGCTACAAGATCCTCGCCCTTAAGAACCCGTTCGCGGCCGATTTCCGGCTCATCGCGTTCTGTCTGAAGGTCAACTCGGACATCGAGCGGGTCGCGGACCATGCGTCCTCGATCACGAAAATCACAGCCAAGCTCGAAGCCCCCATCCCGGATTGGCCCCCGGCTCTCCTCGAGATGGGTGAACGGATCCCCGTGATGTGCGAACAGGTCCTCCGGGCCGTCGTGAACACGGACACGGACCTGGCGCGTTCGGTCTCTAAGTCGGATAAAGCGATCGACAAGCTCGATCGTCAGGCCTTCCAGGAGATCGCTTCGATGATCGAGCGGGACCCCTTGGGCGCGACGACCTACCTGCTGATGTACCGGATCGCGCGTGAGCTCGAACGGGTGGGTGACCTGCTCGGGAATATCGCTGAGGAGATCGTGTATCTCCAGAGCGGCGAGATCATCCGGCACAAGCAGAAGCCCCCGAATCCTCCCCAGTCGGCCGCTTCCTGATCCGAGTAGGTTCTCTAGACCAACCAATACCATGCACAAGCGCGTCAGCAATGACGCGTTTCTTTGTGTGGGTACAGAATGGGAGTGGGGGCGTTGGGTCCGTGGGGTGAGGGAGTGGGAACAACAAATAACCCGCTCGTGAAGAGCGGGTTACTCAGAGTTCCTAGGTCGGTCTCCCTGACCTGTGAACAGTTGGGTCCATCTTGATGACTCGTCACCGAGTCACTATCCGCCGGACTGAACCTCGCGAGAGATCAGTCATAGTGGCGGGCGAGAGTGCGCTCATAAGCACGATCTGGTTCTCACCAGGCTGCTTCCTCATCAGAGGTCACAGACAATCGTGTCTATGGAAATCCCATAGAAAGGAGGTGATCCAGCCGCAGGTTCTCCTACGGCTACCTTGTTACGACTTCGTCCCAGTCACCACTCTTGCCGTAGGCACCCCTGAATCGAGGTGACTTCGGGCACTAGCAGCTCCCATGACGTGACGGGCGGTGTGTACAAGGCTCAGGAACGTATTCACCGCGTCGTAGCTGATACGCGATTACTAGCGATTCCGGCTTCAAGCAGGCGAATTGCAGCCTGCTATCCGAACTGGGGCATGGTTTTTGCGATTTGCTCCACCTCGCGGTATCGCGTCGCTTTGTCCATACCATTGTAGCACGTTTGCATCCCTAGGCGTAAGGGCCATGATGACTTGACGTCGTCCCCACCTTCCTCCGGTTTGACACCGGCAGTCTCGCTAGAGTCCTCGCCATGACGCGTGAGTAACTAACGATAGGGGTTGCGCTCGTTAAGGGACTTAACCCGACACTTCACAGCACGAGCTGACGACAGCCATGCAGCACCTGTGTATGTTCCACCCAAAGGGCGTGGCCTATCTTTCGAAAGGTTAATCCATACATGTCAAGCCTAGGTAAGGTTCTTCGCGTTGCCTCGAATTAAGCAACATGCTCCACCGCTTGTGTGAGCCCCCGTCAATTCCTTTGAGTTTTAGCCTTGCGACCGTACTCCCCAGGCGGCGCACTAACCAGTTTACCTTCGGCCGTGAAACCATGAGAGGTACCACGACCTAGTGCGCATCGTTTACGGCGTGGACTACCGGGGTATCTAATCCCGTTCGCTACCCACGCTTTCGTACCTGAGCGTCAGGACAAGCCCAGTCAGCTGCCTTCGCCATTGGCGTTCCGATGTATATCTACGCATTTCACCGCTCCACACATCGTTCCACTGACCCCTACTTGCCTCAAGACTTGTGGTTTACCCCGCAGTTCCACGGTTGAGCCGTGGGATTTCACGAGATACCTACAAATCCGCCTGCGTACGCTTTAAGCCCAGTGATTCCGAATAACGCTCGGGCCTTCCGTATTACCGCGGCTGCTGGCACGGAATTAGCCGGCCCTTCCTCTGAATCTGGTCATTATTCCTAGATTCTGACAGTGGTTTACACATCGAAGATGCTTCATCCCACACGCGGCATTGCTCCGTCAGGCTTTCGCCCATTGCGGAAGATTCGTTACTGCAGCCTCCCGTAGGAGTCCGGGCAGTGTCTCAGTCCCGATGCGGCGGGTCATGCTCTCACACCCGCTACCCGTCTTCGGCTTGGTAGGCCTTTACCCCACCAACTACCTGATAGGACGATCGCTGCTCCCAAGGCGGTAAACCTTTCCTCCGTAGAGCACATGGGGTATTACTTTGCGTTTCCACAAGCTATCCCCCACCTCGGGGTACATTCGATCGCATTCCTCGCCCTTTCGCCACTCTCCCCGAAGGGATCGTTCGACTTGCATGTTTTAGCCATGCCGCCAGCGTTCAATCTGAGCCAGGATCAAACTCTTCAGTTGAATATTGTTGCATCACCCGGGACGAATCCCGAATGAATACGCATCAAATGAAGCCGATCCGACTATCCCCGATCGTGCCTGTTTCCAGGGCGTATCGGGGCGGTCATTACGAGTGGCAAGCCACTCGCCCCGGGACGGCAAGCCCCGGGTGTTCGTATCACTCAAATGAAAATCTATATCGATTGATATAGGGCATCCACTTGCACAAGAATGTACGAGATCAGACTGTGACATCTGAGCAGCGATCTATCACGACGACGGCCTGCTGCAAGGCCCGGTTATGCACCGGTGTCGCCGCGTCACATTCTCGCGGTGGACCCAACTGTTCACTTGTCAAAGAGACCTCGGTTCGTCCAGCGTCTCGCTTTCGGACCCGTTCGTCGCTGCGTTCAGCGGCGAGGGAGAGCATAGACATCAACCCTTCAAGGTCAAATCCACACGCTCCAATTCTTGATCAATTTCCTTCCCGGCTTGCCGATCCTGCGCCGAAACCGTGGGTTTCCCCTCCTCCGCCCCCTTCCGACGGGTCGAATCACCCGCAACCGCGGCCGCCGCGATCCAGATCGAGCCCCGCTCCCCTCCCGATGTCTCTTGAACACCGTCCCAGAGGGTCCGAACGACCCTGCACGCATGGGTCAGGGTCGCTCCCGTCGTCCGGACATCGTCCAAGACGATCAAAACCCGTACCTTAGGATCCCTCCGGAGGATCTTCGGAGCCCGAGAAGACGCGCGGAATGCGCCCCGCATATTGGCTTTCCGGGCTGTCGCACTCAGCCCGACCTGCTCCGGACGGCCGCGTGCCGAGATGAGTTTGGCGATCCGGACTCCGCTGCGTTTCGAGGCGCTCAGCGCGAGCACGCTCGTGTGGTCAACCCGGCGTGCGAGCCGTCGGCGGAACGTCATCGGGACGGGGACAATCATCGCTTCCCGAGGATCGATCCCGGATGAATCCAGTGCGTCCCGGATCCGAGCCCCGATCTCCGAACCGAGTTCGCGGCCTGTCCTGCGCCATGCATGAAACTTGAGTTCGCGGACCGCATCGCGGATGTGGGACTCGTAGCCACCCACACAGATCGCTCGTTCCCAAGCGAGTTTCGACCCTCGGCATGTGGCGCACCCATCGCCGTCGATCTCGTGAGGACCCACGATGGAAGCGCATCGCCAACAGGTGGGAGTCGGTTCCCATCCGTTCCGTGATGTCGCGATCTTGAACGACAACGCCGTTCGTCCGAGCAGCTCGGTCTCGATCGATTCGAGTGTGTCGGCGAGGACACCCATGGTCAGGTTGTTGTGAGCCGCTCACGGATGAGCGATGCCCGCGCAACCCGGCGTTGAGCTTGAGACAGACGCTGTCCGAGCGTTGCTTGGAGATGCCCGGGCTGGACCTGGAGAAGGAGCGCGTGGACCCGTGTGATATCGATGTCCTCGACGAGCCCCATGAGGATCCCGAGCCGGACGAGCCCGAGGTGCTCGAGCGATTCCTCCGCTTGCATCATCCGCGCGTTGCGCAGGATCCCGAGCGAGCGGAAGACCCGGTCCTCGAGGAGAACATGCTGATCGTTGAGGAGCTGGAGCCGAGCGTGCTTCTCGTAGCGCACAATTGTCGGGATGACCTGGCCCTCGATCTCGTGGAGGAGCATCTCGTCGCTTTTCCCGAGCGTGACCTGGTTGGAGATCTGGTAGAACTCACCAGCCGCTTGAGACCCCTCCCCGTAGATCCCACGGACGGCGAGCCCCATGTCGTTTGCGGCGTTGCGGACTTTCTCGAGCTCACCCGTGATCTTGAGCGCGGGAAGATGGACCATGACGGACAACCGGAGCCCTGTCCCGACGTTCGTCGGACAGGCCGTCAGGTACCCGAACCGAGGGTGGAACGCGTAGTCCACGATCGATTCGATCTTGTCGTCGAGCGCATTTGCTTCGCTCATGCATTGTCCGAGCGAGAGTCCGGCGTGGATGACCTGGAGGCGCAGGTGGTCCTCTTCGTTGACGAGCACACTCACCCGTTCGTCGGGCTCGTAGACTGCGACCCCGCGCGGCGAATCCGTCCCCCCTTCGCCGTTCGCGTACCGCCCACGATCGTGCTGTCGGGACATGATCTGCCGCTCAACGAGGAGCCGGCGTTCGATGGGAGGGGCTTCTCGTAGATCGATCCATCGCATGGTCGCGTCATTTTCGATGGAGCCGGCGGCATCGATCGAGCGTCGGCAGATCTCGAGGATCTGCGCCCGATCCGAGGGGGATGCATACGGGGGGAAGGGGAACCCGGCGAGGTTCCGCGCGAGCCGGACCCGGGACGAGAGCACGACCTCGCTCGAATCGCCCTCGCCTTTGAGCCATTCGATCGAGCGGCTCGGCGTATGCGAAGGATCAAAGTCCCCCCCCGCGGGGTCGTGCGATGATTCCGCTTTGGGTTCCGCGCCGGAGGGGTGATCGGGCTCGCCGTGATCGTTGGCGTTCATACGCGCTCCTCGATCCGTCCTGGGTTAGTCGTCACGGGTCGTGGTGGGTTCGCACGCGCCGCTCGTCGGCTCGATCTGCGCCGAGGGCTTCGACATGGGCATCGAAGCGATCCGGGTGATCTCATCACGGAGGAGGGCGGCGTGCTCGTAATCCTCGTGCCGGACGGCGGCCGCGAGCTGGGCGCGGACATGCTCGAGTCTTTGCTCCCGTTCACTCGCACCCCCGATGAGGTTCTCGAGCCGTTTCGAATCGGTCATGTCGGAAAGGGAGCTCAGGGCGCGTCGGGGGACCTTCCCGATGTGCTGTTCCCCGCCCTCGTGTGCTCGCGCGATCAGCGGCCCAAGCCGGGCTTTGAAGCTCTCGTAGCACGACGGACACCCCGTGAGCCCGTGCTCCTTGAAGTCCTTGAAGCTCATCCCGCAGGAGATACACGGCGCGGACGCCGGCGCGAACCCCTTGGTCTGCTTGGGTTTGTCCTCACCTCCCACACTCGGGACGGCGAGATTCTTCCCCATGATGTAGTTGGAGATGAGCTGTGAGATCGGGACATGGGGATCCGTGGAAACCCCGAGCTTGGTGGCGCAGTGTTCGCAGAGGTGGCGTTCGACCTTGGCCCCGTTCTGGATCGTGACCTCATGGATCGTCGCTTCACGTTGACCGCATTCGCAGATCATCCGTCGCCCTCCGTGGTTGCGCCTTGTGTGTCCCGCGTCCCGCGTGAACAGTGGATTGTACTACAAAGCCCGGAAAAACAAAAGACCCGTATCCAGGGATACGGGTCTTTGAAAGCCAAAAACAAGGGGATCAGTGCTCGTCCGTCTGCTTCTGCTGACGGGTGTACCCGTACTTCCGCTTCAGGGGTTTGGTGACGAGCCCGGCCCGGATCGCTTCGGTGGAGACGTAGACCTTCTTGGCGCGGCTGTTTCCGCTGTCGTCAGTCACAACGACGTTCATCTTCTGGAGGTTGGGCTTGAAGGTCCGACGGGTGACCCCGGTCGTCTTCAGACCGAAACCGCCCTTGGAGATCTTGGCACCGCCGTAGGCCTTCTTGCGTCCGAAGGTGGTCTTTTTGCCGGTGAAATGACATTCGAAGGGCATGGGGTGCCTCACTTTCCAGGTCATGGCGCTCCGTGCGCCGGGTCACGATGATAGCCCCCAACCCCGCTCCGACAAGCGCCCGATCCTGTGGATCTGTCTCTCGATCAAGCCCTTCGGGACAGATTCTCGCGCGAGATCATGACTTCGAGGGTCTGGACCACGATATCCACATCCCGCTTGGTCATCCCCGAGAAGAACGGGAGCGCCAATGTCCGGGCGCTGACCGACTCCGCGATGGGGAACGCACCCTGATGGAATCCGAACGCATTCTGATAGAACGGCTGCAGATGGATACAGGGGAAGTAGTCGCTCGATCCGACATCGTGCATCCGGAGCCCTTGGATGATCCGATCCCGTTCCTCGCGCGTGTACCCCGTGGAGAGCCGGACCACATAAACGAACCAACTCATGAAGGTGTCGTCGGTGGGGGAGGGGAGGACCAAGTCCGTGACCCCGGCCATCCGTTCGATGTACATCTCGGCCACGGCGCGTCGAGATGCGATGATCTGGTCGAGTCGCTCCATCTGCGCAACCCCAAGGGCCGCAGAGAGTTCGGGCATCCGGTAGTTGAATCCGAGCCGCTCATGATGGAGCCATGACCCCCCCGTGGAACCCTGCGAAACCGCGCCCCGGCCTTGGACGGCTCGGCCGTGGTTCCGGAGCGAGCGGGCCGTGTCGGCGAGCCGATCGTCATCGGTCACGATCATCCCGCCCTCTCCTGTCGTGATCTGCTTGTTGGGATAGAACCCGAAGACCCCCGCGCGTCCGAACGACCCGCATTGCTTCCCACCCAGGGTGGTCCCGAGCGCTTCGCAGCAGTCCTCGATCAGAGGGATCTCGTGTTTCGCCGCGATCCGCGCGTAGGTGTCCATGTGCTCGGGGTTTCCGAACGCTTCGACGGCGAGGATCGCTTTGGTCTTGTCCGTGATCGCCGCTTCGATCTGCGCGGGATCGGCGTTGAGGGATTTGGGACAGATGTCCACGAAGACAGGGATCGCGCCCGTGTAGAGGATCACATTCGAGGACGCGATAAACGAGAACGGGGTTGTGACAACTTCGTCGCCGGGCCCGATCCCGAGCGCGAGGAGGGTCATATGGAGCCCGGCCGTCCCCGAAGAGCACGCAACGGCGTGCTTGACCCCGACACGCTCAGCGACCAGGGATTCGAACCGATCGACCATGGGGCCGATCGAGAGCCGATCGGATCGGAGTGTGCGCAGCACAAGCTCCTCTTCATGGTCAGAGATGTCGGGTTTGCTCAGCGGGATCTCGTGGTGCGGCATCGCCGACATTGTCGGCGCTCGGGGGGGATTTGCACAAGCGCTGCGCGAGAATTCCTCACTGCCCGGCGCGCCGGACCCGCTCGACGAGCCGACGCGCCATCGCATCGACCCCGACCCCGTGCTCGATCCCGGGCGCGCGTTCCTTGATCTTGGTTTCGATCCGCCGAGCGGCCGTGATGACCGTGGAGTGGTTGGAACGCCCCATTGCGCGAGCGATCTCGGGATAGCTCGCCGTCGTCAGTTCGCGTGCGGCGTGGACGAGGAGCTCTCGCGCGAGGACCACACGCTTGTGACGGGTGCGCCCGGAGAGCTCTTCACGGGTGACCCCGAGGTCCTCGCAGACGACCCGGACGATCCGTTCCACGGGGATCGGTCCTTTGCTCGGCGCGGCGCTCCCGGGACGACCCGCGCGGGCTTGGAGCGCGCGTTCGATGATGGCCGGCGCGATCGGCCCCGCTTGGATCCCCCCGAGGAGCTTGGTCATCGCGTGGATCTGGACAAACGCGCCCTCGAGTTCGCGGACCGAAGCGCCGTCCCCGATCCCGATCCGGCCGAGGATGAGTTCGTATCCCTGCTCATCGATCGCGAGATGGTGTCGCGCGCCGAAGACCCGCGCGAGGCGCATCCCGAGTTCGTGGTCGGGTGCTTCGACCCGCGCGACGACCCCGGCCGACAGACGGGACGCGAGGGACCCGTGGAACCGTTCGATCTCGCTCGGGTGCGCATCGGACGCGATGAAGATCTTGGCTCCGCTCAGAGAGAGGGTGTTGAAGATCTGGAGGAGCTCGTTTTGGGTCCCCTCTTTGCCGGCCACGAGGTGGACATCGTCGAGACAGAGCAGGTCCAGGTCCTTGAATCGACGTTCGAATGCTTCGACCGTTTTGGTCCGGACGGCCTGGACGAAGCTGTTCGTGAATGCTTCCCCCGTGATGTAGCGGACCTTCGCGCCCGGGATGGAGGCGCGGTAGTGCTGGGCTGCGCCACGGAGGAGGTGGGTCTTCCCGACCCCGCAGGACCCGTGGATGAACACGGGGGGCGCGCCCCGTCCCGATCCGAGGAGATCGACCACGCTCGCGTGCGCCAGAGAGTTGGAGCTGGAGACGAGGAAGGAGAGGAGCGTGGGGCAGGTGTTGTTGGGGTTGGAGCGGCGTTGCGCGTTTCCCGATCCCGCGCCCCGGCCGGGTGCGGTGTCACCTGAGGAGCGTTGCTCGTCCCGACGCGCCATCGCTTCACGGACCCGGGATGTCGTAGATTCCTGGGTTGAGGTGGGGGACTCGAGCACCTGGTACTGGATCCGTGCTCCGTCACGAGGATCAAGCTCACGGAGCGCGGATTCGAGATCGACTCCGAGACGGCGTTCGATGATCCCGAGGGTGAAGGGGTCGTTCGCGGAGATCGAGAGCCCGTGCTCGTTGGTGGAGATCGAAACGTTGGACCCGAGGTACCGACGGACCCGGTTCGCGCCGAGGCGCTGGGTGAGGGTCGAGCGGATCGAGGACCCGATGTCGTGAGCGGGCGCGTCCGTGCTTGAGGCCTGTGTGCTGGTGTGCCGTGCGTTGTCCGTGTTCACGATCGGACCTTCCCGTCGTCCATGCGTGGGCGTTTCGGGAGCGTGCGCGATCCGATCGCGCTCCGTGCTCCACGAGCCCAGCTGTGCCGCTGCTCACGAGACGAGTCCGTTCACGATGCCGATGGAGACCCTTGCGCGACCCCGAGAGGATCGTGCTCCGTTGCGCTCAACGCCGAAGAATGTCCCTCTCCGTCGTGTCGCTGTGTTGTGGGTCGTCGGGGCCTGCGTTTCGCGGCGTCATACATCATCGCCGCTCGCGTCAGCCCCGACCAGTTGTCCATCCGCTCGCGGGTCGTCCTGAAACCCGCGAGGGATAGGGTACGCTTCGATGCGATTTGCCGCAAGAGCATGAAGGGTGCGCAAAGGGGGACACACATCGCAAGTGTGGTGCGCACGCGACTTGCGTTGCTCAAAGATTTTTCATCCACGATGCGCGGGGTTTATGCACACCCTTGGAGATAGATCGTGGACAACGTGCGCGGTCGCTCATCCAACACATCGAATCAGCGTTGGTTGCGCGCCGGGTTCTGATCATCCGATCGAGCGCACGAACCCCTGACGCGCATCGAAAGGGGTGAACCCGAGCGATGCGTACATGCGCATCGCCGGTGTATTGCGCCGATCGACGGCGCAGGTGACCTCGAGCACCTTCTCGGAGATATCGATCCGGCTGAGCCCGTGGATCAGGAGCCGCTTCCCGTATCCGTTTCCGCGCATCGAGGGCGCGAGACCGAGGTAGACGAGTTCCACACTCTGATTCCCGGGGCAATGGGTGAGCAGGCAGCACCCGACGGGGTCGTCGTTCCTGGTGAGAATCCACCAGCGCGATGGATCGAAAGCCCCCGTCGCTTTGTGGGAGGCGATCACATCCTCCATCGGGCGCAACCCGCAAAGCTCCGGGCAGTCGAGTGTGTCCTCGTACGAACCTTCGAGCGCGGCTTTGAGGATCTCGTCCCTATCGGGATCACGGAAGCTCGAGAACGGACGAACTCGGATCGGATCATCGAACCCCGGAGTGCTCTGGAGCGAACGCGCGGTGTTGTAGTCGAGGCGCATGTAGTCGAGAGTCCCCACACAGATCATCCCCGAGTCCTCGCAGACCGGGCGTGCCCAGTCGTGGCGCAGCTCCATCAGGACCTGCGCGATCCGGATGGTGGGGGGTGTCCCCTGGTCGAGATCGCGCATCGCGCACGAGAGGGCTGCGTGGATCTCTCGGATCTGGGTGGGTCGATCTCCGAGCCGTCCTTCTTCTCTCGGGATGGAGAGGAAACACATGCCTGTGCCTCCGGACCCGGGGACCACCATGCAGACTTGTCGGACAAAGGTGCGCCCGGCGTCATCGGTCCCGGGGACCCCCCAGACCAGATTCAGATCGATCCCGTGGAGCGAAGCGTTGTCCCGGAGACGCTTGGCTCCGAGTTTCGTATTCCCTTGGATGATGAGGCGCTCGAGGGCCGAGAGGACCAACTCCTGGGGGATCCGGAGCGCGCTGGGGGGTTGCGCCATGTTCTCGATCCGCTCATCTTGGCTCGGATGGAGGGTCATCGGGTCCTGTCCTTCGCCGGGATCCGATCATCAGGGTCCGGCTCAGATGCAACCATCGGGCGTTGTGTGCGGATCGCGTGATCCAACACGAGGTTCGGTCCTCCGAGCACGCGATGGGCGTGCTAGGATCAGCCCGATCTACGCCGGAGCTCGGTTTGAGTCCCGGCGGAACAGTGTACACCTCAGGATAGGGATCCCGATCGGGGAACCCGTGTCGGAGCACACGAGCGAATGAGCCGGAACCTCTTCTCCATGAGCCGTGCGATCGGCGCGATGACCTTGGGTCTGATCGCGACGATCTCGCTGAGTGTCCCCCAGAACGCGATCGCGGCGGCCCCTGAGCCGTCCCCCGTGTCGATCGCGTGGGAGTTCACCTTCGATTCCGGTCCCCTCCGGCTCGCGTATGTCGAGCATGAGGGTGTGACGCGCCCGTACTTCTACCTGACGTTCCGGGTGACCAACTTCACGGATCAGGACCTGCTCCTCGCTCCGGATGTGACCTTGGTTTCCGACGGGGTCGAGACGTTCCGCTCGGGCCGGGACATCCCCAGCGCCGTGACGGACGAGATCCTCCGCCGACTGGACAACCCCCTGATCGAGTCCCAGATCGACATTGTTTCGACGGTTCTGAGCGGCAAGGAGCACGCGCGGGACGGGGTCGTGATCTGGCCGGCCGAGGATCTGGACGCCGACGAGATCACGATCTACTTCTCCGGGCTCTCGGGAGAGTTCGAGTCGTACATCGTGGGTCGGGACACGGACAACCCCCAGCGATACACCCTGCGCAAGACGATGATGCTTCGCTACGCAACCCCCGGGGACTTCGAGAACCAGGGGGCGCGCCCGTTCGAGCTCATCGAGAAGCGCTGGGTGATGCGCTGATCGACCCGATCGGGACCCGAACCCCGAATGATGATGCGCGGAGATGACTTGCCACACGCGCAAGGGATGACTACCCTTCACGCCCGGCTCAGCGAGGGCTGAAGCGCGGATGACCTGATTGGAGCACTGATATGGCACACAAAAAGGGACAGGGTTCGTCGAAGAACGGACGTGACTCAAACCCCCAGTATCGCGGGATTAAGCTCTACGGCGGCGAGAACGCCAAGCCCGGCGCGATCATCGTGCGTCAGTGCGGGACCAAGTTCACCCCCGGGTTCAATGTCCGCAAGGGCAAGGACGACACGCTCTTCGCCGTCTCCGACGGGAAGGTCGTCTACCAGAGCAACGGTCGTGTACACGTCGATCCCTACGACGACAGCATCGCGCGTCCCCAGTGGCTGCGCGAGTACCGCGCGTCCAAAGCGAGCTGATCTCCATCACATCAGTGTGATCCGGAGCGGAGCCGATCGGTTCCGCTCTGTTCTTTTTTGTCCGTCCCCGATTCAGGTGCTCGTTGCGACCTTCGCGCCGCACTCGGAGCAGAACCGATCGTCGGGTTCGAGGATTGAGCCGCAGGAGGCGCAGGGAGCGCCGACGAACGAGACCCCGCACGATGAGCAGAACTTCGCGCCGGGTTCGTTGGGGGCGCTGCAGGTCGGGCACGGGGTGTCGTTGTCCTTCCAGGCCGCGCGGATCGCGGTGGTTGTGGTCCGAGCGGCGGGCGCGGTTTCCTTCGCGGCGTATTGGGTGACCTCGCGCATGTACCCGAAGGAGCTGAGCTGCATCCCGATCCCGAGGAGGATCATCCCGGGGAACCCGCAGATGACGAAGAGGATGGGCGCGCCGGGGGAGGAACTGCTGAACGGCTCGGCCGTCATCGCTCGGACGATCGTGATGAGGAAATCCCCGAGCCCGATGATGAGGAGGATCCCGCCGATGATGACGAGGAGGGGTCCGAAGGAGCGCATCCCGGATTTGGCTTTGCTGTAGCCGTCCTGGGGTTGTGTGGGGGCGGGCATGTCCAGAGTGTAGAGAACCGGGCGTCAGATCGCGAGGGAGTTGGCGACGTTGGTGAGATCCTTGATCATCGCACCGAGTGCGTGTCTCGAGCCTCCCACGGAGGGGCGATGGAGCATGATGCGGAGCGAATCGTCTTGATTCTCAAGGATCCAGTGGTCCTCTTCGAGCCCCGAGAGGATGGCGGCTTGAAACGTGTCGGTCGCGATCTGTTCGAGCTGGACCGGATCCTCGCACGAGATATCGCGTGCCGTGAAGAGCTCGCCGTGGGTCATCGGTGGTGCGGAGAGGCCCGTCTTGTCAAAGAGCTTGGATGCGCTGCCCTTGGGTCCGATCTCGATGCGCGGGATCGGGTCGTTGCGATCGATTTCGGCGGCGATCAGCACGTCGATCCATTGTCCGTTCTTCGAGCTCCGGATAGAGACGGCCGCTTCGAGTTCCAGTGAAGGCTCACTGCGATCAGCGAGGACCCGGAGCGAGGTCGCTGCGTGGTAGTGCTTCTTGAACCCGTTGAACCTGCGGTGCGCTGCGGTTCGTTCGCGCCGTGGGGGGAGTGCTTGAACCCGGAAACCGAGCTCGCGCAGTGTGGTTGCGATCCGCTTGATCGTCCTGCGTGAATCGAGGATCCCCCAGACCACGATCGCGCCCATGAAACACGCAATCCCGATGATGATCAGGGTGGGGGGCATCAGATCACGGTACGGATCTCGGCGCATTGACGCAGGATTGTTTCGAACGAATCAAAATCGATCTGGGTTGCGCCGTCGGACCAGGCGTTGTCCGGGTCCGGGTGACACTCGATGAAGAGCGCGTGGACCCCGATCGCGGTGGCGGCTTTCGCGAGCATCCCTCCCCGATCGCGGCGGCCTCCGGTTTGTTCGCCGGAGCCCGGGAGCTGGGTGGAGTGGGTGACGTCGAAGCACACGGGGGGGGACCCGGCGCTGGAGAAGGGGGAGGTGTCGAGCTCCATCATGTCCGCGACCCCGATGAAGTCGTTGACGAGGCGGTGGTATCCGAAGAAGGTGCCTCGCTCCGTGAGGATGAGGTTGTTGCACCCCGCTTCGGTGGCTTTGCGCACCGGGCCGAGCATCTCCCTGGGGGAGAGGAACTGGCCCTTTTTGATGTTGACGGCTCGGTTGTGTGCATTGGCGGCCTGAGCGGCGGCGACGACGAGGTCGGTCTGTCGGCAGAGGAAGGCGGGGATCTGGAGGATGTCCACGACCCGCGCGACGGGGTCGGCTTGTTCCGGGGTGTGGATGTCCGTGGTGACGGGGACCCCGAGTTCATCCTTGATCGCGCCCAGGTCGTCGAGCCCTTGGTCGAGCCCGATCCCGCGCTTGGAGTTGATGGAGGAACGGTTCGCTTTATCGAAGCTCGCTTTGAAGATGTAGGGGAGCCCGAGCTCGTCGCAGATCGCTTTGCAGTGCTTCCCGACCTGGAGCCCGAGCTCGCGCGACTCGAGGGTGCACGGGCCGGCGATGATGGTGAGGGGGTGTCCGGGTCCGATGGAGATGGGTCCGGCCGTGCAAAGTCGTGTCTTCGTGTCGCTCATGGGACAAGCGTAGCTCGTCGTCACTATGATCGGGGACCCTTGGGCGGGTAGCTCAGTTGGCTAGAGCAATCGCCTTACACGCGATGGGTCGTGGGTTCGAGTCCCTCCCCGCCTACTTTGACTTCGACACACGGATCGAGTCCGCACGATGATGGAGCCCCGGGTGCGCCCCGGGTGATCATCATCGGCGGGGGTTTCGGGGGGCTCGCGGTCCAGCGCCGATTGACGGGGATCGACGCGCGGGTGGCGCTCATCGATCGTCAGAACCACCACGTGTTCCAGCCCTTGCTATATCAGGTCGCGACGGCGTCTCTGTCGCCGGCGAGTATCAGCGCGCCGATCCGCGCGACGATCAATGATCAAGCTGAGTGCGATGTCGTGCTCGCGGAGGTGAAGGGGATCGATCCGGATCGGAAAAGGGTAATCTTCGACGAGGGGTCGGTGGGGTACGACTACCTCGTGTTGGCGGCCGGCGCGACCCACAACTATTTCGGGAATGACGACTGGGCACCCCATGCGCCGGGATTGAAATCACTCTCCGATGCGACGGAGATCCGCCGCCGCTTGCTCCTCGCGTTCGAGAGCGCGGAGCACGAGGGGGATCTGGAGTCCCAGCGCGCGGAGCTGACGTTCGCCGTCGTCGGTGGGGGACCCACGGGGGTGGAGCTGTGCGGCGCGATCAAGGAGATCGCGACCCACACCCTCCCGCGCGAATACCAGAACATCGATCCCCGCGCGGTCCGGGTGATCCTTCTCGAGGGGGCGCCGAGACTGCTCGGCGCGTTCCCCGAGGAGCTGAGCGCCCGCGCGAAGCGGGATCTTGAGGACCTCGGGGTCGAGGTCCGGCTCGGGACCCAGGTCACCGAGATCAACGGGGACGGGGTGCGCGTGGGGGACGAGTTCATCCCGGCCGGGAACACGATCTGGGCCGCCGGTGTCCAAGCGAATCCGCTCACCAAGGACCTGGGCGCGGAGCTCGACCGATCGGGTCGGGTGATCGTGGGATCGGATCTAAGTGTCCCGGGTCATCCGGAGATCTTCGCGATCGGGGATCTTGTGTCGTACACCCCCGAGGGGAGCGAGCATCCGCTCCCGGGTGTCGCGCAGACGGCGATGCAGATGGGGCGCTTCGTTGGGGACACGATCCGGGATGAGATCCGTGGGACGAGGACACGGGATCAACGCGGGGTCTTCTCGTATCACGACAAGGGATCGATGGCGATCATCGGGAAGAACCGCGCGGTAGCGGCCGTCGGTGATCGGAAGTTCACGGGGTTTATTGCGTGGTTGATGTGGGCGTTCGTGCACATCGCTTTTCTGGTGGGGTTCCGGAACCGGATCCGGGTGATGTTCAACTGGGGTTGGAAGTGGCTCCTCGGGAGTCACGACGCGAGGCTCATCATCGGGGACACCCGGATGCGCATCCGGACCCCGCGCACGGACGAGTTCGAGTACCACGCTCCTGGGGACCCGGATCGGGGTTGATATGGATCGCGTATGCTCGGGGGTTGTTCTGATGACCGATCCGGAGTGATGCGCTCGTGAACCTGCTCGATCTGATCTATCTCCCGGTGGCGCTGGTGTCTGCGCCGATGTGGATGCGCAAGCAGCGCTCCGGGTGGGGGGAACGGTTCGGGGATGTTCGATCGATGCTCAAGGATCCGGATTGGTCGGGGGACGCACCCACGATCCTGGTCCATGCAGTGTCCGTGGGTGAGATCAACGCGCTGCGCGATCTGATCCCCCGATTGACGGATGAGGCGCGGGTGGTGGTGAGTGTGACGACGGACACGGGGCTCGCGCAGGCTCGGACGTTGTATTCCGAGTCGTGCGAGGTCGTGCGCTATCCGCTCGATCTGTCGTGGAGTGTCCGGAGGTTCCTCGACACGATCCGTCCCGATGTGGTGGGCTTGGTGGAGCTCGAGGTCTGGCCGAACTTCGTGAAGGGGTGCGCGACGCGCGGGGTTTCGATCGGGATCATCAACGGCCGACTCTCCGCACGATCGTTCAAGGGGTACACCAAGATTCGGCCGCTGCTCCGATCGACGTTCGGGCGTTTGTCGTTCGTGTGTGCGCAGGACCGCTCGTACGCGGAGCGTTTGAAAGCGATGGGGGCGCGGGAGGTCCGGATCACGGGGTCGATGAAGTGGGACTCGGTGAAGACGGACGAGGGGGGGCCGAGCGATGGGGCGCTTCAACTCGCGCGGGAGCTGGGGCTCGATCTGTCCCGCCCGATCGTGGTGGGGGGATCTACGGCTCAGGACGAAGAATCGCTGCTCCACAGCGCGGTGCCCGGGGATGTCCAGCTCGTGTGCGCCCCGCGCAAGCCCGAGCACTTCGATGACGCGGCGGCGGCCCTCCCGGGGTGTGTGCGCCGATCGATGGGGGAGACCAAGCCCGGCGCGACCCGGTTCCTCCTCGACACAATCGGGGAACTGTCAACGCTGTATGAGCTTGCGACGATTGTGGTGATCGGTCGGTCGTTCGGGGATCTGCACGGGTCGGACCCGCTCGAACCGGCCGGGCTCGGGAAGCCCGTGCTGATCGGGGAAGCGCATTTGGATTTCACGTTCCAGGTCGAGACGTTGAAGGAGGCGGGCGCGATCGGGGTGGTTGGTCGAAGGGAGCTCGGGTCCCGGATCGGATCGCTTTTGGGGGATTCTGCTGAGCGGGATCGGATGGGGGCGCGGGCTCGGACCTGTGTCCGGGCGCATCAGGGCGCGAGCGTGGAGCACGCGCGGGTGCTGCTGGAGGCCGCTCGGGGGCGCGGATCCTGAATCAAAGGATTGTGGGGGCTCGGCGGGAAATCAGCGAGGGATCGGGTGTACCATATCTCTCTGGTCCACGGCTCAGGGCTGTGGATCGACATCAGGGACGTAGCTCAATGGTAGAGCATCGGCCTTTTAAGCCGCTGGTTCAGGGTTCGAGTCCCTGCGTCCCTATTCGAGCAGGATCCGATCGGTTCGGCGCGTGATGTGCCTCGTCCGGTCGATCGGGCGCGCGATGCGCGGGAGCGAGATTCGTGAGCGACACGGCCGTCATCGCGAGCGCAACACGAGTGATCCATGCGAACTGGAGCGACGAGCGCCTCCATCTCTGGTGCGAGATGCGCCCCGAGTCGGATTGGTTTGGTGTCACTCCCGACGAGAACAGCCACCCGTATGCGAGCGCCCCCGATTTCATCGAGGGCGAATCGTCGCGGATCACGCTGAGGATCCCGGTTCATGCCGGGATCCCCATGCCGTCGCACGACATGGTGAACCTCGGGGGGATCGAGGTCGATGAGACTCCGCCGGACGGGCTCGCTGAGGTCGAGATCCCGACGGTTTCGATCGCGCCGAGCGCGATCTCGCGCGTGCTCGAGGATCTGATGGATCGCGCGGAGTCCGAGGACTCGGACGACATCCATGCGGGACCCGGGGTCCGGTACTTTGTTGCTGCTTCTCGGTTGGTCGAGCACCTGATCGCGGGGCATCGGTTTGTGCCGATGGCGTTCCAGGATTCGGACGGGTCGATCAGCGGTCGTTGGCAGCCCTGGCTGGCCGACGAGATGTCGGCGCGTCGTGTCGGGAAACTCGTTCGGTCCATGCCCCCCGTGGCGCGCGCGGTCCCCGATGGTCATGCGCACGATGCATGGTCGATCACGAACGAGATGCTCACGAGCGTGACCGATGCGCACTGCCGGCGTGTGCTGCGCGTCGAGGAGATGGAAGACACGATCGAGAGCGCCGATCCCGGGCTCGATCATCAGGTCGCGTGGCTCACGGGGCTGCTCGGTCAGATCCCGGGGATTCGCGCGGGGACGGGTCAGCGCGCGGAGATCGCGAAAGCGGTCCGGAAATGGATCAGCGAGCTCGAGGACCGTGGGGAGTCCTCGTCGTGGCGCTTCGGTCTGCGTTTGAGCGAACCGATCGCGGACACCCTCGGTCAGGACGCGCCGGACGAAGCGAAGCTCTGGTCGATGAGTTTCTACATCCAATCGCTCGACGACGAGGAAGTGATCCTGCGCGGCGCGGATATCTGGCTCATTAACCGGGACCGGATCGTGTACGAGGGGCTGACCCTCGAGCACCCCCAGGAACTGCTGATGGGGGAGCTGGGTCGCGCAAGCCGGTACTACAAGAAGCTCGAGGATGCGTTGGATCAGAGCGAGCCCATCGAGGTGCTGCTCGAGACCCAAGACGCGTATCAGTTCCTGCGCGAGGTCAAGCCCGTGCTCGAGGAGCAGGGGTTCGGGGTCGATGCGCCCGCTTGGTGGAACTCGCCGACGGGTCGTTTGGGGACGCGCCTCCGGATCGATTCGGATCCGCTCGAATCGCTCGAGGGTGATCCGAGCGACCCCGATGCGGCGCCCGCGCAGCTCGGGCTCGGGACCCTGGTGGGGTACCACTGGGAGATCGCGATCGGGGACACGACCCTCACACTCCACGAGTTCGAAGAGCTGGCGCAGAAGAACACGCCGCTGGTTCAGGTGAACGGGCAGTGGGTCGAGATCCGACCCGAGGACGTGCAGAACGCGATCAAGTTCATCTCCGAGAACCCGGGTGGGGAGATGGAACTCGGGGAAGCGATGCAGCTCGCGCTCGCGTCCGATTCGGCGCAGACGGGGCTTCCCGTCACGGGGATCGAAGCGACGGGGTGGGTGGCTTCGCTCCTCGGGGGTGGCGACGGCACAGAAGCCAAGCTCGAACTCCCGGTCCTCGAAACCCCCGAGAAGTTCAAGGGCACCCTCCGCCCGTACCAGATCCGTGGTCTGTCGTGGATGTCGTTCATGGAACGCTTCGGGTTCGGCGCGTGTCTCGCGGACGACATGGGTCTCGGGAAGACGATCCAGATGATCGCGCTGATGCAGCACGAACGCGCGACGGCTCCCAAGGACGAGCCCATCCTCCCGACCCTCCTCGTGGTCCCGATGTCCGTGATCGGGAACTGGGTGAAGGAGTTCGAGCGGTTCGCGCCCGAGATCAAGGTGATGGTGCACCACGGGGTGGATCGTGTCCAGGGGGACGCGTTCGTCGAGAAAGCCCCGAAGATCGACATCGTCGTGACGACGTACGCGCTCGTGAACCGGGACAACGACTTCCTCACCCAGGTGAAGTGGGGGCGCGTGGTGCTCGACGAGGCGCAGTTCGTCAAGAACCCGGCCGCGAAGCAGTCGATCGCTGTCCGTCAGCTCAACGTCCCGAGGCGCATCGCGCTCACGGGTACCCCGGTCGAGAACCGACTGAGCGAGCTGTGGTCGATCATGGACTTCCTGAACCCGAAGTACTTGGGTCCGAGCGGGACGTTCCGGAAGAAGTTCGCGCTCCCGATCGAGCGCCACCGGGACCAGAACAAGATGGAGCGCCTGCGATCCATGGTGCGTCCGTTCATCCTCCGGCGCGTCAAGACCGACCCCGAGATCGTGTCGGACCTCCCCGAGAAGATCGAGACGAAGGACTGGTGCCCGCTCACGAGCGAGCAGGCGCAGCTCTACGAGGGATGCGTCAAGCGGATGCTCTCCGATGTCGAACGCGCCGAGGGGATCCATCGTCGTGGTCTCGTGCTCGCGGCCCTCATCAAGCTCAAGCAGATCTGCAACCACCCCGCGCAGATGCTCAAGGACGCGGACCCGCAGCACGGGCGTCCGGTCGATCCGTCGCGCTCGGGTAAATGTGTCCGTCTGCTCGAGCAGCTCGGGGAGATCATCTCCGAGGGCGATCAGGCGCTGGTGTTCACCCAGTTCCGTCAGATGGGGCACATCCTCGCGACGATGCTCCGTCATGAGCTGGGTCGGGACATCCTCTTCCTCCACGGCGGTACCCCCCAGGGTCAGCGCCAGAAGATGATCGATCAGTTCCAGGAAGCGACGGGGAAGAACCCGATCCTCATCCTCTCGCTCAAAGCGGGTGGTGTGGGTCTGAACCTGACGGCGGCGACGCACGTGTTCCACTTCGACCGCTGGTGGAACCCGGCCGTCGAGAACCAAGCGACGGACCGCGCGTACCGGATTGGTCAGACGCGCACGGTCCAGGTGCACAAGTACATCGTGAGGGGGACACTCGAAGAGCGGATCGACGAGATGATCGAGTCCAAGACCGAGCTCGCGGAGAACATCATCGGGCACGGGGAGCGTTGGCTCACGGAGCTCGACACGGATCGTCTGCGCGATCTCCTCCAGCTCCGCGCGGACACGATCAGCGACGAGTTCTAATCAGGATCACAGACACCCATGGCGAAAAAGAAAGCGACAACCAAGAAAGCAGCGGCGAAGGCGCCACCGCCGCCTTCGGATCGTGTCGTCAAGAGTGTCGCGAAACCGACTCTGAGCGCGCACGTCCCGACGGCTCCGAAGAAGGTGAAGCCGCAGTATGCGTCGTTCCGTTCGTCGCGCAAGTCGCTGACGAACCCGCGCCGGGTTCGGGGTGGGGTGAAGCTGAAGCTCAAGCCCGACGAGCAACCCTCGTCGTGGGTGACCCAGCGCTTGATGCGCGTCGCTGAGGAGGGCGCGAAGGGGGAGATCTATCGCGAAGGTCTGGAGTACGCGCGCGCGGGTCAGACCAAGCGATTCACGCTCGACGGGACCCTGTGCGAAGGGATCATCCAGGGTCGCTCGGACAAGCCCTACACGACGACCCTCGCGCTCTCACGATTCGATGCGGAAGCGCAGGAGCAGATCGTTGCGGCGATGGCGGACCAGGTGCGCTACGCGGCGAAGCTGCTCTCGGGGGAGCTCCCGAGCAATATCGAGGACGTGTTCGCGCCCCTCGGGCTGCGCCTGTTCCCGACGGAACCCACGGACATCACCCCCGTCTGTTCATGCCCGGACTGGACGGAAGAAGAGCCCTGGTGCAAGCACACCGTGTGTCTGACGACGATCCTTGCTGAACGGCTCGGATCAGAACCCATGGATGTCTTCGGACTCCACGGGATGCCGGGCTCGGATCTTGTGGATGCGCTCCGTCAGAAGCGCGCGGTTGGGGTGCAGGGACCCGGGCCGTCCCCCGTGCTCGCGCCGCTCGTCCCCGGGGTCTCGGATGCGCCGAGCGCTCCCCTTGAGGACGCGATCGATTCGTTCTGGGATGTGGGCGCATCGCTCGATGATCTCGACACACCGATCGAGCCTCCCCCCGTGTCGTGTGTGCTGCTCCGGCGGCTCGGACCGAGCCCGTTCGTGGGACGCTTCCCGCTCGTGGGTCTCTTGCAGACCTGCTACGAGCTGATCGGATCGGACATGATCGAGGCGCAGAGCGATCCCGACTCGCTGGATGACGATCCGAACGGGTGAGCGATCAGCATCCGTTCATGAAGATCGTCAGGTACGCGCTGATGTCGAAGAAGTCGTAGAACCCGTCTCGGTTGAAGTCGGCGCGTGGTTCCTCGTTCGAGAGGAGTTGGAGGAAGGTGCTCACATCGAAGAAGTCGAGCGATCCGTCGGGGTAGAGATCCGCGGCGTTGCACGGCGACGGATCGAGGCGCAGGACCCGTCCGTCGAGGGTCAGCAGATAGAGCTCGCCGTCGAGGTCCTCTCCGATGGAGATCACCCCGAAGGGCATGGGGACCCCGGCCGGTCCGAAGGTGAACCGGACGACTCCTCCTGTTTCTCCGGAGACCGGGCCATCGCTCGGGTTGGCGTGGAAGAGCCCGTTCCCGAAGCCGTCCCCGAAGATGAATCGTCCCTGGAGGTTGGGGATCGCGGAGCCCCGGTACACGAACCCCCCGGTCATCGAGACGGCCGTCTCGTGATCGACCTCGAAGATGGGGTCCGTGAACCCCATCGAGTCGGCGAAGTCCCCCGTTCCGTTGTTGTCCAGATCCGGGTCGGGTTGGTTGTTCGAGAGATCGAGTTCGTCGAAGAGGAAGCTTCCTTCTTTGAGCGCCCATCCGTAGTTCGCGCCGGGGAGGACCTGATTGATCTCCTCGATCTGGTTCTGTCCGACTTCGCCGAGCCAGAGGTCTCCGGTGCTCCGATCCGTGTTGAGACGGAACGGGGCGCGGTGCCCGTAGGAGTAGATCTCGTCGAGGGTGTTCGGATCGCTGAGGAACGGGTTGTCGGGCGGGATCCCGTAGTTCCCGTTGGCGCTGTTGGATCCGAGGGGGTCGATCCGGAGGATCTTCCCGAAGACGTTGCCCATGAACTGCGCGTTCTCACGGATCAGCGCGTCCCCGGCCGGCGCGTTCCCCCCGTCCCCCGAGGTGATGTAGAGGATGCCCCGTTCCGCGCCGATCCCGAAGGTCAGGTCAAAGACGTTGTGGTCCCATCCGGGTTGCTCGATGCGCAGGACCTCTCGCTTGGTCCCGACGAAGGTATCGCTCGAGGGATCGGTTGTCGTGTACTCGTAGAGCACATCGTGGTGCTGTCCCCCGAAGGCGCTTTGTTGGAGCGAGCCGTCGAAATCGGGGGTTCCGGCGCTGACGTCTTCGGTTTCGATGATGTAGAACTTCCCGTACCCCGGGGCTTTCGGATCCGCGAAATCCGGGTGGAACACGAAGGAGATGATCCCGAAGTTCCCGGGTTCGATGACGGTGTCCTCGTTGGTGGTGATCAGGTAGGGGATCGGCTCGAGGGTGTTGTTGGGCTGGAGGAGCCGGACGACCCCACCGAGGGTAAGGATCGCGATCCTGTCTGATCCATCGGGGAACGGAGCCATATCGCTCGGGAGGATCTGATTGATCCCTTCGACCTGTCCGAACAGTCCGGTCGCGATCTGCTTGAGGTTGATCCGGATTGCGCCGTCGGGGGGATCCGGGAGGAGATCTTGATTGAGTCCGCGTTCCTGCGCGCCGTCAGGCGCGGCCGCCCAGCAGGCGGGGGACACCAAGCAAAGACAGAACAAAAGGGCGCGGGACAACGTGATGCGCATGGAACTCTCCGATCCGATCACAGCGTCTCCGATTGAGGGGTTGGAGTCAAGGCGGATCCCTGTTCTGGTTATCGTCTTTCGGACTGATCGACTCGATCCGGATCGGGGTGGGGGCCTACGATTCGGTCTTGCGGAGCCGCATGCGACGGACGTGAGGGGATCGAACCCCGAACCGAGGCGCGTGCATGGGTTCTCGAGCAACGAGCGTGGTTTCCCGTTCGACGCAGCCCGAGAGAATCCAGTTCCAAGCGGACGATTGTGTCCGCGACATCGGCTGCGGCGATGCGCTCCCACGTGTGGGGGTGTCCGAGCCGCAAAGTCAGGTTCGGTACACCCTCGGATCGGGTTTCGATCCGAACAACACGCGGAGGTCGAGCGGCGAGACGCCGTGAGCCGATAGACGGAAGAGACATCTTTGCCCCATGGTGTAATGGCAGCACTACTGTTTTTGGTACAGTCAGTCGAGGTTCGAATCCTCGTGGGGTAACTTTCTTTCTCTCTTCCACTTCGGTGCACCGTCGGATCGACGCGATCGCGCCCCATGACTGATCACCAATCAGAATCCCGAGCGCCTCAGGCGATCATTCTCGCGGCCGGCAAGGGGACCCGGATGCAGTCCGATCTCCCCAAGGTCTGTCATGAGGTCGGTGGTCGTCCGATGGTCTGCGCCGTCGTCGATGCGTGTCTCGACTCGGGGTGCGATCGGGTGGTCGTGGTGGTGGGGTACAAGCAGGAGCTGGTGCGCGAAGCGCTCGAGGGGTACGGGGATCGGGTCGAGTTCGCCGTCCAGGAGGAGCAACTCGGGACGGGTCATGCGGTGATGAGCGCGAAGGACGCATTCACGGATGTCGATGACGATACTGACGTGTTCGTGCTCTGCGGCGATGGACCGCTGATCCGCTCGGCCACGCTCCGGACCATGCTCGACCTCCAGCGGAACTCCGAAGCGAGCGCGACCCTCGCGACGAGCACGATCGAGGACCCCGGGGGGTACGGCCGGATCGTCCGGGACAGCTCGGGCGCGTTCGTCCGGATCATCGAGCAGAAGAACGCGAGCGAGGACGAACTCACGATCCGTGAGGTCAACCCGAGCTACTACTGCGTGAAGAACGGGGCGCTGTTCGGAGCGCTCGACAAGGTGGGTCGCAATGAGCTGACGGGGGAGTACTACGTCACGGACGTCTTCGAGCTCCTGCTCGGGTCCGGGGCGCGGGTCGAGGTCATCGATGCGGTTCCCCCCGAGGACATCCTGAGCATCAACACGCTGGAGCATCTCGCGGAGGTCGATGCGATCTACCGCGCCCGGACGGTTTCAACGACAAGCGAGGATCGCGATGAGTGAGCCGGAACTGAAGGTCTTTGCAGGGCGCAACTCGAAAGAACTCGCGCAGCGCGTCTGCGATGAGATCGGGATCGAGATGGGCAAAGCGCGAACCACGCTCTTTCCCGACGGCGAGGTCATCACCAAGCTCGAGGACGATGTGCGCGGGCGCGACTGCTTCGTCGTCATCTCGACCTGTGAGCCCGTCAACGACAACCTGATGGAACTGCTCGTGTTCTGCGACTGTCTCCGTCGCGCGAGCGCGAAGCGGATCACGATGGTTATGCCCTACTACGGGTACGGTCGTCAGGACCGGAAGGACGAGGGGCGTGTCCCGATCACGGCCAAGCTCGTCGCGAACATGATCACGGCCGCCCGCGCGGACCGGGTGCTCGCGATCGATCTCCACGCGGCTCAGATCCAAGGCTTCTTCGATCTCCCCGTGGATCACCTGAGCGCGATGCCCGTGTTTTACGAGTACTTCAGCTCGATCCGTGAGGACCTCGGGGACCTGTGTCTCGTGTCTCCCGATGTGGGGAACGTGAAGGTCGCGGAGAAGATGGCAAACCTTTTGGGCGCGGATCTCGCGATCATCAACAAGCGCCGGATCACGGGCGAAACCGTCGAGGTCGGGAACCTCATCGGGGATGTGAAGGGTAAGACGGTCCTCATGTTCGACGACATGATCTCGACGGGTGGGACGGTCGTGAAAGCGGCGGAGCTCGTCGCGCAGGAGGGCGCGACGAACGTGATCTGCGCCGCGACCCACGGGGTGCTCGCGGGCGCCGCGATCGAGAAGCTCAGCGCGTCCCCGATCTCACGCGTCGTCATCACGGACACGATCCCGAGCGAGCATCGCGCGGGTCCCCTCCTGAACAAGCTCACCGTGCTCTCGGTGGGCGAGCTTCTGGGACAAGCGATCAAACGGATCCACGACAACGAATCGGTCAGCGCGATGTTCCGAGGGACCTCGCAGGTCAAACGCTGATCCGCACGGAACACATACGAAGCAAACCAACGAAGTAGTGAAGTAGATAAGGAGTCTGAATATGAGTGGACAAGCACCTTTGCTCAGCGCGACGAAGCGTGAGCGTACAGGATCGCGTTACTCGCGCCGTCTGCGCGAGAGCGGATCACTCCCGGCCGTGGTCTACGGGCACAAAGAAGAGCCCGTCTCGATCGCGCTCGACATGCACGAAACCCTCCAACTCCTGAAGAAGGGCGAGAAGTTCTTCGAGCTCGATCTGGACGGGACCAAGGAGCACGTGCTCCTCAAGGACCTGAGCTACGGGTACCTGGGCGACAACATCCTCCACGCGGACTTTGCCCGTGTGAATCTCGACGAGCGCGTGAACGTCAATGTTCACCTGACCTTCGTCGGTGAAGCCAAGGGGCTCAAGACGGCGGGCGCGATCATGATGCACCCCGTCACCGAGCTTGAGCTCAACGTGCTCATCACCAACCTCCCCGATCACGTCGAGGTCGATGTTTCGGGGATGGAAGTCGGGGACATCATCCACGCTTCCGATGTCAAGCTCCCCCTCGACACCATGAAGCTCGAGTCCGACGAGGACGCGATCGTCGCGCAGATCGTCATGAAGGCGACACAGTCCGATGACGCGGAGTCCGAAGAGGTCTCCAGCGAGGGCGCTTCTCCCGAAGTGATCGGTGAGAAGAAGGCCGACGAGGAGTGATCGCGTGAAGCTCATCGTCGGCTTGGGCAATCCGGGGAGTCAGTACGACAAGACCAGGCACAACGCCGGGTTTATGGTCGTTGACGCGCTGGCGCACAAGCACGCGGTGGGTTCGATCGCGAAAGCTCGATTCTCGAGCGCGACTCTTGATGCGAACATCAAGGGCGAGAAGGTCCTGCTCATGAAGCCCACGGTCTACATGAACCGCTCGGGTCAGAGTGTCGGGGAAGCGATCCGCTTCTTCAAGCTCGAGCCGTCGGAGGATCTGATCGTCATCGTTGACGATATCGCGTTGCCTGTCGGGTCGATCCGTCTCCGGAAGTCCGGGGGTTCGGGTGGGCACAACGGGCTGAGCGATATCGATCGCGCCCTCGGGGGCGCGGACTACCCGCGCCTGCGCGTGGGTGTCGGCGCTGTTCCCAAGCTGATGAACCAGGCTGACTGGGTCCTCTCTCGCTTCATGAGCGAGGAGAAAGCGGACCTCGACACGGCGCTGAAGGACAGCGTCTCCGCCGTCGAGCACGTGCTCGATCAGGGGATCATCAGCGCGATGAACATGTTCAACAAGAAGCTCGAGAAGAAACCTGTCCCCGAGTCCCCGAACGACATCCGTTCGTCGGGCACCTCGGATCAAGATACGAAATCGGATTCAAACACAAACACCCCGCGCTCCGAACGGGACGCGGGCTGAGAACACATTGGAGTTATTCATGAGCACTTCCACCGAAACACGGACTGGGATCTACGAGGGCATGTTCCTCGTGTCGCAGTCGGCGGCCGCGGACTTCGCGGGTCTGATCGAGCACATCAACCACCTCTTCGAACGCGCGAACGCTACCGTCGTCGCGATGAAGAAGTGGGACGAGCGTCGTCTCGCGTACGAGATCGACAAGCAGAAGCGCGGGGTCTACATCCTTGCGTACTTCACCTGCGCCACCGACCAGGTCGCGCAGCTCGAGCGCGACGCGCAGATCTCCGACCAGGTCATGCGCCTCATGGTGACCACGGCGGATCACCTGACCGACGAAGAGATCAAGGCGAACGACGACCGTCAGGGTCTGAGCGATGAAGCCAAGCTCAAGGCCGAGCAGGGCGCTCAGGAAGACGTCCAGTCGAGCGGTGCCCGTCTGGGCGCGCCCGAGCAGGCGCAGCAGGACGAGATGAACCGGACCCACGGCGCATCGAAGGCCGCCACGGCCGCCGCTCAGGCCGAAGCCAGCGAAGAGTCCGCTGATGAATCGTCCGAGGACGAGCCCAAGGCTGATTCCGAGGGCTGAGCCCGGACGGGGGTTTCCTCCGTTCCAACACGGTTTCTGACCACCCCCCGGCTCGTGTGCGAGCCGGGGGGTGTTGCTAGAATGGGTATCGCGATCGGCGCGAGAGACAGGTCGTCGGCACGAACGACACAGCACGCAACTCAACCACGGAGAACACAGCAATGGCCGGCAGCTTCAACAAAGTCATCCTGATGGGGAACCTCACCCGGGACGTCGAGATCCGTCACACCCCGAGCAATACCGCCGTCGGGAACTTCGGGATCGCCGTCAACCGGCGCTACCGGACCCAGTCGGGTGAGAACCGGGAGGAAGTGACCTTCGTCGATTGCGAAGCATGGGGCCGCACGGCCGAGGTCATGTCCCAGTACCTCTCCAAGGGGCGCGGGGTCATGATCGAGGGCCGACTCAAGCTCGATCAGTGGGAGGACAAGAACGGCGGCGGGAAGCGATCCAAGCTCTCCGTCGTCGTCGAGAACTTCCAGTTCGTCGATTCGGGTCAGGGCGGATCCGGTGGCGGCGGCGGTGGTGGGGGAGGCGGTTCCTACGCCGGCGCGGGCTCCCGCTCGGGTGGTGGGAACGAGATCGATGTCGATCCGAGCGATATCCCGTTCTGATCCCGAACAAGCGGGATTCCGGGATCCGGACATGTTGAACCTTCTGCAGACGCCCCGAACCTTCGGGGCGTCTACACTTTCCGCCCGGCTCGGATCGAGCCGGACCCCGTTGGGGACCCGCGCCGTGTGGGTCTCCTGAACTCTCCCCGGCACTGGGCACATGCGCCGGGGAGGAGGACAGCGAAAGGAGAAATCGCGATGCCCAGCCATGTCAAACTGTTGTTGACCGAAAACGTCGAGTCCCTTGGGATCGTCGGCGACGTCGTCCGTGTCCGTCTCGGATACGCGCGGAACTACCTGCTCCCCATGGGGTTTGCGACGACCCCGAGCGATGAGCTCATCGCGTCCCTCGCTGAGAAGCGAGCCGAGGCCGAGAAGCAAGTTGCCGAGCGCCGTAAGCAGCGCGAAGAGATGATCTCCAAGCTCGATGGGCAGGAGCTCACCATCACCCGCGCGTGCAACGACCAGGGTCACCTGTACGGCTCGGTCACCCAGCAGGACATCGCGTCCGCGCTGCGTGAGGTCGGGTTCGCTGTCAAGCCCCGTGAGGTCCGTCTCCCCGGCGCGATCAAGCGCGTGAACACCTTCGACATTCTCGTCAAGGTTGACTCCGACCTCGAAGCGCACATCAAGCTTTGGGTCGTCCCCGATCGTGAGCTCGATATGGACGACGATGAGGAGATGGAGTTCGACAACGAGGGCGAGCTCATCATCAAGGACAAGAAGAAGCCCAAGGCCGAAGCCAAGTCGGAAGAAGCTGCGGAAGCCGCCGCCGAGTGATGCACGCTCGGATCGGATGAATCAAAGAAAGCGGGCGCGTCCTCGGACGCGCCCGCTTGTGTTTTTGGATGTCATCGGGAATCCGGACGACCCATTACTTCATCGGGGGGTCGAACTCCATGAGGACCTTGGGGCCGACGGTGAAGTAATCGATCTCCACGTCCTCGGTGACGAGGAAGAGCAAGCGGAGCTTCTGTCCGGTCTTGGACTTGGAGAGCGCGGGCGCGTCGGTTGTGGAGCCGAGCGTGGCGCTCGGGGTGTATCGGAGCTTGAGCTCCCCGGTCGTCCCCTCTTCGAAGAGGTATCCGATCGCTTCGTACTCGTTCCCGTTGGTGTCCACGAGGAGGAAGGTCTCGTTCTGATCGACGCTGCGGAACGCATCGGAGAGGAGCCCGCCGGCGATGATCCCGTCGTTGTCCTCACCCACGTTGACATAGACGAGCGCTTGGCCTTCTGCGACAGAGAACTGCTCGACCCGGAGGGCTTTGCCCGCTGGTGCGTTCCGGCGGCCGTGCTCTTCACGGATAAAGAGCGAGCCCGACGGGGAGGTCGAGACGATGCGGTTGTCATCATCGAGGGTGACCCCGCGTTGCTTCGCGGTCTGCGAGGAGATGATCGTCCCGAGCGAGACGCTGAAGCGTGCGATCTGGGTATCGATCACGTTCTCGACGACAGTCGCGTCGGAGGTATCGAACTCACGAGCTTCGACCGAACCCGTCAGGAGCGACCCGCTCGGGATGAGCTTGTCCCGCGCGGCGCGCGAACGGAACGCTTGGGCTTGACCGAACTCGTCAACATCGACCCGGACCCCGCGCACGTACATCGCGATCGGGGTGCTGTCCGGTGGGACCAGGAACTCGAAGCCCATCTGGACCCGGGACTTGCCCCCGGTGGAGCTGATGAACGTATCCGCTGTGTCGTACGCCCAGCGTCCGTACTGCCCCGGTTCGCTCGATTCGGAGATCGTCGCGATCGGGAACGCGGTGCTCGTTTCACCCGTGGAGTCGTCCTCGAGGAGGAGTCGGACCTGTCCGTTGGAGACGAGGACCTGCCCGCCCTTTGCGCCCGCTTCCTTCGCGCCGGGCTCGAACTCGATCACGTACCCGGCGAGGGTGGCGGCGTTCTTGGCCGTCGAGGGGGTGTTGTATTCCTTGCCGTCGATGGTGGTGTAGACCTCGCCTTGCTCCAGGATGTCCTGCGCGGCGGTGTTCTTGTCGCCGACGATGTAGCTGGAGACGGCCCGGAAGTCCTCGGGTTTGATCACGTTCCGCCCGGCGCCTTCCGGGCTCAGGCGCTGCGCGAACCCGGTGAGGGTGAGGTCGGGGTACCACTTCGCGAGGGGTTCGCTCGCGCTCATCGATCCCATGGAGAGGTTCTTGTAGATGGTCGCGGTGATCGTGTCGGCCGGGACCCAGAGGGTGTCGGTCTTGACGAGGTATCCGTCACGCGCGTCGTGGTACCAGACGGGCTGATACCCGAGGAACCCCGTTGGGAGGCGCATGTACCCGACCCCGATCACAAGGATCCCCGCGCTGATCATCCCGGCGAAGAGCCCGAAGACCGCGCCCCCGGCGTAATCCATGGCGCTGGCGCTCTTGATATTTGCCGTCACAAGTTTGTCCGTTGCGACGCGCAGGATCAGGGTGAAGATGATGAAGGGGATGATGAGCCCAAGACCCCAAGCGGCGTCGCCCAGCGCGGCCGCGAACCCTGTAGACGGGCTCACGTTGATGAGCATCATGGACAGCGGTTCCCACAGTCCGAACGCGAGCGCCCCGGCGAAGAACACGCACATCGCGTGGATCATCGCGTTGAAGACACCCCGGACCATCCAGGCGTATCCGATCGCGAGAACGACAATGAGGACAAGGAGATTCATGAACATGGCGTGACTCCGTTTCGCGTCGTGTGAGCGATTAAGCGGGCTTCTTCGCAGACGCGCTCTTCTTGGGCGCCGTGATCCGGGTGACTTCTTCGATACTGGTAACGCCTTCGACGGCCTTGCGGAGGGCGCTCTGCTGCGCACTCGGGAGTCCGCTCTTGCGGAAAGCGCTTCGCAGCCCTTGGAGGTTGCCCTCAGCGATCAGGGCCCGTTCCTCGTCCCCGATCTCGTAGACGGCGAACACCCCGGTCTGACCCATATACCCGAGCCCGTTGCAGAGCGTGCACTGCTCGGGCTTGTTCCTGACCAGGACCTGTCCACCCTTCTTGTACAGCTCGGACACCTTGTCCGCCGGGAGGCCCAGCTTTTTCAGCATCTCCCCGGAGGGCTGGTAGGGGACCTTGCAGTTGTCGCAGAGCTTCCGGACCAGCTTGTGCGCGACGACACCACGGAGACCCTGAGCGGCGAGCTTGGGGTCGCCGACGGCTTTAATGTAGGTCTGGATCGCGGTGAGCGCGTCGTCCGCTTTCATCGAGAGGTAGACCCGGGTCCGCTCGAGATCGGCGTTCGCGATGTTCTTCGCCGTCTCGACATCCTGGAGCTCGCAGATCCCGACGATGTCGGGGTCACGACGGAGCGAAGAGCGGACCGTGGTCGCGAAGTCCGGGCCTTCGGCGCTGGCATCCCAGACGATCTGCTTCACACCCTCGATGGGATCTTCCATCTCGAACTCGATGGTCTGGATGTTGGAGGTGTAGGCATCGTGGAGTTTGAGGAGCGAGTAGAGGGTCGTGGTGCGTCCCCCGTCGGGCTGACCCGCGATGAGAACGACACCCCCGGCCTTGGGTCCGAGCTCCGCCCACTCTTTGAGGAGCTTGAGCTGGGGATCGAGGAGCCCGAGGTCCTTGGGCTTGCGGCGAACCGCTTGGGCCGGGTTGAAGATCATGGTCAAACGCATCCCGCCCTTGGTCCCGGATGTCGAGATCTTGACATCCGTGGAGCTTGTCCCCTCACCCATGGAGACGGAGATCTGCCCGGTCAGTTTGCGCCGGCGATCTTCGATGTCGAGCCCGGCGCAGTTCTTCCAGAAGTCGATGATTTTGATCGCGTCGGCGGCTGGGAGCGCGTCGCCCTTCTGCCGGACCCCATCGATGAGCATCGATGCCGCGTACGCGGACTCGCTCGCCGGAAGGATGTCGATCTGTGAGGCGCGGAGTTCGAACGCTTTCATCACCACCTGCTCGGCGGCGATCCGAATGGGAAGGTCCGGGCTCTCCTTGCTCGGGGGGGCAATCTTGGTCTTGTCCGCGCCGACAATGAGGAGCTCGGAGGAACCCATCTGCTTGGCTTGCTTCTTGGCGTCGCGTTTTTCGGCGGCCTTGCTCATGTCGAGCGAGAGACGCCCGGCCTCGGGGACTCGTTCGTCCTTGTTCGCGATGGACACGTAGATCAGGATATCGACCCCGAGGATGATGATCGTTCCGACCAACGCGCCCGCGAACCCAGCGATCCCGCCCATGGGCATCAGGATCACCAACGCGAGCGCGGCAGCGCCCATGATGATGTGGATCGCGTTCCACTTCTCAACGCCGAGGAAGAATCGGGTTGCGTGCTTGTCGAAGTGGGTCGCGATGACCCAAGCCCATCCGATGAAGGGCGCGAACAGGAGGATCGGTTTCCACACGGACACGAGCATGAACGCTTGTGCGGCGAGTGTGGGCGCGGACAGTGCAGAGCTCTCGATCAGCATCAGGGATTACCCTCGGATGGGTCCTGGACGAAGAACACGACGCCTCGTTCGGCGCTCGTGATTGGGTCGAGCATCATAGCGGCGGGGACCAGCCACAACACCGCTCCGGGGGCTCACGCGAACTTCTTGAGCTTCATCTGGAGCTCGTCCACGTTCGGCGAGGCCTCGATCGCGGTTCTCATGTGGATGTACTCGTCCTCAACCAGTTTCACGAGCGAATCGTTGAAGTCGATCATCCCGACCTGCTGGGCTTCGATCGAGTTCAGGATCTCCCGGATCTCCCCCTCACGCTCGTCAAGGATGTATTTCTGGACAACCCCGTTGTTGATGAGGATCTCCAGCGCGGGGATCCGGAAGATGTCCTCGTGGAGGGTCGGGAGGAGCTTCTGGTAGACGAACGCACGCATCTGGTACGCGAGGATCTTCCGGACCTGCTCGATCTCCTCCTGAGGGAAGAGCCCGTAGATACGGGAGAAGGTCTGGGTCGTCGATGAAGCGTGGATCGTCCCGAAGACCAGGTGCCCGGTTTCCGCCGCGTGGAGGGCGGCCTCGAACGTTTCCTGGTCACGCATTTCCCCGATGAGCACGATGTCCGGGTTCTCACGGACAAGGGCGCGGAGACCCGTCTTGAAGTCGAGACAGTCGAGCCCGATCTCGCGCTGGTTGATGGTCGCTTTCTTGTCCTCGAAGATGTATTCGATCGGATCCTCGAGGGTGAGGATGTGCACGCTCTTCCGCGCGTTCACGTAGTCGAGCATGGAAGCGATCGTCGTGGACTTCCCCGAACCCGTGACACCACAGAGGAGGATGATCCCCTGGGGTTGCATCGCGATGTCGGACATGACGGGGGGGAGGTGGAGACCCTCGAAGGGGAGGATCTCGGAGGTGATGTTACGAGCGGCGACGGAGAGGGTGCCGCGCGCTTGGAAGAGGTTCACACGGAAACGGTGCTTCGGATCGTAGTTGTACGCGAAGTCCACGGACCCGAACTTGTGGAGGTCCTTGAACTGCTCCTCCGTGAGGATGTGCTTCGCGATCTTGAAGAACTCCTCGGCCGACACGGGCTCGGTGTCCATCGCTTTGAGGGACCCACGCATCCGGATCTTGGGCTGCTGTCCTGACTTCATGATGAGGTCGGACGCGCCGAACTTGATCGTGGCTTTCAGGAAGTCGCCCCATCGGGTGTCGTGGGGGTTGTGGTTCTTCCCGGCCGTGGGGTCGAGGTCCACGTGTCCAGCGGTGGCAGTCGAAGCGGGCGTATCGGTCACACTCATGCGATCGTGTCCTTCAGTCTTTGGTTGAGTTCACTCTCGTCCGTCCGAATCGGGCCGCACGGCGCGAGCACAAGGATATGCGCCGGCGGGGAATCAGACGATCCGTCTCCGCTCCCCCGTTGGTTCCGGAGGGGGCTTTGCGGATCCTTAAAAAACAGCGGGCCCTTCAAGGCCCGCTGAATGGGTGTCGTTTCCGCTCGGGATCAGCTCGCGCCGACGGGTTCGAGCGCTTTGTTGTCCGATTCGAGGGTCCCGAGGAAGTTGGACTCGAGCTCGACCCGGATCTTCTCCATGGCCTTGTTCTGGATCTGACGCACACGCTCCTTGGTGACGCCGATGATCTGACCGACCTGTTCGAGGGTCATGGGCTTCTCGTGACCACCTGATTCGAGCCCGAAACGGTGCTCGAGGACGGTGCGCTCCACTTCGGAGAGGTCCGCGCGGTTCGCCGTGACGATCTCACGGACTTCGGCGGCCGTGTCCTTCTCGAAGTCGGCGCGCTTGGTCTCGAGGAAGTCGGACTTCTCGAGCTTCGGATCGAAGTCGGTCGGGAAGCGCTGACGGTACTTCGAGAGCTTCATCCCCTGACGGGAGAAGGCCTTGAGGATCGCGCGACACGCGTAGGTTGAGAACTTGAACCCGCGCCCCGCATCGAACTTATCGACCGCGCGGAGGAGGGCCATGTTCCCCTCGGAAACGAGATCGGCGAAGTCCACCTCGCTCATGCGGGTGCGCTTCGCCATCGCGAGAACGAGCGCGAGGTTGGTTTCCGCGATCTGCTCACGGATCCGACCCGCGCGGCGATGCCACGAGAGCAGATGCTCCGCTTGTTCCGGGGTGGGCTTCTTGTCGGGACGCGCCCAGACTTCTTGCTGGAGCTTCCAGACCCGGTAGCGGGCGTAGTTGAACTGGTGGAAGAGAACCCGCTCCTCGGCGCCCGTCAGGATGACCTGTTGGGACGACTTCACGGAGCGGGTGCGCGAGATCGACGAGATGTCGTCCATGACCGGGTGGTACCAGGTCGTGTCCGGCTTCGCGATATCGGGCGCATCCTCGTAAATGGTTTCTTCCGCTTCGTCCTCGTAGAAGACCTCGGAGTCGATGAAGTCCTGCTCTTTCGAGAGGATCTGGAGAAGAAGGCGCTCGTCCTCATGGGAGAGCTGCTTGGAAACTTTTCCCGAGCGGGTGGATGTGCGCGACACACCGACCCGCTGCCGGCGGCGCATCTGCTCGAGGGGTGACAGGTTGGCTCGTGTTGCCTGCGTCATGCGTTCTCCTCCGCCGCTGTCCTGCGGCGGCCTATTCGTTCGTGTCCGACCCGGTCTCATTGGGAAAGGGTCGTTCTTCGTCTTGTCATGCCTGTTCAGGTCGTCCTGAGCAAGGCCCGCAACAGCACCGGCCGTGAGCTTGGGTCGCGTGTGCGATCCGGGCCGCCGGCTTTCCGAGTTGTTCGATCGGTGCGGATCCGTGGGTGTTCCAGGGATCGACCGATCGGCCTCCTGCGCGTTTTCACGTCCCGCCGAGCCCAACAACGGGGGTCGGCCGCTCCGCGTCCGTCGCGGAACTCGGGTCTGATCCATTCCGTGCGAGTCGTGTGGTGGGTCAGGCGCTCTCTGGCGCTCGCTGACCGCGGGGTCCTCGCCGGCGGATCTACGGATGAGCGGATCATCTTGCTCGACCCGGTCTTTGTCCGGGCCGAATGGGGAGATTCGCTTGGAGAGGTACGTCACTCGGGTGAAACGAGTTTCGAAACGTACCTTGTTCCGCTCAAAAACATCAACAATTCGTCAAGTTGTCGGGCGCTCGTTCACGGATGAGCGACCATGCATAGGGTCTTTGTCCCAGGGGGTTTAACGCGATCCGGTCAATCCGGGGTCGCTCCCTGGAATCGCTGCCCATGCAGCACCTTGACCGGTCCGTCGATCACCCCCCGGGAGTCCGTCGAGCATGGTGCTCCCGACTCGCTCCCAGAACCGACGACTCCTTCGTCGGCGTTGAATCCGAGGCCGCCTTACCCAGCTTGACGCCCGATAAGAGCGTGCATAGGGTGATTTGCTCGGCTCCTCGGGGTTGACCACGTCGCGCCCGAGGTGTCGCGCATCCGCGGCCTCTTCCACAGGGTCGCCATGATAACCGAGTCTTCATCACGCGGCAACCGAGTGGTCTGAAACTTCATAAATGCTGGATCTGGACCTGTTTGTGCGGTTTCTGGTCGGCATATCCTGAGCTTCACGCACAACTCATCCACACCATCGGGGTCACACCACGACCCGATCCCGAGGTGACAAGGAGTCCCACCCATGTCATTCACGCTCCCCGATCTCCCGTACCCATTCGATGCGCTCGAGCCCCACATCGACGCACGCACCATGGAAATTCATCACGGCAAGCACCACGCTGGGTACGTTGCCAAGGGCAACGCCGCCGTTGACGGAACCGAACTCGCCGGGAAGTCGGCCGAGGAGATCCTGCGCGGGATCGACAATGTCCCCGAGAACATCCGGACGGCCGTCCGCAACAACGTCGGTGGTCACGCCAACCACTCACTCTTCTGGTCGATCATGTCCCCCAACGGTGGGGGGGCGCCGAGCGGCGATCTCGGGAGCGCGATCGATGAGACCTTCGGGTCCTTCGACAAGTTCAAGGACGCCTTCGACAGCGCGGCCGCGACCCGCTTCGGGTCGGGCTGGGCTTGGCTCGTCGTGAACGGCTCCGGGAAGCTCGTCGTGGAGTCCACCCCGAACCAGGACTCTCCCTTCATGGACGGGCTCACCCCGATCCTGGGGCTCGATGTCTGGGAGCACGCGTACTACCTGAACTATCAGAACAAGCGCCCCGACTACATCAACGCGTTCTGGAATGTCGTCAACTGGGACGCCGTCGCTGAGAACTACAAGAAAGCGACAAGCTAACACGACCCCGATCGGATCGAACACGAACCCGGCCCACAGCGGCCGGGTTTTTCATCGGTTGGATTCTGTGTGCTCCTAGGATCCGTGTCATGCGCAAGCAGAACGTCATCCTCTCGCTGTGGCTTGTCCTTCCCTTTGTCGTCATCGTGGGGCTGATGGCCTGGATCTTCGTGTCGCTCGACAAGGAGCGGCTGATGGATGATGCGGTCCCGATCGGCGCTGGCGCGGGGGACACGGGGAACGCGAATGCGCTCGGGGAGTTGCTTTTCGGTCATGACCCCGATGCGATTTCCCAGGCGCTGACGGCACGCCGGGAACGCAAGCCCATCGACCCGAGAGCGTGGCCGGGAGGGATCCGATTCATCATCCCGACGAGTTCGCTCGGGGAGAACCCGGCGGAACCGCTGCTGATCTCGTTCTCCGACGAACCCCGTGTATTGGTGACGACCACCCTCAACCCGCACGACGACGGGACTTCGAGCGCGACGATCCACGAGTTGCTCGTCGGGCGTTCATTCTTCGCGTCCCCGGGTCCGGTCCGGATTGTCGATGGGAAGCTCGTGAGCGAGGACGGACGGGCTCTCCGCGCGTTCACGCTCGAGGCGCAGGTCCCCGAACCCGATCTCCAGACTTCGGACCCGATGCTGGTGCGTGTCGAGATTGATTCGATCTACGAAGACTGAGCGTCAGGTGTTGATCACACGCAGGTGGTTGTACGAGCGCCCGAGTACGTCCTTGCTCGTCGTCGAGAGCCAATCATCGAGGATCTCGGCGTAGACCTGACGGAAGTCGGCGGTGTACTTGAGATCGCCTTCGTCGAGATTCGTGAGGGATGGGTAGCGCGAGTGGAGCCCGGGTTTGACCATGGGTCCGAAGAGGAACATCGGGGCGGCCGTTCCGTGATCGGTCCCTCCCGACCCATTCTGCCCGACGCGCCGACCGAACTCGGAGAAGCACATCGTCAGGACGCGCGACTCGTTGCCCTGGGCTTTGAGGTCTTGGTAGAACGCGCTGACGGCTTCGGAGAGCTGCTGGAGCAGGCGCGCGTGGGAGCCCTGGGCTCCACCTTGGTTTGCGTGGGTGTCGAAGCTCCCGAACGAGGTGTAGAACACGCGCGTTTCCATGTTCGCGCGGATCATGGATCCGACCATGCTCAGCTGACGACCCAGGTTCGAGTCCGGGTAGCGCACGAGCGATTCGGTCTCGACGGCCTTCCGGATCCGATCGCTCGAGATCCGCGCATCGAGGGCCGTACGCACGAGGAAGGCGTGGTTGTCGTCTCGTCCGGTTTCGGTGTTGTGCGCGTCGAGCTGCTCGATGCGCGATTGGTATTCCTTTGCGAGGCGCTCGGAGACTTTCTTCCCCGACCACTGGTAGAGGTCCGCGTTCTCGATGGAGAGGGGCATCATCGTGCGCCCGTGGAGCGCGAGCGGGGCTTCGCGGCCAATGGAGATGGGTGGGGGGGGGGGGGACGAGCTGGGGTTTGGAGCCGTCGGGGGTTCCGGATTCGCCTTTCCCGTACCCGCAGCACTGCGCGTCCATGTAGCAACCGATCCAGCCGTCTCCCGTTCCCGATTCGTCCGCTGTGTGCCAGATGTCCATCGAAGCGAAGTGAGAGCGGTTCGGGTTCGGATACCCGACCCCCTGGACAACGGCGCAGAGCCCTTGGTCGTAGAGCTCCTTGACCCCCGCCATGGACCCGTGGAGCCCGGAGTACCCGTTGCGCCCGAGCGCGAGGACTTCGTTGGCGCTGAGCGCGATGCGCGGGCGCCCCCGGTGGTACGCATCATCCCGGTACGGGACGAGGGTGTTGAGCCCGTCGTTCCCTCCCGAGAGCTGGACAACGACGAGGATCTTGCCTTCGTCCACCCCGCTGATGGATGACAGCCCCAGCGCGGGTCTTGGGAGCGCGAGCGCGGATCCCTGGATGAAGGCCGGGACCGTGAGCGCGGCGCTCGCAAACAGCGATGACTTCGCGAGGAACTCGCGCCGGGTCCATGCATTGACGTCGCTCGGGTTGAGATGGTGGCTCATCGCGGGATCTCCTGCGGACTCAGCACAGCTGGTACTCGGGCATGGACGTGAGCATGACGAGCGCCCGGGTGACGGCCCGCTCGGATCGCATGGAATCGTTCACTGCGCTCCCTCGGACGACGGTCTCGACGAGTTCGTTGTTCGAGAACCCGAGCGTGAACATCGCGAGTTCGCGAACGATCTGGTCATCGCTCGGATCGGGGATGTCCGGATTGTTCAGGCACGGGACGAGCGCCATCGCGTTGACGTGGTGGGACTCTTTGAGGAGGTTCGTGCGCGACGGGAGCTCTCCCGTGAGAAGGTACACGAGCGTGTTCTGTCGGACGAACATCGTCGCGGTATTGATCCACGCGCGTCCCCCGTCCCAGCCCTTGACGCTCGGGGGGTAGAACACGCTCTGACCCATGAGGTCCATCGCGTCGGTGACGATCCCCATATCCCGGACGGGGACGTTGAGGGAACGGACCGCGCCGACGAGAAGCTCCGCGGGGCTTTTGATCTTGGTTCCGATGTTCGCCGGGTCGTAGAAGTGGCGCGACATGAAGAGACGTTTGAGCACGGGGCGCAGCTCGTACTTCACGCGACGCATGGTGTTCGCGAGATCGAGCACGGCCTTGCGCGTCGCGCTGTCGTTCCCTCGTGCTTCGAGGGGGATGTCTCGGACGAAGAACTTGTAGAGCTTGGCGCTGAGGAACTCGGAGCAGGCGCGTTGACGGAGGATCGCGTTGACAAGACCATCGCCGTCGAGGGTGCCCCGGATCCCGAGAATCGTCTTCGATCCACCGTCGTGCTGGTTGGTGTTGAAGACGAAGCTGTCGTCCTGATAGGTGTACCCCGTGAGAGCGCGGGCCGCTTCCTTGATGTCTCTTTCCCCGTAGTTCCCTTCGCCCATTGTGAACAGCTCAAGGAGCTCGCGTGCGAGGTTCTCGTTGGGGGAACTCTTCCGGTTCTGGTTGTTGTTGAGGTAGCGGAGCATCGCGGGGTCGGTGATGATCCCGCGCAGGAGGTCGGAGACGTTCCCCGAAGCGTTCGTGCGGAGCATGCGGTTCTGCGCGTACATGTGGTAGGAGTCTTCCGTGATCCGGAAGCTCGTCGCGAAGTGCCCGTGCCAGAAGAGGGTGAGCTTTTCTTCGAGGGGTCTGGGGGATTGGACCATGCGCGTCAGCCACCAGCGCTGGATCTCGCGCATCTGTCGCCGATCGTCACGCTGGGCGCGTTGACGGAGGAGCCGGATCCGCGCGATGGTGTCCTCGTCCTGCCTGGATCGAGCCCGCGCGAGGGTCTGCCGCTCTTCGTCGTTCAGTGGGCGGATGATCGTGGAGTCGAACTCGTCCTCACGGTCCGCGATCGCCGGGATCGTTCCGTACTCCACGAGGTGTTCGACGGCTTTCTCCGGACCCCACTGCGCCAATGTCCGGATCTGGAGGTCCGTCCCCCCGAACCCCGCGCGGAGGAGGAGATGCCGGGCTTGCTCGTACCCGAAGTCCTCGTCCTTGATCGGCGCGAGCGAATCCTCGCTCGGATGATCCGGGGCTTCGGGCTGGATGCTGGATGTGCTGGACATAGGGGCGCTCCGGAGCGATCGGGATCGAACTCCGCCGCTCAACGGAGCTGCGCCAGCTCGATTGCAACCGTCCCGAAAGCCCGATCCGGGCTCAGATTAACGGATAACCCGTTTGGATGCGAGCCGGAGCGACCAGACGAGGGCGGCCGCGAGTGTCCCGAGGAGAAGCGCCCCGACGACATGGTGGGTGCTCGTCACGATCGTCTCTCCGATCCGGATCGGGTGCGCCGATGCAAGGTCCTCGGGGTTCGGGATCGGGGGGTGGTCCTCGTCCCCGGTCCGGGTCATCGCGAGGGCGCCCCATCCCATCACGAACTGGATGATCACGAGCCCATGGAGGATCGCGCCGTACGGCCGGATCGCGCTGACAGTCTCGTTCTTCTTTCCGAGCTTGATGATCTTCGCGCCGGCGATGATGACGAGGATCACCACGATGAACGAGAACCCGATGTGCGACATCAGGGGGTGGGAGGAGTCCGTGTGCCTGGTGAGCGAGCCGAAAACAAGCTGGATGAACAATGCGAGACTGGTGATGAGCGCGAAGAGGCGGGTCGATCTCGCTTCGGAACGTGATTCGTCTGACGAATGGGATGCAATCCATCGCTGAGAACTGACGACCCCGGTCGCGATCGCGAGCGCGAAGACGAGCTGCGCGAGCACCCCGTGGAGGGCGGCCAGCGCCGAGCTCCCCTCGGATACCCGGAGCGCGCCCATCACGCCCTGCGCCGAGACACCGATCAGGAGCGCGATGCTCATGAGTCTGGGGAGCAGACGCGCGGGTCGCGCGAGCATGAGGACGACGAGGACGATCGTCATCAGCCCGGCGTAGGTCCCGAAGAGCCGGTGGGAGTGCTCGAGGAAGATCCGGGTTTCTTCCATCAGCGAGATGGGAAAGAGCATGGAGACGGAGCCGTAGGTGGTGAAGGAATCGGGGACGGCCATCCCGCTCTCGGTCCCCGTGACGATCCCTCCAACGATGATGAGGGGGAGATAGCTGGCCGCGCAGATCCAAGCGAACCGGGCGCGCCAGTCGATGGGCTTCTTGGGGGATTTTGCTTTGGAGGTCAGGACTCCGACGAGCGCGCCGACGACGATCATCGCGACGGCGACGATCCCGAATGTCATGAGCCCCTGCGACGAGAGCGAGTTCTTCTCGTGCTCGAACGCTTCGAGGGTTTCGGACTGGGTGCTCACGAGCGAGCCGACGAACACGCTGAGGGCGATCGCGCCGATGAGTCCGCTGAGAATCCCTGCTCGGAGCTTCGGGCCGGTGAATCCACGGAGTTGAACGGCGGACCACCCACCGAAGACGGCGGCGGCGATGGGAAAGAGAACCACAAGGGATGTGTTTCTGTTGAACAAGAAAAGGCACCAAGACACGAAGGCGATGAGGAGCGCACCGCCGAATCCGACGGTGAGTGCCGTGGAGAGGGTGCTCTGAGTGCCTGATTCGGGGGTGTTGCTCGTAACCTGTTGATCGGTCATGGTTTGTGTGCCTCGGGGGGAGTGTTTGCAAATGAGACTGGATCTCAGTTGCGGCTGCACGGGTGAGGAACGGTGTTTTGGGGGCGAAAAACGGGGAAATTCTGGCTCGGCCGCACACGTTCCGGTTCGTGAATGCTACCCTCACCCGAAGTCCCAGGCCGCAAATCGCGGCCTGAATCGTTATCGCGATCGTGGCCCCTGGAGTTGCTCCTGTGAAACCGATCTTTCCACGTTGGATGAATGCCGCACCGACATTCATGCTCGGCATTGTGGTCACAAAGGTTGTGATCATCATCGCTGCTTTCTGGTACTACGCGACCCCGAAGTTCTGGGAAGTGGGGTACATGCCCACCCAGCCCGGGTCCGGGTTCAACCATCAGATCCATGCCGGGAAGCTGGGGATGGACTGTCGGTACTGCCACACGAATGTCGAAGAGTCCTGGCACGCGAATGTGCCGACGGTCAAGACGTGCTACGGGTGTCATGAAGAAGGCAAGCTGGGTCCCAACGCGAGCGCGACGGACGAGAAAGTCCAGTTCATCCGTGATGCGTACGCCGAGGACAAGCCCATCGAGTGGCGCAACATCCACGTCGTCCCTGACTACGCGAACTTCCCCCACAACGTGCACATCAACGTCGGGGTGAGCTGCTACTCCTGTCACGGCTCCATCAACAACATGCCCGTGGTCCACCAGGTCGAGTCGCTCTCGATGGGGTGGTGCTTGGACTGCCACCGGAACCCGGAAGAGAACTTGGTTCCCAAGGACAAGGTCACGGATCTTCACTGGGTGAAGAACGAGTGGTTCGGGAAGGACCTCGCGGAGCGTGCGCACGAGGGGATGACTCCGGAGTCGCTCCGTGACGCATTGCTGAACTCGCCGCCGGAGCACTGCGGCGCCTGCCACTTCTGATCGGGTCGTTGATCGACGAATGACGAACACGACGCGCCGGGGTAAAGACGGCGCGAGCGAGACGAGACCATGAGCAACATCGACCAGTGCCCTTCGACGAAAGAGACGACGCCGATCCCCGAATCGGCGCCCGAGCTCCACACCCTCTCCGGGCGCAAGTACTGGCGCTCGCTTGACGAGTACACCCAGACGGGTGAGTTCAAGGAGTTCGTCGAACGCGAGTTCCCCGGCGGCGCTTCGGTGCTTGAGGAGACTTCTCGGCGTTCCTTTATGAAGGTCATGGGCGCGTCGATGGCGCTCGCCGGCGCGGCGACGATCCCCGGCTGCCGTCGTCCGGATCACAAGATCCTTCCCTACGCGAAGGAAGTCCCCGAGCATGTGATCCCCGGGAAACCCTTGTTCTTCGCGACAGCGCTCGCGCTCCCGGGTGGGGGGGTCGAGGGTCTGCTCGTCGAGACCCACGAGGGTCGTCCCACGAAGATCGAGGGGAACCCGCTCCACCCGAACAACCAGGGCAAGTCCAGCGCGTTCGCACAGTCGAGCGTGCTCGATCTGTACGATCCGGATCGTCTGAAGTACCCCGTCTACGACAATCCCGCGCGTGGGAAGCTCGCGGCGACCTGGGACGACTTCGATGCATGGTCCAACGAGCACTTCACGAAGTTCGACCAGACCCGTGGTCAGGGGCTCGCGTTCATCATCGACAAGCGGACCTCCGTTGCGCGTGACTCGGTCCTCGCGCTGCTCCAGCGCCGCTGGCCTCAAGCGACGTTCACCCCGTGGTCCCCGAGCGAGGACCGTGGGCACGTCGAGGGCTCGCACTTCTACCTCGGAGGTCCCCACTGGACGCGCTACTCGCTGAGCAAGGCGCAGCGCATCGTCTCGGTCGGGACGGGGCAGTGCTCCGACGGCCCTGAGGCGCTCCGTCTTGAGCGTGAACTCGCGGCGACCCGGAAGATCCATGGCTCGGGCGAGGAGATGAGCCGTGTGTACGCCGTCGAGGAGAAGCCCTCGTCCATCGGCGCGATCGCGGACCACCGTTTCCGTGTCGCGCCTTCGCAGGTGCACAACTTCGTGCTCGCGCTGACCAAGGCCGTCATCAAGAAGGCCGGGAACCGGCCGGCCCTCGCGAACGCTGCTGAAGCGTTCACCGGCGATGTCATGGGGATCAGTGCGGCTGAGATTACGGCGATCGCTGAGGATCTCTGGGCGCACCGGGGTCACTCGGTCATCCTCCCGAGCGACAACCTCAGCACCGAAGCGTGGGCGTTGTGTCAGGTCATCAACGAGACCCTCGGGGCGCAGGACGAAGGGATCGTCGAGTTCTTCCCGATGGACCAGGTCTCCGCGCGGGACTCGGACACCTCGCTCAAGCAGCTCAAGCAGCTCATCGATCGCGGGACGATCGACACTCTCGTGTGTCTGAACACGAACCCGTACTACGACGCGCCGGGCGCGAGCGGGTTCCGCGAAGCATTCGATGCGGTCCCGAACACGATCACACTCAGTTGCGGCTCCTCGGAGACGGCGGCCGCTTCAACCTGGTCCCTCAACGGGACCCACTCCCTTGAAGCGTGGGACGCGATCTCGGGCATCGACGGCCAGATCAGCATCCAGCAGCCCATGATCGCGCCGCTCTACGACCCCGCGCGTTCGGACATCGAACTGATGTTCTCGATCGTCGGCGCGGGTCTCCAGGACGCGCCGGCCGGCGATGGGTACTCCATCGTTCGTCGCGCTCTCCAGGACATCACGGGAACAAGCGGAACCGGGTTCGACAAGGCATGGCGCGCCGGGCTCCACAACGGTGTCATGGGCGAAGCCCGTGTTTCTCCCGTCACGACCAACCCGCGCACCCAGATGGTCATGGACACGCTGGTTCGGACCTACGCGCGGAACGGCGCGAAGGACGCGCCGGGCAAGGAATCGCTCGACGTGGTGTTCTACACGGACCACCGCAACGACGGATCCAAAGCGAACAACGGGTGGATGCAAGAACTCCCCGAGTTCGGTTCCTCCGTCGTCTGGGACAACCCGCTGCTCCTGAGCCCGAAGACGGCCAAGGCGCTCGGGATCCTCCCGGAGCACACGGCGCAGGACGAGTTCAACCCCTACACCAAGCAGCAGATGCCTCAGGCGCAGCTCGTGACCATCAAGCTCGGTGGTCGTGAGATGACGATGGCGGCGTGGATCCTCCCGGGGATGGCCGACAACACCGTCGCGATCAAGCTCGGATACGGGCGCACCAACGCAGGGCTCGTCGGGAACAACGTCGGGTTCAACACCTACGACATCAAGCCCGAGTCGCTGATGTTCGCGCGGGGCGCGACCATCGAGAAAGCGAGCGGGACATACACGATCGCTTCGACCCAGAACCATTGGTCCCTCGAGTCGCGCACGACGATCGTCCGCGCGATCGACAAGCCCTGGTTCGACGAGCACGCGAAGCATGATCCCAAGGACGTCAAGGACAAGATCTACGGTCACTACTCCCAGTCTCTGAATGTCGCGGAGCAGATGGGTGAGCTCTCGCACACGCCCCCGAACGTCGGGTCGTATGAGAGCCCGTATTCGGAGTCGCTCACGGATCCCAAGCCCGGATCGGCTTACAGCACCGGGCCGCAGTGGGGGATGTCGATCGACCTGAACTCGTGCACGGGCTGCAGCGCGTGCACGGTTGCGTGTCAGAGCGAGAACAACATCCCCGTCGTCGGGAAGTCCGAGGTCGCGAAGGGCCGCGAAATGGCTTGGATCCGTGTGGATCGCTACTTCGTCGGCGATGACCTGAACAACCCCGACGAGCTCTACGCGCAGCCCGTCGCGTGTGTGCACTGCGAGAACGCGCCGTGTGAAACGGTCTGCCCGGTGAACGCGACGGTCCACGGCCCCGAGGGCACGAACGACATCGCGTACAACCGCTGTATCGGGACGCGCTACTGCGCGAACAACTGCCCGTACAAGGTCCGCCGATTCAACTTCTTCGACTTCGGGCCGGCCAAGTTCAACGGCGGGCTCAACCCGAACTACGTCACGAAGGAAGGCGAAGAGCTCTTCGACGAGCACATCGCGCCCGATCGGACCTTCAACCAGAACCTGATCCCCCCGCGCCTCCGCAAGAAGCTCGACGAGATCAGCAAGATGAAGTTCAACCCCCACGTGACCGTCCGGTCGCGCGGTGTCATCGAGAAGTGCACGTACTGCATCCAGCGCGTCAACGAGGCGCGCCAGGACGCGAAAATCCAGGGGCTCTGGACGGAGAAGGGGCAGACGGCCCCGATCCCCGACGGGTTCTTCCAGGTCGCGTGTCAGCAGGCTTGTCCGACGGACGCGATCGCGTTCGGGGACATCCTCGATCCGAGTTCGCGCGTCTCGCACGAGCGGGAATCGCACCGCACGTACCAACTCCTCGGGTACCTCAACACCCGCCCGCGCACCACCTACATGATGCGTGTCCGGAACCCCAACCCCGATATCCGTGTGTACGACGAGCACGACCCGCTCTCTCACGGATCTCACGGCGCCGGTCACGGTGACGGCCACGGGTCGGGACACGGCGATGATCACGGCGATCACCATGACGACCATGGTGGTTCGCACGATAACGGATCGCACGACACCCACGAAGGCGAGGCACACTCGTCGGCGACGTCGTACCTCGATTCGATGAAGCAGTACACAGACCAGGGATACGCGCTGAGCCTGAAGGTGCTCGGCGCTCACGCATAAGGCACGGAGCGACGCACCCATGAGCGCCATCCATCCCGATCAATCACTCGCGAACAGGATGCACGGGGTCGAACCCGGCACGCAACCCCTGCCGCGCCCGCAGAAGACGATCCCCGGATCGAGCGACGACGGCACACTCTCGGAAGACCCCGGGAAGCGTGCACCACTCGTCCTCGGGGACCGATCCTTCGGAGAAGTGACCAACATCGTCTGCGGCTACGCCGAGGCGAAGATGCCCAAGCTCTGGCTCGCGGCCCTCACGCTCTCGATGAGCGTTGCGGGGATCGCCCAGATCATGATCCTTTACCTGATCATCACGGGTGTTGGTGTCTGGGGTCTCAACAACCAGGTTGACTGGGCTTGGGACATCACGAACTTCGTGTTCTGGATCGGTATCGGCCACGCCGGGACGCTGATCTCCGCGATTCTGTGTCTGCTCAAGCAGAACTGGCGCACGGCCGTGAACCGCTCGGCGGAAGCGATGACGATCTTCGCCGTGGTCTGCGCGGGGATCTTCCCGGGGATCCACGTCGGTCGTGTGTGGTTTGCATGGTTCCTCTTCCCGATCCCGAACTCGAACGGGATCTGGCCCAACTTCCGCTCACCTCTGCTCTGGGACGTCTTCGCCGTCTCGACCTACGCGACGGTTTCGCTGCTCTTCTGGTACATGGGGATGATCCCGGACATCGCAACGCTGCGCGACCGCGCGGCGCTCCGGAGAGCGAACAACCTCTCCCGTCCCTTCGGGATCCCCATGCCCATCGGGAAGGACCTCATCCTCCCCTGGATGATCCGTCCCGACACGATCCGGATGTTCGTCTACGGGGCGCTCTCGCTCGGGTGGCGATTCTCGAGCCGTCACTGGCACCGCTACGAGAAGGCGTACCTGATGCTCGCGGGGATCTCGACCCCGCTCGTGCTCTCGGTGCACTCGATCGTTTCGTTCGACTTCGCGACCTCGATCCTCCCGGGTTGGCACACGACGATCTTCCCCCCGTACTTCGTTGCGGGTGCCGTCTTCGGCGGGTTCGCGATGGTGCTCTTCCTCCTGATCCCGCTCCGGGTGATCCTCCCGAACTTCTCCGACCTGCTCACCCTCCGTCACCTGGAGAACATGGCGAAGATCCTCCTCCTCACGGGGACGATGGTGGGCTTCGCGTACGGGATGGAGTTCTTCATCGCGTGGTACGGCGCGAACGAGTACGAGTTTGCGGTCTTCGCGAACAACCGTGTGAACCCGGCCAAAGCGCCGTACTGGTGGGCGTACTGGACGATGATCACGTGCAACGTGGTCTTCCCCCAGCTCTTCTGGAAGCGGAGCTTCCGTCAGAACCCGCTCGTCATCTGGATCGTCGCGCTCGCCGTCACGATCGGGATGTGGTTCGAGCGGTTCGTGATCATCGTGACCTCGCTCCACCGTGCGTTCATCCCCGGCGAATGGCACATGTTCTTCCCGACCTGGGTGGACATCCTGACCTTCGTGGGATCGTGCGGGATCTTCATGACGCTGTTCCTCCTGTTCCTCAAGTTCCTCCCCGTGTTCGCGCTCGCGGAGGTCAAGATCGTGATGCCGCAAGCTTCGCCGCACCCGGACCACGACGAAGGGGGTCACTGAGATGACATCACTGCTGAGCCAAGCCGCTGACTACTTCCCCATGCTGGTGCGCAAGCCCGCGCCGCGCTTCGTGTCCGAATCGGGCGCGCGGGTCCACGGGATCGTCGCGGAGTTCACCGAAGTCCCGGCCGTCTTCCACGCCGCGGAGCACGTCCGTGATGCGGGCTACTCCAAGTGGGATGTCCACACCCCCTTCCCGATCCACGACATGGAATCCGCGATGGGGATCAAGACCACCAAGCTCCCCCTGATGGCCGGTGGCGCGGCGATCACGGGTGTGCTGACGGCGATCGTCCTCCAGTGGGGGACATCGGACATCCTCTATCCCATGGTTGTCCAAGGGAAGCCCTACGACGCTTGGGAACCCTTTGTCCCGATCATGTTCGAGCTGGGTGTTCTGTTCACGGCCTTCATGTGCCTGTTCGGGATGCTCGCGCTCAACGGGCTCCCCCGGTTCCACCACCCGCTCTTCTCGCATGAGCGGTTCCTGAAGGTCTCGGACGACCGCTTCATCATCGCGATCGAAGCGGACGATCCGAAGTTCGATCCCGTCCAGACCCGTGCCCTGCTCGAGAAAGCGGGAGGCACGCACATCGCGCTCATCGAGGACGCCGAGTGATGCCGCGAGGATCAAAGCCCATGCACACGACACGACACACATCAGGGTTCAGCGCGTACCTCGCGTTGGGTCTGCTCGGGGCGAGCGTGATGACGCTCGGGGCTTGCCGGGGCGATCGCTCGGACGAGCCGCCGCGTCGCTTCTTCCCCGATATGGACCACCAGCCCAAGGTCAAAGCGCAGACATCGTCGAAGTTCTTCGAAGATGGCTCGTCCCAACGCACGCACGTCGATGGTGTGGTCGCGTTCGGTTCGACGGCGCACGACCCGGCGATGCTTGAGCATTCGGAATGGGGCGGGACCTACCTCGAGGATCGGGCTTCCATGCTCGATGCCGACGAGACCTACGCCTTCGGGCTCGTTTCCGGGACCACCGATCAATACGTTCCGGTCATGCCCGTCGAGGTCACGAGCGAGCTCATCGAGCGTGGTCAGGAACGGTTCGATATCTACTGCTCGATGTGCCACGGGTACGACGGGCTCGGTGGGAACTCCGGGACCGTCGGTCGGCTCTGGTCCATCCCCCCGGCGAACCTCGCGCAGGACGCTCGTTTCCTCGATCGCGCGGGGGCGCAGGGATCCGACGGCTACCTGTTCCACATCATCCGGAACGGTCTGTACACAGAAGACGGCACCATCCGGATGCCCTCGTACGGGCACGCCGTCAACGAGCACGATGCTTGGGCGATTGTTGCGTACCTCCGGGTCCTCCAGGCCGCGTCCAACGCGACGATGGACGACGTGGACCCGAGCGTGATCAGCTCCCTCGGTGCGCCCCCGGCCGCCGAATCAACCGAATCCACGGACGGGGGTGAAGGATGAGCCAGTTCGCCGCGAAAGCCAACAAACCCGCGCCGGTCCAGACCGCGATCTCCGACGAGGCCTGGGCGAAGCGTCTGAGCACCATCGCGAACGACGCGCGGATGCACGAAGACAACATCAACCTCTCGAGCCGATCCGCCGCCAAGGTCGGACGCGCGATGCTCGTGGTGGCGCTGGTGTTCCTCCTCGTGTCGGCCGTCGGCGCGTTCTCGATCAGTTTCGGGCACGCGCTCGCCGGGATCGAGATCGGGGTCTTCACCGTCCTCGCCGTCGCGCTCGGGTCGCTGTTCTGGGTCATGGTCTTCCACGCGCTCAACGCCGGGTGGTCGATCACGATCCGCCGTCAGCTCGAGAACATGGCTTCGCTCGTATGGATCCCCGCGCTGATCCTTGTGGTCATCGCGATTGTCGAGGTCGCGTCCAACGGGGTGCTCCTCGAGTGGCTCGATCCGAGCGTTCGGGAAGGGAATCACCTTATCGAAGCGAAGGCGGCGTACCTCAACGGGCCGTTCTTTGTGGTCCGGGTCATCGTGTACGCGATCATCTGGGTTGTGCTCTCGAACCGGCTCCGCGCATGGTCGATCAAGACCGACGAGACGGGCGACCGTTCGTACGGACGGAAAGCCCGGTTCTTCGCGAGCTTCGGGATCCCGTTCTTCGCGCTCTCCTTGACCTTCTGCGCCTTCGACTTCCTGATGTCGCTCGATTACCGATTCTTCTCCACGATGTGGGGTGTGTACTACTTCGCGTCGTGTGCGCTCGGCGCGATGAGCGCGATCGTGCTCGTCACGGCGCTGCTCCGGACGGCCGGGCGTCTCCAGGGGCTCGTCACGGAAGAGCACTACCACGACATGGGCAAGCTCATGTTCGGGTTCACGGTGTTCTGGGCGTACATCTCGTTCTCCCAGTACTTCCTGATCTGGTACTCGAACATCCCGGAAGAAACCATGTGGTTCACGGCCCGCAAGGAGCTGGGGTGGAACTGGCTCTTCATGGTGATGTGCATCGGGCACTTCATCGCGCCGTTCCTCATCCTCATCTTCCGCGGGATCAAGCGCAACCCCAAGATCCTCGCGTTCATGGGCGTGTACATGCTCGTCATGATCGCGCTGGACATGGCTTGGATCATCCTCCCCATGGTCACGATCGGTGAAGCGAAAGCGCTCGATGTCCCGGGTCTGGTGATCTACGCCGCGGGCGCCCTCGGGATCATCTTCCTCTTCGGGTGGTTCGTGTCCATGAAGGTCACGAAGTCCCCGCTGATCCCCACCAAGGACCCGCTGCTCCACGAAGCGATGAAGCACAAGAACTACGTCTGATACAGAGAACACACCCGCGCGTCCCGAACACGACGCGCCGAACGAACGAACTCCGGGCCTGAACGTCGGCCCGATCCACAACGGAGGACTCAGCAATGAGCGCTGACAGTCACGACTCGTACCACACCCACACCAAGGAAGAGGGCGCTCCGCAGCAAGAGCACACGGCGACCGCTTCCCCGAAGGCGCTCGGGATCACCCTCATCATCATGGTGTTCGGGGTCCTCATCGTCATCCTCGGGCTCGTTGTCTACTTCGACAACTACATGAGCAACTACGAAGCGAGTGTGAACGAGACGGACGAGATCAGCGGCGCGACCTGGAACGAGATCCAGGAGCACAAGGCCTCGCTCGAGCAGTACGCCTGGCTCGATTCGGACACGATCCGGATCCCCCTCGAAGACGCCAAGGCGCGCGTCCTCGCTGAGTACCAAGCCCTCGCTGACTCCACCACCGAGACGATCGCGTCCTACTGAGCCCTCAGCATCGACCCATGATCCGCACGATCCTCTCAGCACGGACACGACTCACGACGGCGATCGCCGCGGCGGTTGTGGTGTGCGCCGGGGCCGCGCCGATCGCTCGGGCGCAGCGTGTGCTCGAGAAGGACGAGATCCGTCAGCTCAACGGGGTCGAGATGCTCGAGCAGCAGGGCTCGAAGCTCCCGATGGACGCCGTCTTCACTACGGCCGACGGGAAGGACGTCGCGCTCGCGCAGTACTTCCTCGACGACAAGCCCACGATCCTGGTGCTCGCGTATTACGAGTGCCCGATCGTGTGCCCGACCGTCCTCCGCTCCCTCGCAGGGACGATGAACGAGCTCGATTACGACACGGGGGAGGATTACCGGGTCCTTGTCGTGAGCTTCAACCACACGGAAACCACGACCCAGGCGCTGACCAAGCGAACCGATTTCTTCGCGATGTACGACCGCGCGGAAGGGTCTCCCGAGATCCGGAACGGGATCGAGTTCTTCACGGGGGACGAAACCAGCGTGGCGCGTCTCGCCGAGAGCGTCGGGTTCGCGTTCAACGAGATCCAGGGCGGCGAGTTCGCGCACCCCGTCTCGCTGATGGCGATCTCCCCCGACGGGGTCCTGACCCGGTACATCTACGGGTACGACTACCCCGCGCGGGATCTCAAGCTCACCCTCATCGATGCGAGCGAGGGGAAGATCGCGAGCAGCATCGGTGACAAGCTCCTCGGGTTCTGCTATCGATACGACCCCCTCACGGGCTCGTACTCCATGGTCGCGTTCCGGGTTATGCAGGTCGGCGCGGGGATCACCGTGATCGCGCTCGCCATTTTCATCACGCTCATGTTCCTCGGGGAGCGTGTCCGCCGTCGGCAGCACGCGTCCGGGGTCAACGGCACTCACGAATCATCCGTCCATCCAACGGGCGCCAACTTCGGCGCGCCAACGGGGCACTCGTCATGATGCTTTCAACCACGACACTCGCGGATTCGCCCAGCATCCTCCAAGATTGGATCTTCGGAGGGAACGCCGCTTCCAGGGCTGCGGCGCAATCCGACGCGATGTTCCTCGCGATCACCTGGTTCTCGATCATCTCATTCGTGATCGTGATCGGGTTCGCCGCGTACTGCGTGATCAAGTACCGTCGCAAGCCCGGTGTGCCCGTGCAGCCCTCGCCGCACCACCACACCCTGCTCGAGATCATCTGGACCGTCGTCCCGAGCGCGTCGCTGCTGGTGTTCTTCGTCCTCGGTTTCCGTGGATACGCCGACAAGGTCGTCGCGCCCGCGAACGCGATGGAGCTCAAGGTCGATGCATGGAAGTGGGGGTGGAAAGTCACCTACCCCAACGGCGCATCGTCCCCCGAGCAGAAGTTCCTCTCCGAGCAGGTCTTGAACGATGGGCTCGTTCAGCAGACGGGTCTCCAGTACCCGATCTTCTACGTCCCGGAAGACTCCGACGTCCGTCTCCGGATGCACTCCCAGGACGTGATCCACTCCTTCTGGATCCCCGAGTTCCGGACCAAGATGGACGTCATCCCGAACCGCTACACGGGGTACGGGTTCCGGACCCCCAAGCTCAAGGCCGGCGATACCGTCATGCATCAGGTCGATGTCTACCCCGACGGCTCCCCCGTCCTCGCGGAGGTCTCCGGTCGTGACATGTGGATCTTCTGCGCCGAGTACTGCGGCGACGAGCACTCGCGCATGGCGGCGACCCTCCGTGTTGTTCCGCGTGAGGTCTTCGAAGAGAAGGTCGCGGAGTGGGGGCGCCCCAAGAGCCCTTGGTTGCTCGGTCAAACGATCTGGAAACAGCAGTGCCAGATCTGCCACTCGATCGATGGCAAGCCCGGGACGGGGCCGACTTGGCAGGGGATCTACGGCACCGAGGGCGCATTCGCCGACGGCTCGACCCACATGAGAGACGAGAACTACATCCGAGAATCGATCCTGAACCCCAACGAGAAAGTCGTTGCGGGATTCGCGCCGGCGATGCCCTCCTTCCAGGGTTCGCTCAGCGAAGAGGATCTCGAGGGGCTGATCATGTTCATCAAGTCCCCCGACAGAGACCCAACCACGGCAGGCGAGGACGGCGACAGCGCCGGGAGTGAAGGCTGATGATGACCACGCTTGACACACACGACAGCCACGCGCACGGCGGGTCCTACTTCGACGGACCTCCCGGACTGCTCGCGAAGATCTGGCAGTGGATGACGACCGTCGATCACAAGAAGATCGGGGTCATGTACCTCTTCGCCGTCCTCTTCATGTTCTTCCTCGGCGGGATGGCCGCGCTCGCGGTTCGCTACGAGCTCCTCGATCCCGTACGGACGGTGACCGAACTCCAGGGCACCGAACTCGTCGAGTCCACGACGGGTCAGCGCCTCGCGTTCCTCCAAGACATCATGAACGCGAAGAGCCCGAACGAGGTCTACAACCGCATGTTCACGCTCCACGGAGCGGTCATGGTGTTCATGTTCATCGTCCCCTCGATCCCCGCGTCGCTCGGGAACTTCTTCCTCCCGATCATGCTCGGCGCGAAGGACGTTGCGTTCCCCAGACTCAACCTCATGAGTTGGTGGATCTACGTCATCGGGTGTCTCATCGGGGTTTTCTCGATCCTCCTGGGTGGTGTGGACACGGGATGGACGTTCTATACCCCGTATTCAACAACAACCGACGCCGACCACTACCGGGTTGTCCTGATGGTGCTCGCGGCCTTCGTGCTCGGGTTCTCCTCGATCCTCACGGGGATGAACTTCGTCGTCACGGTCCACAAGCTCCGCGCTCCCGGGATGGGCTGGTTCGATATGCCGCTCTTCATCTGGGCGCTCTACGCGACCTCGATCATCCAGGTCCTCGCGACCCCGGTCATCGGGATCACCCTCCTCCTCCTCATCCTCGAACGGACCATGAAGATCGGGATCTTCGACCCGAGCATGGGCGGCGACCCCGTCCTGTACCAGCACTTCTTCTGGTTCTACTCCCACCCCGTGGTGTACGTGATGATCCTCCCGGCGATGGGCATCATCTCCGAGCTCCTCGCGATCCATGCGCGCAAGCACATCTTTGGGTACCGAGCGATCGCGTTCTCGTCCCTCGGGATCGCGGCCGTCTCGTTCCTCGTGTGGGGTCACCACATCTTCACGGCGATGGGTGAACTCGCCGCCGTCCTCTTCTCCGCGCTGACCTTCCTCGTCGCGATCCCGACAGCCATCAAGGTGTTCAACTGGGTCGCGACCCTCTACAAGGGTTCGATCGTCCTGAACACCCCCATGTGCTACGCGCTCATGTTCCTCTTCACCTTCACGATCGGTGGTCTCACCGGGCTCCCCCTCGCGACCCTCTCGACGGACCTGCACCTCCACGACACCTACTACGTCGTGGCGCACTTCCACTACGTCATGATGGGCGGGACCGTGATCGCGTTCATGGGCGGGATCCACCACTGGTGGCCGAAGATGTTCGGGAAGATGTACTCAGAGACCGGCGGGCTCATCGGGTGCGCTCTTGTCTTCATCGGGTTCAACCTGACCTTCTTCACCCAGTTCTTCCTCGGGACCCAGGGCATGCCCCGTCGGTATGCGAACTACGTCGATGAGTTCCAGACCCTCCACGAGATCTCGACCTACGGGTCCTGGATCCTCCTCGCGGGGTTCCTCGTCCACCTGGTCACGTTCATCATGTCACTCGTCGGCGGCGAGAAAGCATCCGCGAACCCCTGGGGTGGTCTCACCCTCGAGTGGGAATGCGAATCGCCCCCGATCGAGCACAACTTCCATCACGAGCCGATCGTCAAGCACGGGCCGTACGACTTCGAGAGCGTCGTCCCCCCGCACTGCGATCCCAAGGACTACCCGCTCCCCCAGTCCCACTGACCTGAGCACCGAACACGCGAGCCCCTCGGGGTTCGACGGAGTGATCCGATATGCAAACCACGCTCGACGCAGACACAACCCCAGCGCCGCCGCACATCGCAAAGCACCCGCTCCACTGGCGCAACCGTGACTACGGGCACCACTGGCGCAACCGGGACGAGGAGTTCGACGCATCCAAGTTCGGGATGTGGCTCTTCCTCACCACGGAAGTCCTGCTCTTCGCCGGGATCTTCTGCGGCTACGCCGTCTTCCGGATGCTCTATCCCGAAGCGTGGTCCAACGGATCGCACTACCTCGACTGGAAGTTCGGCGCGGCCAACACCGTCGTGCTCCTGATCTCGTCCTTCACCTGCGCCATGGCCGTCCGCTGTGCGCAGCTCAATCAGCAGAAGTGGCTCAAGATCAACTTGGTCATCACCCTCGTCTGTGCGGCGCTCTTCGTTTTCATCAAGCTCAAGTTCGAATACATGGTGAAGCTCGGGGACGGCAAAGCACCCGGGACCTTCTTCTCCTACGAGTACGCCCAGAACGCGCACGAGCAGCTCTGGTGGTCCCTGTACTACGTCGGGACGGGGATCCACGCGCTCCACGTCGTCATCGGCGCGTCGCTGCTGGGATACGTCCTGTTCCGCTCGTGGAAGTACCAAGCGTACGGCCCGACGGAGTACACCATGGTCGAGAACTCCGCGCTGTACTGGCACCTCGTTGACCTTGTCTGGATCTTCCTGTTCCCCCTCCTGTACCTGATCCACTGATCACGTTCCAACTCTCATAGGGATACACACCCATGGGCACGCATTCCGAAAACATCGCGCAACTCGGTTGGGACCCCGAAGACCCGCACGGGATCACCCACCACGACGATCACCCCCACGGGCACCCCGTCGTTGCATGGCAGATCCAGCTCGGGGTCCTCCTCGCGCTCCTGTTCTTCACGTTCCTGACCGTGTTGTTCTACAACGCTGAATCGTGGGTCGAGAACGCGTTCGATGTCCACCTCCCGTGGTGGGTCAATGTCATCGGCGCGATGTCCATCGCGACGGTCAAAGCGGTCCTCGTGTGCATGTTCTTCATGCAGCTCCGCTACGACAAAGCGATCAACACCTTCGCGATGCTCTTCTGTCTCGTCTGTGTGGGTCTGTTCCTCGGGTTCTCGATGATCGACCTCGAGAACCGGGACCGGGTCGTCGAGTGGAAGAAAGCGGAAGCCACCCTCGGTGGGACGGGCAAGTCCCTCGACGCGCCGGCCATCGACCCCGAGTTCGACGCGCGGATCTCCCCACGCATCAACACCCAGGGGATGAGCATCGTGGACTTCCGTCGTGAGGAAGCCCTCGCGGCGATGGAAGCGGAAGGCAAGACCGAAGCGGACTTCTGGGCGAAGCACTACCACCACCACGCCGAGCACCGTCACCCGGCGGACACCAACAACTACTACGAGCAGCTCGGGTACGACCACCACGTTGAGCTTTCCACGGCGAATCGTACCGTCCACCGTTCGGGGCTGACCCCGGGTTTGTTCTCCGCCGTTGATCCCCGTGAACTCCACGATGACCACGCCGCAGATGGCCACGGGGACGATGCGCACGACGATGGGCACTGATCCGAACCAGGATCGAACCGGCGGATCCGCGCCACGGAAACGGGGGCGTTGGGTCTTCTGGATCCTCGCGATCTTCTCCGTCGTGGCGCTCGGGGTCTCGGGTCTCTCGCTTGCCAAGCGGATCGGGTCGTTCAACGCCGATCGAGACGCGCCGATGTTCGCGTACATCCAGGTCGCGACGACCGAGTTCGACTTCTACGACCACCACGCTTCGGTTTCCGAAGCGACGATCGACGATCGGGACTACATCCGGGTGAGCTACGACGACGAGGAGCTCCTGCTCCCCGTTGAGATCCCACCCGTTCAGCCCCTCCCGACCCTGTACGAGCGCCACAAGGATTGGATGGCCGTCCTCCTCTTCGCGGACCGCGCGGACATGTCGATGGAATCGTTCATGAACGGGGTCGAAACCGGAGCGATCGACGCGCGGATCGTGATCGCGACCCGTTCCCCGTTCGGGGCTGAACCCCCGAAGGAGAAGAAGTTCGACTCGATCGAGCACGACAAGGATCGGATGTGGGGAGAGTCCCGTCGTGACCTTTGGCTCTTCTCGTTCTACGAACTCATGCGAGACGGGACCATCACGGTCCACCAGCCCCTGCGCTTCCCCGAGTCCGGCGCCTCCCTCCTCAGGCGCCAGAACTACGCGAAACTCCGAGGGGAGGAGATCCCCGAGCGAGAAGCAGGGGAGCTCCGTGAATACACCTGGCAATACGGCGCAGCCCTCAAGCTCTCTCCCAGACCCCCGGCGATCACCATGGAGAACCAAGCGCTCCGGAGCGCGGGGTGGACCCTCCCGGTTGCCGCGGCCAGCTTCCTCCTGTTCTTTGTGAGCGTCTTCTTCGCGCTCGCGCCGGCACGCACGACTCAGCCCGCGTCCTGATCAACGGTTTCAGCCGATGAAAAAGCCCGGATCGAACGATCCGGGCCTTTGTATCATCGGTGTCCGATCCGCTTACTTGATCGGATCGATCCGGTTCGTGTTCGTAGCGGGTGCCTCGATGTTGGTGGTCGGCGCATCGGTCCCGGCGGACGGGCCGTCCCAGCTCGACGGGGTCAGGAAGATCTCGACCCGACGGTTCGCCGCCGTCCCCGTTGTGGGGTTGTTCGCGACGGCCGGGCGGTGCTCACCCCAGCCCATGACGCTCATCCGCTCCCAGGGAACCCCGGCGTTGCCGAGCACGTTCCGCACAGCGATCGCGCGGTGTGCCGAAAGGTGCATGTTCGTCGGGTGGTTCCGACGGGTGTTCGCGCCGGGCTTGCGATCGTCGGTGTGACCCGCGATCTGGATGTCGTAGTCGCTCCCGTTGATCGACGAGAGGACCTGCGCGAGGCGTTTGATGGAGTCCATCGCGCCGGATTGGACCTGGTCGGACCCGGACCCGAAGGTCAGGTCCGAGGTCAGACGGACCATCCCACGATCGGAGTCGTAGATGATCAGATCGGGGTACTCGCTCGCGAGCTGGCGCAGCGCCCGATCCGTCGCCGGGTCGAGCGAGACGAAGGAGAGCTCGTTCATACGATCCTCAAATCGCGACAGGTTCGACTGCGCCGAGGAGAGCTGGTTCCGGAGGTTCTGGTTGTCCTGGCGGAGCTGGGAGATGACCGATTCGGCGCTCCCCGCGCTCCCCTGGAGGGACGCGTTCGACGCGCCGAGCGTGTCGAGGCGCGAGCGGAGCTCCGCGTTCTGTTGGGTGAGGGAACGGTTCGTCTCCCAGAGCTTGTCGTGTTCGCTCTGCGACACACACCCCGTGCTCAGTCCCGTGATCGCGACGAGGGTCGTCGCGAGCGCGGCCTTCCCGGCCGCCGTCGTCAGTCGATTCTTGGTCCGCATCTCGTGCTCCGTGAAATGATTCGCCGAGCGTTTCGTCGATCGGCGTTATGGTCTCATCGCCCATCGTATCGTGCTGACACCAAGATTGCGCCTGAGCGTCAAAACGCAGAGACTATAGGACCATGACACCGAACCCCGGCCAACCCGATTTCGTCCCGAAGACCCTCGTCAATCCCCCGTCCGGAGGGGGTTCCGAGCGGGTTCTGGTCAGGGCGGCCATGGTCGCGGATGCGCACCGTTCCCACACCCCGGGCGCGATCCTGATGTCGCGCCATGACGGGCGATGGCGCATCGAAGAAGTGGGGGACCAAACCGAGATCCGGATCCCCGAGGATGTCGAGATCCTCGATCTCCCAGACCGGGTCATCATCCCCGCGCTTGTCAATGCGCACACCCACCTCGATCTGACCCACATCGGTCCGATCGCGCACGATCCTGAGGAGGGGTTCGTGTCCTGGGTGGACATCATCCGCGCGGGACGATTGATCGATCCGGACGAGATCGCGCGCGCGGTGCGCGACGGGATCGGGTGTTCGATCCGGGGGGGCACCATCGCTGTTGGGGATATCGCCGGGGCGCCGCGCACCGAGCTCACCTTCGCGCCAGCACTCGAGCTCGCTCGGTCCCCCCTTCACGGGGTATCGTTCCTCGAGTTCTTCGGGATCGGGAAGTCATGTGCCTCGGCCATCGAGCGGATCACCCGATTCATCGCCGAGGAATACGACGATCTCGTGGAGTCGATGTCCAACCCGAACGTGCGGCTGGGTCTGTCTCCTCACGCAACGAACACCGTGGATGTGGATGTCTACCGGTTCATCTCCCGAGCGGCGGCCGCGAGAGGGATCCCCTTGACGACCCACCTCGCGGAAACCCTCGAAGAGCGTGAGTTCATCGCGAACGGCACAGGAACCCAACGCGGCCTCCTCGACAAGGTCGGGGTCTGGGACGACTCGATCCTCGATCGGGTCGGTCATGGGGCGCATCCGATCGAGCACCTCGCGCCCGTCCTCGAACTCGCGCCGTATCTGTGCGCGCATGTCAACGATGCGCCTGAGCGGTTCTTCGGGGTTCTGCGCGAGACCGGGTGCAGTGTTGCGTTCTGCGCGCGCGCCCACAGTTACTTTGGCCATCCGGCCAAGATTGGCCGACACCCGTACCGCGCGATGCTCGATTCTGGGATCAACGTTTGCTTGGGAACCGATTCGATCGTGAATCTCGACACCCACGATCGGATCGGGGTGCTCGACGATATCCGCCACCTCGCTCGGCACGACGGTTGCTCATCCCAACTGCTCCTCGCGATGGGAACAATCAACGGCGCGAAAGCCCTCGGGCTCAACACGTCCGGGTTCGAACTCGTCCGGGGGAACACCCCGCTCGGATTGCTCGCGCTCCCGATCGATCCCGGAGTCCCGGATCCGTGGACGGGCGCCATAGCGCGGGATGAAGCGCCGGAGTGGGCGGTTTTCCAGCCCTGAGGACGGGTTTCCAGCATCGAGAAGGGCACTGATTCGCCTGTGCGCGTATCATCGCCGAGCAGGATCGAGCACGAACCAAGGGGTTCCATGAGTCACAAATGGCGTCGGAACAAGGCGTGGGAAGACGAGCACATGAACGGGGCGCTCGCGCCCCTCCGGATCGTGCTCCGTACGTTCGAAACGATCCCCCTCGCGATCGTACTCCTCGTGTTCATCGCGCTCTACGCGACGATGGCGAGTGTCCCCATCGGGATGCTGGCGCTGATCCCCACCTACCTGGTGTATTCGCTGACCCTGCTGGTCCCGCTCGTGCTCGCATTCTTGCTCATCGTGTGGACGATGCGCCGGTTGATCCCGAGCAGCGCCCGCGCCAAGCGGTTTGTGCTGACCTTCTTCACCCTCGTCGTCGTGCTGGTCTCGATCACCGGGCTCTGGTCCATGTTCGCTTGGCCCAAGATGAGCTACTCGACGACCACCGGGGAGGGGTTCCGGCTCTTCGCCGGGTTCTGCGAACAATACAAATCCACCACCCTCCGAAGGCTCCCCGGTTTCGAGATGACGGAGATGCAGTTCTACGCGTGGTGGCCGATGAAACTCGCGTTGATCCTCTTCGTGATCAACATGGTCATCACCACCCTCCGGCGCATCGAGTTCACGTTCAAGAACCTGGGTGTGCTCAGTGTCCACACGGGGATCGTGATCATCGCGCTGGGCTCGATCTTCTACCAACGATTCAAGCTCGAGGGAGATGTCCTCCTCCCCAGCGCGAACGAAGGGATGCACGCCGGGCTCCCCCAGCGGTCCTTCTTCTCACGCGAGGAGGTTGTGCTGTTTGTTGCAACCGAGACGGGGATGATGGGGCAACCCCGATTCGAGCAACGCTTGCTCAAACACCTCCCCAGGTACAACGACTACAACCTTGATGCGGCCCTCCCCGAATCGGTCAAAGCTAAGGGTGAGCAGTCCCTCCACGAACTCCTCGACCCCGAGCACACCCACGAGCATGTCAAGGGTCACAAGCTCGACCTGGAAATCCCCCATCCCGAGGATTCCTCCTTTGACCCGGATCTGAAGATCAACGTCGTCGGGTACGCGAACTACGCCACGATCGAGAGCGATCGATTCCACGCGAGCGCCGAGGGTGTCGAGAACCCCGAGCCCGTGCGGATCGTGGACATGTACGCGCAGATCCCCGGTGCGAACATCCCCCAGGACAAGCCCGTCTTCCGTTTCCCCTTCGTCCCGACCCTCCCGAGCGAGCGGCTCTTCGAGAACCAGTTCATCGCGATCGAGCACACGAAGGGGATGGATCCATCACGCTGGGACATGCTCCAGACCGAGATCCCAAACCCTTCGGGGACGGACATCATCAACGCGATCGTCGTCTCGATCCCCGAGCTCGGGTACGAACAGGTCGTTTCGGTCACCCCGGGTCAGCGCGTCACGCTCGGCGAGACCGGGTGGTCGATCATGGTCGATCAGCTCGCGCCGACCCCGCCGTTCCCGATCATCACCCCCGGGTACGAGGGCGCGACCTCGAGTGTCGCGATCCTCACGATCGACCCCCCCGGCGATGACCGCCCGAGCTTCTCGCGATGGGTGTTCCACCGATTCCCCGAGCTCGATCAGGACCTCACCCCCGGCGAAGGGGGACGACCCGTCCGCACCAAGCCCGATCCGACAATCCGGGTCGCGTACCTCGACTGCTCGCGCCTCCAGGTCTACCTCGACGAGCAAGCCGATGGCTCCATGCGCGCCGTCGTCCGTCAGCCCGCCTCCGCGGAGGTGCACACCTACACCGACATCCCGGAGACGGGGCTCGACAACGTCGTTCCGAACGAGGACGGCGCGCGGATCGATCTGAAGTTCGCGGAGCACTGGGCGCACAGCGTCCGAGCGGAGCGCCCCGTTCCAGTCCCCCAGATCGATCGGGATAAGAGTTTGATCGGGTCCCACAACGAAGCGTTCGTCGCCGTCCGCGCCTCGCTCGAAGGGACGGACTGGTCCAAGACCGTCTGGGTCCCCTTCGCGCAGTACATGGGGATCGATCAGCAGCACACGACGATCAGTCTCCCAGACGGGACCCCGCTCATGATCGGATTCGGGCGCGCGCAGCGCCCATTCCCGGGGTTCAGCGTGGCGCTCGTTGATTTCGAGATGATCGCGTACGACCACCGGGGCGCGCCCCGGGATTACCAATCGCTCGTTCGGGTGGAGCCCGCGCCGAGCTCGTTCTACCCGAACCCGACCCATGTCGAGACCTTCGAGCACATCGTCAAGCTCAACGCCCCCCTCCGCGCTCCGTTCCACTGGGACCCGGACAAGGGCTGGATCAGCAACATGTCCAAGCGACTGCTGGCCGGGATGAACCCGAACCAGTTCAAGTTCTCCCAGTCCGGGTGGGACCGCGCAGGATGGAACCAGTCCCAGCAGCTCGTGGACCAAGGCGTTCTCGACGAGCCCCGTGTCAACTTCACGATCCTCGGAGTCGGCAACAACCCCGGGATCCACATCATCGCGTTTGGGTCGATCCTGATCAGTGTCGGGATCCCGTGGGCGTTCTATCTCAAGCCCTGGATGGTGCGCCGAGAACGTGACCGACTCGCAAAGGCGCACAAAGCCAAACTCAACACGCCCAACGACGACGCGCAGGACAACGAACCGTCGCAACCCAAGCCCGAAATGGAGCCCGCGACATGAGCAAGATCCTTCCGACGATCCTCCTGTTCCTTTGCGCCTCGCTCGCGATAGCGCAGACCGCGCCCCAGGGGAACGCGCACCCCGAACAGCACGCGCTGACCGAAACCGAAGGCGAGGTCGCGAACCCCTTCGGACAGGCGCAGATGCCCACCATGTCGCTCTCGGATAAAGCGAACTTCGCGAAGTCCGTCGATCTCTCACCCCTGAGGGATGTCGCCGTCTTCCACAACGGGCGCGTCAAGATCCTCGACACCCTCGCGCGAGAGACCGTGTCCACGATGACGGGTCGGAACAAGCACTTCGACATCCTCGTGTCCGAAGGTCAGGACCCGAAGAAGGTCTCTTTCGATCCGCTTTTCACGATGTTCGACACGATGATCGATCCCGTGTACTACCTCAACCGCCCCCTCCTCGGGATCGGGTACCTCCCGCTCCGGCGCACGATCATCGATATGTACGAGATGGATCTGCGTACGAGCGAACAAACGGACACGTCGCACTTCAGCAGAGAGGGCTGGCTCAAGACCGGGATGGTCTCCCCGCGAATGGCCGAGCGTTACGCAACCCCCGCGTTCGACAAGCACTCCGACTCCGAGCCCTTCCGTGTCGCTGTGAACAAGCTCGATCGATCGATGAGCATCTTCCGCGAGGGTGTCGCGAACCTGATGGTCGTCACCCCGGAGCGTGAGGATTCGCCGTGGACCCATCTGGGTTCGCTCCCGAGCGATCACCCCGCGCGGATCGCCGCGGCGAACTTCGCCAATGCGTGGCGCGCCGGCGACAGCGCTGGGGTCAATGTCGCTGCGCTCGAGCTCGCGACAACCCTCAAGTCCATCCACCCCGAGATCCAAGCCAAAGCGAGCCCGGGGATCGAAGCCCTCTACAACAAAGCCAACGCCTTCGAGTGGGGGCTCTGGGTCTACCTCGGGTCCCTCGTCGCGCTGATCCTCGCGTTCGGGACGGGGCGGAAGTCGCTCATCACCCTCGGGGTCGTGCTCCTCTTCGTCGCGATCGGGCTCCACGCCTTCGGGTTCACGATGCGCTGCATCATCGCGGAGCGCTTCGCGATCCAGAACCAGTTCGAGTCCATGACCGGGATCTCCCTCTTCGCGGCCGTCGTCGGCGCGGCGATCATGCTCCTCCGCCGTCAATGGCTCTTCGGGGCGGCCGCCGCCGGGACGGGGTTCCTCGTCCTCATCACGGCGACCCAGACGGGGATCCCGGGCGAAACCATCTCGCGCGAAGCGGCGATCCTCAACACCTCCGTTCTCCTCAAGTACCACGTCACGACCGTGCTCACGAGCTACGGGCTCATCACCCTCGGGTTCATCGTGTCCCTGTTCTACCTCGGGACTCACTACGCGCACCGATTCCTCGGGTCGGCGCAGCTTGCGGGCGCGGACCCCGAGTCCGGCGCGATGGCGGCCGGCGCGCTCGGGATCGACGAAGAAAACAAAAAGGTCGGCGTCGCGCGCACCCTCAAAGACCTCGACACCGCGCAGATGACCATCCTCCAGCTCGCGTTCTGGACCCTCGGGGTCGGGACCCTCCTGGGCGCCTGGTGGGCGGACCACTCCTGGGGTCGCTGGTGGGCCTTCGACCCGAAGGAAACCTGGGCGCTCGTCACCTGGATCGTCTACCTGATCGTCATCCACGTGCGCTACATGCAGCTCAAGGACCGAGGACTCACGACGGCCTGGCTCAGCGTGATCGGGTTCTTCGTGATGCTCTGGACGTACTTCGGGGTGAACCTGCTGCTGCCGGGGCTGCACGCGTATGCGTGATCGGATCGGGGAACTCCCGTTCGATCTTGATGCGGACGTCACAGCCCGCTCCCTCCTCGGCCACACCCTCACCCGAACCCTCGACACCGGCGAAACCCTCCGAGGGATCATCATCGAGACCGAGGCCTACACCGGGCCTGAGGACCAGTGCTCCCACGCGCGGAACGGGCACCGGAGCCCGCGCAACGAATCGATGTGGGCGAAGCCCGGGACGGCTTATGTCTACTTCACCTACGGGATGCACCACTGCTTCAACGTCTCGTGCTTCGAGGAGGGCCATCCGGCGGCAGTCCTCATCCGGTCGCTCGCGCCGATCGAGGGGCTCGGGACCATGCGCCTCAATCGGACGAGCCCGAGACGGCGGACCCCGATCCCGGACTCCGACCTCACCAGCGGCCCCGCGAAGCTGTGCCAGGCGCTCCGGATCGACCGTGATCTCGACGGCGAAGATCTGACCACGAGCACCCGGATCCGGATCGAGCCCGGCGATCAGATCCCGGACGGGGTTGTGGACAACACCCCACGGATCGGGGTCGGAGATTCTTCCTGGGCGCAAAAACCACTCCGCTGGGTTGTGCGTAAGAAGTGGGTGGAGCAGAGGATGCGCGTCTGAAGGCGTCCAGATGATGAAAAGATGAAGCCGGGACTCGGAATCTCCCGAATCTTGGATGTCGGGATAGGATTCCTATGATCCAATGAGTCCGAGAGCACGCCATTGCGTAGAAAGGCGTGGAGTGTATGAGCGAAACCCAGATCGACATCGCGAACATCATGAAAGCCGCCGGGGGCTACTCCGGGCAGTGCTTCCCGTTTATCCGTGATGGGCTCGCGCACGCGACCGAACTCGTGCACGGGTCCCCGGACCAGACGGACGAGCTCGGGCTCGTGGACGAGTCGCGCCACGTGGACGGGGCGCAGCTGTGTCTCGGGCTCCGGGACCTCGCGATCCAGCGCTACGGGCTCATGGCGAGCACGGTCCTGAACAAGTGGGGGATCTACGAGACCCGCGACTTCGGGAACATCATCTTCGCCCTCGTCGAAGCCAACCTCATGCGCAAGACGGACGACGATTCGATCGAGGACTTCGATCGGGTCTACGACTTCGACGAAGCGTTCCAGACCCCGTGCCCGGGTCCGGAACCGATCGGCGTGTGAGCGGATCCCCTGATATCATGGCTCCATGAGCGAGCCCGAGACGACTGATCACGAATCGGAACACACCCCGCCTCCCCCGGAGGAGCGCGGCGCATGGGCGCGTCTCCATCTCTGGCAGATGCAGCCCGTCCGCGATGTCCTCTTGGGTCTCGGGATCCTCGCGATCTTCCTCCTCGGGCAAGCGACGAGTGTGGTGACAGTGCCCCTCCTCCTCGCGATCCTCCTCGCGTATCTCTTCGAGCCCGTGATCTGCTGGGCGATGGTTCGATTCGGGACAGCACGCCGCGCAACGGTCTCCGGGCTCATCGCGGCGATCGTGCTCGTCGTCGTTATCCCGAGCGTCATCGGCGCGACGTTCGGCGCAGCCCAGATCATCGCGTTCGGGCAATCCCTGATCTCGAACTACGACACCGTCTCGACCATCGCTGCTGAGAGTCCATCCCTTGAGGACGCCAAGCAGTCGTTGTCCGACCAAGGGGTCGGCGGGGTCTGGCCCTTCGTGCTGGAAGCCAAGCTCGCTGATCACGAGTCGGAACTGGGCAAAGCCCTCGACGCCGCCGACGAATGGGTCGCGGATCACCAAGACGAGGTTGGTCAGACCATCGCGGACGTTGGCTTCAGCATCGTGAACAAGACCGTCGCATTCTTCGGCGCGATCTTCGGGCTCTCCTTCATGGGGTTCCTGACGGCCTTCTTTTTCTACTTCGTCTCGACCGAATGGGTCCAGTTCAAGGGCTTCACCGAAGGGCTCCTCCCGACGAAGAACCGTGAGCGGATTCTCGACCTCCTCACCAAGTTCGACGCCGTCATCTCCGGGTTCATCCGCGGGCGCATCACGATCGCGTTCATCCAAGCGATCGTGTTCTCGATCGGGTACTTCGCGATCGGGGTCCCCGGCGCGTTCATCCTCGGCCCCGTCGTCGCCGTCCTCTCGATCGTCCCGTACCTCGCGCTCGTCGGGCTCCCGATCTCCATCTCCCTCCTCTGGCTCGAAGGGCACACGGGATTCCGTGGGGAGTGGTGGTGGGTCCTGGGCGCCCCGACCGCGCTGTACTTCCTTGGACAGGCGCTGGACGACTACATCTGGACCCCGATGATCCAGGGCAAGAGCACGGGGATGGACACCCCGACGATCCTCTTTGCTTCGATCGCCGGGGGCGCGTTGTTCGGGGTCTTCGGTCTGCTCATCGCGATCCCGATCGCGGCGTGCGTGAAGATTCTGATCCAGGAGATCGTCTGGCCCGAGTTCAAGAAATGGGCCGAGGGACGCGCCGAGGATCCATTACCGCTCGAGCGGTAACGGTCAGTCCGGAAGATCGCCCATGATCTGTCGCATGTGGTGCTCCAGGTGCGCGAAGTAGTCCTCGATCAGGTAGCTCAATGTCGCCGGTGTCCCCTCGGGGAAGTCCCGGTAGCAGATCTCACCGAGGTTGTGCTCTGCGCGGGGTTTGTCGAGTTGCTCGTCGGAAATCATCGTGACGACGTGGCACAGGTGCATGTTGAGCGAAGCCCACAGCGTCACCAGCTCTTCCCAGTCTGAGTCGTTGTAGTGCTGGATATGGACCCAACGCTCGTGGTCATACGTCTCGAAGACCAGTTTCTCCTGACACTGCGCCATCAGGAACCGACGAAGGTTCACCGTTGCGCTGTCTACCAGATGACCAAGGATCTCCTTGGACGACCAGCGATCATCGCTTGGCTTTGTGGAGACGTGGGGTTCACCGTCGTCGAACATCGCTTCCGCGATGGTCGCGATCCGGTCCGCGTTGTATCCGAGTCGTGAGAGCGGCATTGCTTATCTCCTCTTCCCCTTGGGCTTGCGCTTTTTGACCCCACGCTTCCCGGACTTCGTGCTCGATTTGAGGGACAACCCGGGCATCCCCGACATCCCGGGCATCATCCCGCCCATACCACCCTGCGCGAGCTGCTTGGCCATCGCCGCTTTGGAGCCGCCACCCATGCCGCCCATCGCTTTCATCATCTTCGAGAGCGTGGTGAACTGCTTGGAGAGCTGTCCGACCTGGTTCGGGTCCGTCCCCGAACCCGTCGCGATGCGCGTCTTGCGCGAGTGCTTGATGATGTCCGGGCGCTTCCGCTCCTCGACGGTCATCGATTGGATCATCGCTTCCGTTCGATCGAGCTGCTTCTCGTCGATGTCGATGTCCTTGAGCGCGGAGCCCACACCCGGGAGCATCCCGAGGAGCGACTTCATCGAGCCCATCTTCCGGATCATCTTCATCTGCTTGAGGAAGTCGTCCATCGTGAGCTCGCCCTTCGCCATCTTGGCTTCGAGCGCTTTGGCTTCTTCCTCATCGACTTCTTGCTGCGCTTTCTCGACGAGCGAAACCACGTCGCCCATCCCCAGGATCCGACCGGCCATCCGCTCGGGGTGGAAGGGCTCGAGCGCGTCGAGCTTCTCCCCGACCCCGATGTAGCGGATCGGCGCGCCCGTAACCTGCTTGACGGAGAGGGCCGCGCCCCCGCGCGTGTCGGAGTCGAACTTCGTGAGGATCACCCCGTCCACTTCGAGCCGATCGTGGAAGGACTTGGCGCTATTCACCGCGTCCTGCCCGGTCATCGCATCGACGACGAGGAAGGTGTGGTGGGGGTTCACGATCCGGCGCACCGAGCCGAGCTCGCCCATCAGCTCGTCGTTCACGTGCAAACGGCCGGCCGTGTCGAGGATGAGCACATCGACCGACTTGTCCCGCGCTGCCTTGAGCGCGTTCTTGCACACATCGACGGCCACCCCGACGGCTTTCCCGTACTCGGCGCAGCGCTCGGGCTCCGAGTAGAAATGCACCTGCGATCCGCCGGGCATCTCTTCGTTGACCTGCTTCGCCACGGTCTCGAGCTGTTCGACGGCCGCCGGGCGCTGCAGGTCCGCCGCGCACAGCATCACCGACCGGCCCTGCTTCTTGAGCACAGCCGCCAGCTTCCCGCACGTCGTCGTCTTCCCCGACCCCTGGAGCCCGCACATCATCACGATCGTCGGCCCGGGTGACAGCTTCATGATCCCCGGGGGCTTGGGTTGCTCCTCAGCGTTGGGATCCCCCCCGAAAAGCTCGATCAACCGCTTGTGCACGATCCCGATCATCTCCTGCCCGGGCTTGAGCGACTTGGTGACCTGCTGACCCAGCGCGTCCTTGAGCACCTTGTCGCAGAACTCTGTCGCAACGTCGTAGTGGACGTCCGCGTCGAGGAGGGCATCGCGCACCTCGTCCATCGCGCCGCGCACATTGGATTCCGAGATCTGCGACTGACCCGAGAGCGAGCGCATCGCGTTGCTGAAACTATCCGAGATCCGATCGAACATACAAACTCCGGCACCGCTCGGGCGCTTGGTGTCTACTCTCGATCAGGGCCGTGACCGCAGCCGACAGACTATAGGGCTGGATAGAGATACACTGGGTCGCATTGGATACGGCAGATCAAAATCAAAAGAGTCTTCGATGCGAGTCGTGCGGATACCTACTTTCTGGGCTTCGGGTCGATATGGATTCGATCGAGTGCCCTGAGTGTTCTCACAGATCCAGAATCGTCCTGCGGAAGGATTCGGTTCTCAGAGATGGGCCTTCACTTGGAGGCCTGATCGTCTTTGCTCTTGGGGGTTCGCTTATTCTGCTCGGTTTTTTGATTCTGGTGCTCGTTCTGAACTAGCGCTTCGACGTGAGCCATGCATAGAGCTTCGCCTTGCTCCATGTGTTCACACACAGATACTTCGTCAACCACCCGCGCTGCCCAGTCAGAACATCGAATCAGAGGTCGTCGTCCGGGCGGATGATGTCTTCTCTCGATCAGGGCCATGACCGCAGCCGGAACATGACATCGATTCCGAGCGGATAGGTGGCATGAATGCAGGACATGAGCACGCAATTCAAGAAACCCGTCTGGGAGCTCCATGCCCGCCCCATCGGCGCGAACCATGAACCCTGGGAGCCCCGGGCGGTCGAAGCGCGTTCAGCAATCCAAGCGGAAGCGATTCTTCGTCGCGATGGTTACGAGTCCATTTTAATGAGCGCCCGACGGGTGGATAAGATTCCGGATCCGAGAACGCCTGCCAAGCTCAAAGACCCGCGCTGTTCCAGATGTGGATATCAGCTCTCGGGTTTGGTTATTGAGGAAAGCGTGGTCGTCTGTCCGGAGTGCGCCTTTCGACAGCCCGTCATCGTGTGGCACCCGGATGCAGCTCTCAAGAGGGATTCAGGAAGCGGTATTCTGATGGTGTTCGCGATCATCGGGATGATCACCGTAACGCTGTTTCTGGTGCTTCATGCCTTTGCAATCCTGCTCTAATCACCGCTTCGACTTGAGCCACGTGTGGAGCTTCGCCTTGCTCCACGTATTGACACACAGATCCTTCGTCAACCACCCGCGCTGACCCGTCAGCACCCCGAAACGAAGGTTGTCATAGTCATCCGGGTGGTGCACATCGCAGTCGATCGCGATCTTACACCCCGCTTCGACGGCCGCTCTCACATGGGTATCGCGCAGATCGAGGCGCATCCAGTGCGCGTTGATCTCCAACGCCACATCGTGCTCGATCGCGGCCGCGATGAGCTCGTCCATGTCGGGCTCCAATCCCGGACGGCGCTCGATGAGCCGACCCGTCGGGTGACCGATGATGTGGACGAGGGGGTGCTGGATCGCTTTGAGGAGCCGCTTCGTCGCGTCCTTGGGTTTCGCGCGGAGTCCCGCATGGGGCGAAGCGACCACGACCTGGAGCTCGTGGAGCAGATCGTCGTCGTAGTCGAGCGACCCATCGACGAGGATGTCCACTTCCGATCCGCACAGCACCTCGATCCCATCGAAGCCTTTGTTGAAGGCCTTGATGTACTTGATCTGCTGGCGCAGACGTTCCTCGGAGAGCCCGTTCGCGACGGCCGACGATCGGGAGTGGTCCGTGATCGCGAGCGTGTGGAACCCACGCTTCTTCGCAATCGTCGCTGTTTCTTCGAGCTCCATCTTTCCGTCGGAGGATGTTGTGTGCGAGTGGAGCTCCGCCTTGATGTCGTCCACCGTGACCAGGTCCGGCGCTTCGGTCAGGTCCATCTCCCCCCGGTCCTCGCGCAGGGTGGGCTCGATGTAGGGGAGCTTGAGCTTGGTATAGATAGACTCTTCGGTCTTCGCCGCGACGGGTTTCTCTCCGCGCTGCTGGGGCGGGGTGTCGTCGTCCTTGTCTTCTTTATAGAGCCCGTACTCGTTGAGGGTGAGCCCCATCGAGAGTGCGCGTTCACGGAGCCGGACATTATGCTCCTTGGACCCTGTGAAGTACATCAGGGCCGCGCCCCACGACGACTCGTCGATGAGGCGCAGATCGACCTGAACACCCATGGACCCTTCGTCCCCACCCCATCGTCCAGAGTCGAGACCCGTTGAGAACCGGATGGAGCACTTCGTCTCCCCGTTCGCGAGGATCTGGGTGACGTGATCCCCGTTGGTGAACGCATCACGCGCCGCGTCCGGATCGCTCGTCGCGATGAGAATGTCCACATCCCCGATCGTCTCCTTCCCCCTCCTCAGCGACCCCGCATACGCGACCCGCTTGGTCCCCTTCGTGTTCTCCAGCAGCTTCACGAACCAGTCCGCGACATACTGGGCGACCCCGATGTGGAGGCGCGATCCCGAGGATTCCATGAACTCGATCGACGCTTTGATGTTGTCAACCGTCTTCTGACCCATGCGCGGGAGCTCGAGGATCGACCCGTCCTCGATGATCTTCTTCAGATCCGCGATGGACTCGACCCCCTTCTCGTCCCACATCAGCTTCACCGTCTTCGGCCCGAGCCCTTGGACCTGGAGCACGTCCATCAGTCCCTGGGGGACTTTGGAGACCAGCTCGTCGTGTTCCTCGATCGTCCCCGACTGCGCGAGCTCGATGAGCTTGGAGGCCGTCCCCTTCCCGATCCCGTCGAGCTCGGTCAGTGCCTTGGTGTCGCCGTCTTTCGCGAGAGGTCCCAGATCGGTAGTGATGTCCCCGAGAACCCGGGCCGCCTTCGCGTGCGCGTTCACCCGGAATCGATCCGCGCCCGTGAGCTCGAGCATCTGCGCCATGCGATCGAAGTATGTTGCCGCTTCGGTGTTGAATCCCATAGCGGATCGTAGTGGGGGATCAGTCGGAAGGACGCTCGTTCCCGAACTCCTCGACGATCCTCGCTTCGACTCCCGAAACGACCGATTCGCGATCCGATTCGGGGACGAGCATGAGCGCCGTGACCCATCGGCGCACCAGAGCCATCGAACCGGGCTCAAGTATCGTCTTCATCAACTCCAGATGGTCGTTTGGCGACAGCGCCCGAGATCCGCTCGGCGCTGGATCCGTGAGTGCGTCCCGCTCCGTCTCGTCTCGATCCTTCATGCTCCATCGTAGAACGGGGTTCGATGCTGGAGGAGACGTTCAGTCTTGTCTCCACGTGCGCGACCAGACGCTCGAGCCGATCGACCCGTTCGATAAGCTGGGTCAGGATGTTCGCGACGGCCCCCATGAGCTCGTTCGGGTCCGCGCTTTTGAGCGCGTGGGTCGTTAGGTCCTTTGTGTGCATGGGTCCCTGACCCGACAGGAGCCATTGACCTGAGATCCCGAGTGCTCCGCAGAGATTCGTGATAAACGAAGCGCTGGGTGCTTGCCCTTGCATGTAACGTCGCACCGTTTCGGGATGTGTGTCCGTGATCTTTCCAAGCTGCCGATACGAGTTTTCGCCGGCCGCCTTGTTCAAACGTTCGTGGAATGCTGATGTGCTGGTCATAGCACCACAATACACAGATGTTTGGGTAAGTACAGGGTAAAAACCGCGTTCAAGCGGTTCCCTTCTCAGTACTGAGGCGGAAGAACAGAGGACAACACAGATCTGCGATCACACAGGAATGTGCGGTGGTGCAAACTCGCACAGAAATGAGTGTAAATCTTTTTGAGCAAGTTTCCTACATTACCCCACATCGCCCAGCCCAAGCCATTGTCCGTGTGCTTTGAGGAGCCGACGGCGCGCGAGCGCATCTTCATTCCGATCGAGCGTTGGTGATTCGTCGATCCAGTCGGCCGCGTCCCGACGCGCGAGCATAAGCAGGTCCTGGTCCTGGATCGGATCCGCGACCTTGAACGGCGACATCCCGGACTGGCGCGTCCCGAAGACATCCCCCGCGCCCCGGATCTCAAGATCCTTCTGCGCGAGGACGAATCCGGAGCTGGTCTGGACCATCGCGTCGAGGCGCTCGCGCCCGTCGTCCGTCTTTGGATCCGCGACGAGCACACACACACCCGGGGTGTCGCCGCGCCCGACACGCCCGCGAAGCTGGTGGAGCTGCGCGAGCCCGAACCGGTCCGCGTCTTCGATCACGATCACGCTCGCATTGGGAACATCCACCCCGACTTCGATCACCGTCGTCGCGATGAGAGCATCAATCTTCCCGGCGCGGAACCGGTGCATGATCTGCTCGCGGGTCTGTCGTTTGAGCTTCCCGTGCATCGCCGCGACATGGACATCGTGAAGCTCACCTCCCTCGAGTTCCTTCATCAGCGAGCGCAGATCCCGTCCTGAGCGTTCGCTCTTCTCGATGCTCGGGACCACGATGAACGCTTGCTGTCCGATCCCGATCCGCTCGCGCACCCACGAATACACCGTCCCGCGCTGCTCGGGGCGCACGAGGCGCGTCGTCACGGGCTGCCGTCCCTGGGGGAGGTGCTCGATCGTGGAGATGTCGAGGTCCCCATAGATCGTGAGCCCGATGGTCCTTGGGATGGGGGTCGCCGTCATCACGATCACGTGCGGCGTTTCTTCGCCCTCGTCCGTCGATCCCTTTACCCGGAGCTTGGCGCGCTGCTCGACCCCAAACCGGTGCTGCTCGTCGATGATCGCAACAGCAAGAGAATGGAACCGGACGGAGTCCGACACGAGCGCGTGGGTCCCGACGATGAGATCGATCTTCCCCGCGCCGATCCGTTCGACCACGCTCGCGCGTTCATCACTGGGCATCGATCCCGTGAGCAGTTCGATCCGGGTGCGCGATCCTTCAAGGAGCTTGGAGATCGACAGGTAGTGCTGTTCCGCGAGGATCTCCGTGGGCGCCATGATCGCCGCCTGGTGCCCGTGCGCGATCGCGCGGAGCATCGCGCACAGCGCGACGATCGTCTTCCCCGACCCGACATCGCCCTGGATGAGCCGGTTCGTGGGGGTGTTCGTGCTCATGTCCTGCGCGATCTGCTCGACGACATGGCGCTGGTCCGGAGTGAGCTCGAACGGGATCCGGGACTCGATCCGCGCTTCGATCTCCGGGGTCCGGGGGAGCGCCGGCGCTTTGAGCGTGCGGCGCAGGTGCGCGCGTTTCATGTGCACCCCGAGCTGCAGCAGCAGCAGCTCGTCGTACGCGAGTCTCCGTCGCGCGACTCCGACCTCGTCCTCCGTCTCGGGCGCATGGATCATCCGGTACGCATCCGCGAGGGTCGGAAGCGCCCGCTCTTTCCGGTACTCGTCGCTCAGATGATCCTCGAGCAGCGAGCACGCTTCGGGGAGGACCTTCGCGATGATCTCGCGGATCCGGTCCGGGGTGATCCCTTCCGTCGCGCTGTAGACAGGGCGATACTCGTCATCCCCGTCCGGGGATTCGTCGAGCGCTTCGGGTTCGAGGATGTCGTACTCGGGGTTCGCGAGCTGGAGCCCGGGGCCGTGGACTTTGGGTTTGCCCTGGACCCGGAGCACCATCCCAGGGGTGAGTTTCTTCGACAGGTACGCTTGGTTGAAGAACACAAGATCGAGCCGTCCGGTGTCGTCCATGAGCACACACTCGAAGCGTGACTTCCGTCCGTGCCCGGCGATGCGCGTCGCCGTGATCTCCCCGACCCCGGATCCGATGACGTCCGCTTCCATCTCCCCGAGCCCGGACCTGGCGCGGATCCACTCGTGACGGTGGGGGAGGTGGGTCAGCAAGTGCGCGACACTCCCGATCCCGAGCGCTTTGAGTCTGGATACATGATCGGGGCTGATCCCGACCAGGTGCTCGATGGGTGTCGTGAGCGTGAGGGGCTCGCCGTCGATCGTGATGGCGCTCCGTGCCGTCACGGTTACAGCCCGAGGGGGTTGTCGTGCCGGGGACCCCGATCCGATTCGGTCAGCCCGTCTTGGTTCGCGAACGCCGGATCGATCTCGCGCAGGTACGTCCATGTGTAGAGACCCGTGGAATGCCCGTCGGAGAAGGTGATCTTGAGCGCGTAGTTCCCGACCATCTCCGCGTTGATCGCGGTGACATCGCTCGATCCCGTACCCTGGGGGAGGATCGTCAGGGGATTGGTCTTCATGGACTTGCGTAGCTCACGCATCTCCGCGCTCGGGGACATCCGGCGGAGGTATCCGATCGGATAAAACGACTCACGCCCATCGTCCCAACGGATCGTCAGCCCAGTATCCTTCTTGAGATCCAGATGTTCCGGGCTCGGCGTGTCGCTCATGATCGAGTCTAGATCCGATGAACCCGAGAGGTCCGCGAATGAGCACGACGACGAGCACACCCTACGAGACCCTCATCGACGCGCTGGACAGCGCGAAGACCTGCGCCTGTGTCGGGATCGACCCCGTCCTCGAACGGATCCCGGAAGACGTCCCCGGCGAATCCGATCTCGCGCGGATCCAGAGCTTCTGTCTGGGGACACTCGAGTCGGCCGCACAGCACGTCCGGATCGTCAAGCCCCAGTCGGCGTGCTTCGAGCGATACGGATCGCCCGGGTACACCATCCTCGAACGGGTCATCGCTCGCGCCCGTGAGCTCGACCTCTACGTCATCCTCGATGCGAAGCGCGGCGACATCGGATCCTCAGCAACCCATTACGCCGTCGGCGCATCCAACATGGGTGCACACTGGATCACCTGCTCCCCCTACATGGGGCGATCCTCGATCGAGCCCTTCCTCAACGAGGATCTCGGGGTCTTCGCGCTGTGCAAGACGTCCAACCCGGATGCGCAGGAACTCCAAGCAAAGCCCATGACGAGCGGGGGGGATGTCAGCGATCTCGTCGGGTCGATGATCACGAACATGGGGACCAACGTGGGCGCGGTTGTGGGTGCGACCAACAACCACGAGGATCTCACCGATCTCAGAAAGTCGATGCCGGACACCATGTTCCTCGTCCCGGGAGTGGGGGCGCAGGGTGGGACGATCGATGATGTCCGCGCGATGATCCGGCCCAACGCATCGTCGCCCGGGGAACTCGGGGTGGTGATCAACGCCTCTCGTTCGGTCATCTTCCCCGATCGCGCTACGGGAGAGTCCTGGGAAGAATCGATCGCGCGGGCTTCGGGCGAGTTCGCGTGTCAGTGCGCGGCCCTCCACACGGACTGATTTCCATACACAGAGAAAAAGCAAAGAGAGGCCGACGGCTCTCGCCGCGCGGCCTCTCTCTTGCGTTCGTGGCAACAACCGCATCGCGATCGCGCTCGATCATTCACATAGATCCGTTTCCGTCGTGTTGCATACCCCTTCGAGTCGCGGCAAACACACACGCCGCCCGAGAGAACCCCGGGTCGAATCACACCCAATGTGCCTCCGAAACGGCGGGTCTGCCAACAAATTCCCCGATTCGGGGCACGATCGGGTCGATCAGGGGTGTTTTTTGAGGGTCCGAGAACCGATCCGTGTCTCGATCCAGCACACTCACATGGGTTTGCTGTCGATCGTCACGTCGTAGATATGGAGGAGCTTCGCTTTATCGAAGACCATCTCCTGACGGCTCATCCCGACCACGTCGTACACGGGGGTGAGCTCGATCGCATCGACCGGGCAGGCTTCTTCGCACATCCCGCAGTAGATACAGCGGAGCTCGTCGATCTCGAACTTCGCGGGGTATTTCTCCCGGTCATCCCAGGGGCTCTCGGAAGCCACGATGTGGATGCAGTTCGCCGGGCAGATCGTCGGGCACATCATGCACGCAACGCACTTCACCCGACCCGAAGCGTCCTTGTTCAGACGATGGACCCCGCGGAAGTTGCTGGGCTCAAGACCCCCGGCCTCCACATCCATGTCCTCACGACGCTGCTCGGGGTACTGCATCGAGCGGCTCGTGTGTCCTTGACCGAAGGACGTGAAGAAATGCCGCATCGTCGTCCCGAACCCCTTGATGATGCTCGGGAGGTAGACGGCCTCGACGGCCGTCATGGGCTTGGGGGTCACATCGATGATGTCTGCGTCGTGGATGGCCATACGGGTCGAGTATAGCGGCATTCGGTGTGTGTTCCGTGCTCTCGGACCCTTGTTTCGATTGCGTTGGGGTCCCGGGGAGGGGTATCATGCTCCCATGAGCGATCGCAAGTCCGGGCCGCCGCTCTTCGAGCTGCTCGCCGACGACAAACCCACCCCCAAAGGATTGGGTGGGACCAACAACCCCGAGATGGGGACGACCAAGCCTCGGACCACGGTTGAGCTGCGCCCTCAGGATGAGCAGAGCAGCCCTGAGTCTCAACCGGCGTCGGTGAAGCTTCCCCCGAATGTCACCCAGGAAGAGCGATCAGCCACACTCGAGGACGACTCCGAACGTCCCGAACACGAGAAGGTCGTGAAGCTCACCATGTCGAGGGTGTACCTTGTCATCGCCGCCGTCCTCCTCCTCCTCGTTCTTGTCTGGGCCGGGGCGTACCAGTACGGGAGGAGCGCCGGGAAGGATGAGATGGAGGCGCTGATCGACGATCCCCAGGTCGTCCTCCCTCAGCGTGACCCGAATCCGGTCGCTCAGAACCCCGATCCGATCCAGTACGAACCGATCGAATCGACCCCGACCGACCCTCCCCGAAGCCCCGCACGGGGTACAGGTACGGTCCTGAGCCCTCAGGGGCTCCTTCAGAGGGATCCTCGTGAGCCCGGGATGAACTATCTCCAACTCGGGGTCCTCGATGCGGCCCAAGCCGGGGACGCGATCGAGTTCATGGCCCTCCACGGGGAGACCATCATCGGGGTGCCGCTGGACTCTCGGGGTGGATCCGCGAATAATCCCGTCCGCTATACGCTGTACTCGCTGGGGCTTGCGGTCCCGAGCGAGCAGTACCGATCGATGGAAACCCGCCGCCGTTCGCATGTCGAACGGATCGCGAGTCTCGGAGATCAGTGGGTGCGTGAGCGGCGCGGCGGATCGGATTTCTCGCCGTCGAAGACCCTGTGGGTCAAATACGAATGAATCGCCCTTGATGGGCTGCCCAATGGGCGAACAGAACTCGGAGACGACCATGAGCATCGACTCTTCGCTCAAGACCGAAGGCAACCTGACCACCAAGCGTTCCGTCATGACCCGCGCTGAGCGGATCGCAGCGCTCAAGGACGAGAAGCGTCACACCAAGGACAACGGCGCGCTCGGTCTCCCCAAGACCAAGGTCCGTGAGAGCTGATCCCACGGATCGCTCGGGTGTCCCCGTGACACACCTCACATCCCATCGACAGGCCGCGCCCGCGGCGGAGGCGTTATGCTCGATCATCTGATCTCCGAGCGTGCGAGCGCGATCCAAGCATCCGGGATCCGAAGGATCTTCAACCTCGGCGCATCGCTCGAGAACCCGATCCGCTTGTCGATCGGGCAGCCCGACTTCCCCATCCCCGAGCCCATCCGCAACGCGGCGATCAACGCGATCGAATCGGGTCACAACGGGTACACCCCGACCCAGGGATCCCCGGCCCTGCTGTCGAAGGTCATCGAATCGCTCAAGGTCGATCTGGGGTGGGACTGCGCCGTCACAGGAGCAGCTGAGCAAGGCCAGCCCAGCGTGTTTATCTCGTCCGGGACGAGCGGAGCCCTCGTGCTCGCGTTCATGGCGATGCTGAACCCAGGGGACGAGTGCATCATCCCGGACCCGTACTTCGTTGCGTATCCGCACATGGCTTCGATCTGCGGCGCCAAGGCCGTCAAGTGCGACACGTACCCCGACTTCCGGATGACGGCGGAGCGCGTCGCGCCCCTCATCACGGAGAAGACCAAGTTCGTCCTCGTCAACACCCCCTCGAACCCGTGCGGCGTGGTCAACGACGAGAAGGAATCGCGCGAGCTCCGTGAGCTGTGCAAGTCCAAGGGTGTGCTCCTGATCTCCGACGAGATCTACGACGAGTTTGTCTTCGATGACGCGCTCACGAGCTCAGCGAAGAACGACCCGAGCATGAAGCGCTGCGCCAGCGCGTGCCGGGAGAACGGCGCGCACGTGGACACACTCCTGATCCGGGGGTTCGGGAAGACCTATGCGTGCACGGGGTGGCGCTTGGGCTATGTCGCCGGACCGAGCGAGATCGTGGACGAGATGGCCAAGCTCCAGCAGTACACGTTCGTGTGCGCCCCCGCGCCCCTCCAGCAAGGGGTGGTCGCGTGTTTCGACACCCCGATGGGTGAGTTCGTGAAGGACTACCAGCAGCGCCGGGACCTCGTCGTCGAGAAGATGAGCGCCGTCACCGAGCTCGCGATCCCCGGGGGCGCGTTCTACGCGTTCGTGAAGGTCCCCGAGCATCTGAACATGACGGGGACCGAGTTCACGGAACGGATGATCGAGGACAAGGTGCTCGTCATCCCCGGGGGGGTCTTCTCGGATCGGGATACCCACTTCCGGATCAGCTACGCGACGGGGCGCGATGAACTGGAGCAAGGGCTCGATCTGCTTGCTCGCGCGATGTCTTGATTGATTGTGGGATCAGGGTCTGTCGATCAGAACTTGATCTGGAGACGCGCGAACAGACCCTCCTGGGAGAGGTCGCGCGAGACGGTACCGAGGTCGAACTCGGAACGGATGATCTGATACCCGGCGCTGAGCCCGACACGATCGCTGAGTCGCCAATCCGTTTTCGCTTGGAATCCCAAGAGCGAGGATCCCAGATCGAGCGATTGCGTGGTCGCTTGGCCGCTGAAACTCAATGAGTCCGAGATATCCCAACGCACCGCGGACCCGATCGTGGGGACCGCGATCACCTGGCGCTGGATCTCGCTCGAGTCGCGTGCTTCGCCGAGCGAGACACGCTGGGCTTCGATCGCGGTGATCCCCGAGAGGAAGACCACGTCGAACGGTCCTTCGGACCCCGAGGACCACTGGAGTTCCATGTCCGTCAGGTTGTAGGTCCCGCTCCCTTGGGTGAGCGAAGCAACGTTCGAGTTCTCGGGTGAGGTCAGCGATCCCCCTCCGATCCCGCCATCGATCAAGGTGGTGTTCCGATCCACACGGAAGCGCAGACTTGAGTCCGCTGAGTCCGCGAGACTCGCGATCGAATCGATCCGCGGGGCGTACGCGTTCTCGATGACCGTTCCATCGAACCCGATCAAGGTTGACGTGCTCGTGGGAGTGTTCGTGGTCGAATCGCTTGCGCGTTCAGGGTCGATACCCTCGACGCGCATCGCGCTGAGCACATCGAGCGTGCGGGTGAAGCGCACCCACTCGTCGGGTGTCTTGTAATCAACGAACTCGTAGGTAAACGGATCGAGCACACTCGGTGTCTGCGCTTCGACACACGCACCACCCGTCGCGATCGCGATGGCGGCTGACATCCATCCGGTTTGGATTCGAGTGCACATCATCCGTCGAATTTTGATCACTCGGACCATGAAAGTCAAATCGGCGTTTTTGGGTGGTTGGTGTTCACAAACATGGGGTGAATCTCATCCACTCGCTACGATCGGGGTCATGAACTACGGCTCCAACAACGGAAATAACCACCAGATCCCGTGGGGAAAGCGGCCCCCGAAGGGAAGCGAGCACGAACTCCTCAAAGGTCCGCGCCTCCGGAGACAAGAACTCTGGACCACCATGAAAGTATTCGCGGAGTTCATCAGAGGATTCCGTGCGCTCCACTTCACGGGTCCGTGTGTGACTGTGTTCGGATCGGCACGCTTCGGTGAGGACCATCCGTACTACGCGCTCGCGCGTGAAGTCGGCGCAGAACTCGCGCGCAACGGGTTCGGTGTCATGACGGGCGGGGGACCCGGGATCATGGAAGCCGCGAACCGTGGCGCTCGCGACGAAGGTGGGCTGAGTCTCGGGTGCAACATCGAGCTCCCCATGGAGCAGGTCCCGAACCCGTACCTCGATCGGTTCGTGGAGTTCAACTACTTCTTCGTGCGCAAGGTCATGCTCGTGAAATACTCGAGCGCGTTCATCGTGTGCCCGGGAGGGTTCGGGACACTCGACGAGGTCTTCGAGACGGCCGTCCTCATCCAGACCCGGAAGATCCAGCAGTTCCCGATCGTGATCATGGGGAAGGAGTTCTGGGAACCCCTGCGCGACTTCATCGACAAATCGCTCATCGGGGGAGGGACGATCTCGCCGGAGGACATGGACCTGATCACGGTGACGGACGATCCGAAGGAAGCGGTGGAAGCCGTGATGATGGCGCAAGCGAAGCGTGGGGAGCACCCGAAGCACGTTTCGTCTCACTGATACTCGGAGAGCAATCGCTCAGCGAGCTCTTGGACCAGAAGTACCGGATCCTGCAGCAGCGAGACCGCGATCGCATCGAACCCGGGATACACCCCGCGCCCGGGATTGGGGGAGTTCTCGATCAGCCACGCTCGCACACCCGGGTTCGGATGTGAGACCAGAGGCCCGATTGTCTCGATCCAGCGGCGGATGTACTCGTCGGATCGGGTTGTGTGTCTCCGGTTCGGCTCAATCTCGGGGAGATTCAACGAAGACGAAGTCTGTTCGATCAGAACCCTGCATTCGATGAGCACGACGAGCCCGTCCGGGTCGAGCGGGACGAGCGATTCGAGCGCGAGCGTCCGGATGGGCATCCCCGAACTGTACGAACCCGCCGCGATCCGATGATCTGTTAGTCCGTGCTCGACGATTGCTCGCAGAAGTACGTCGCACTCTGGCTCCTCGCGCACCCGGTTGACCAAAGTCTCGTACTGGCGGACAAGCAGCGATACATACATAAGAGCCAGCGCACGCTCATCGGCGGATCCCCGAGCGATCGAGGTCCGGAGCGACTCGAGCACGACACGGAGTTTCGTTGGATCGTCATCATTGGCCGAGCTCCAGATCGCCCGCGCGTGGAAAAAGTATTGTCGAGTGCTCTGGATATGCGCGGGATCGAGGAGCATGGGCATGGCTCGATCCGGGATCCCGGCGTCTTCGATCAGGGTTGCGATGATCCAATCGCGCATTCTGGAACTCGGCGATGAGATGTAGATCTTGGGGTCCGTCAATCGATCCGCTTCGGGCGCCATGATCGGGCTCGTCCGGGTTCGGAGCGCTCTTTGGGCTCGGAGGTAGTTGGAAGCGAGATCGGGATCCCGCGAGAACTGTTCTGACTGGATCCATGACTTCGCGAGTGAATAGGACCGCATATTGCTCGTCGAGAGGAGTTGGGTCTGCGCCGGGGTCGGGTTGGGGTTCTCGAGCGCGTCGAGGATGTCCGTGAACCCCACGAGCAGCAGGGCTTCCGGATCGATCGGGGGCGCGATATACCACTCTTCGTTCGGCGAACTCCCAGGTTTGCGCGTGGTCTCGCTCCAGCACGCGATGATCAGTTCCCAGCGACGATCGTCTGCCCGCGCGACGGGGTCATCGAGCAGCGGTTTGCACAGCGACCTCCCGAACCGGTGCGCTGTCCCGTCCCCGTTCCAACGATCGAACAACCGTGTGCTGAGTGAGGGATGAGGATTCCCCCGGCTCGTCCGGCCGTGCAGGATCCATGATTCCGGGAGCTGATCCCACCCCATAGTCAGCACCCACGTCGGCACCAGGGTCAGCGGACCGTTTGTGAGTCTCCGAGATTGATACAGCGTGAAGACTCCGGGCAGGAGCAGCAAGGTCGCCGCGGCAAACGCCCAGCGTGGTCTTCGTGCTTTGTAGAGCTGTCGTTCATCGGAGATCGGCTTCCCGCACTCCGGGCACCGATCCAGGTCCGCGCCGGACATGTCGTACCAGCACTTCGGGCAGCGCTTGCGACCGTGGGATCGATCCCCGACAAACGCCCAGACATACATCCCCGTCGCGAAGAGACACACCGTGATCGAAGCGGCCGCGTACGCGCCGCCGGAGATCCCCGCACCATCATTCCAGAGCGCATGGATGTAGACCCCGAACCACGCCGACCCGAACGCGATCCCGAACCCGAGCAGACTGAGGAGCAGGGTGAGCACGAAATGCCTGGTGCTCATCCGTCGATGCGATCGACGCCGGCGCGTGCCCAACTCCGCGAACCAGCGCACGAGCATCGAAACCGACCAGCACGCGATCAGCGCCGAGATCGTCCAGGCGACGAAGAGTGTGCCCTCCATACACGGGTGTACGCGATCCCCGTTGGTGGGTTTCATTCACGCGGACACGCGGCGCATCTTCTTGCTGATCCCCTCCGGTCGTGGTATACCTCTTCCCATGACATACACCCTCTTCGCCGTCGCGATCCTTGCGGTCCTCCGGATGCTCGCTCCAGCACCGGCGGTTCCCTCGAACCACGCCCCCGAAATCATCGATCTCACAAGCACAATCGACGGCACCGAGTACCGATGCAAGGTCGTCATCAACAGCGAAGCCATCAGAGGCGGCGCGGCCCTCCTGTTCCTCCACGGCTCAGGCGAATGCGGCACCGACGGCGAGAAAATGCTGCACGTCGGGCTCCCGCGCTCCGCGAAAGAGAACCCCGAGATGTGGCCCTTCGTGCTCATCGTCCCCCAGAAGCCCACGCGCGACTCTGAGTGGGAGGACCACGACAAAGCGATCACCCACATGCTCGACGAAGCAGCGAAGCAGGGGCTCTACGACCCCGAGCGACTCGGGATCACCGGGCTGAGCCAAGGGGGGCACGGGACGATCACGATCGCATCACTCCATCCGGACCGATTCGTCGCGGCCGCCCCCGTGTGTCCGTACGTCGAGCGGGTCTGGGACACGGACGGGAATCGTCATCCCTGGCCGGACGCGAAATCGGACGCGCCCGGGATCGTCAATGCCGCCAAGGCACTCGCGTCTCTCCCGATCTGGCTCCATCACGGGGATTCGGATGTCGTCGTCGCCGTGGAGAACTCCCGGGCGCTCCACGAAGCGTTGCAATCGATCGATGCGGACACCCGCTACTCAGAGTACGAGGGGGTGAACCACAACTCATGGGACAACGCGTACGTGGACAAAGAGTTCGCGGCCTGGTTCATCGAGCACTGCGCCGACTGATCAATCGACCACCCGGACCCCGTCGCGCGAAGTCAGCTCCCGGAACAGCTCCCGAAGGCGCGCCGTGACGGGACCCATCCGCTGATCCCCGATGGGCCTCCCGTCGATCGTCCCGACCCACGACAGCTCGCCCATCGTCCCCGTCGTGAAGCATTCCTGAGCGTTGTACATATGGGTGAGCGAGATGTCCCGCACGACACACGGGATGTTGTTCGCTGCGCACAGATCGAGGATCGTCTGTCTCGTGATCCCCTCCGGGCACGCGCGGGTGGTGGGGGTCTGGAGGACCTGGGTCCCGAGGGGCTCGATCGGCGCGACGATGAACACGTGGGTCGCGTTGGTCTCCGCGACAAACCCGCGCTGATCGAGCATGAGCGCATCGTCGGCGCCGTGCGCGTTCGCTTCGATCTTCGCGAGGATGGACTGGATCAGGTTGTTGTGATGGATGTTCGGGTCCAAACAGTCCGGGGGGAATCGGCGGATCGAGCTCGTCGCGAGGGTGAGCCCGCTCGACCCCTGCGCATCGTCGTACACGGGCGCTTTGTGTTCCGCGAGGACGATGAGCGTCGGCCCGGACTGATTCAGTCTCGGATCCATCCCCGACGTGATCTTCACCCCGCGCGAGAGAGTCAGCCGGATGTGCACCCCGTCGCGCATCTCGTTCGCGGTGAGGGTCTTCTTGATCTGCTCGACCAGTTCGTCGCGCGATGGGATCGACGTGAACGCGAGCGCCTTCGCGCTCCGGCGCAGACGCTCGATGTGCTCGTCGAGCTTGAAAATGCGCCCGTTGTAGAGACGGAGCCCTTCCCACACCCCATCCCCGCCCTGCACGAGCGAATCGAACGGCGAGATCCCCGCTTTGTCTCGATGGATCAGCTCTCCGTTGATGTTGATGAGCAGGTCTTTGTTTTTCTCGTTAAAGATCTGGAGCATGGGGGGTCTCAGCTGGGGATGATCGCGTGGGGCGCGAGGATGTCGAACAAACGCTGGCATTCTTCGAGCACGGGGAGGAGTCGATCGGGGATCTCGGGGGTCGTGGGTGTGTACAGCTCAAAGCCCGTGGACCTGTACACGCTCGCATACCAATGCGGGGCCCACACGCCATCTTCGGGTTTCGGGCCGGGTGCCCACGACAGCATCGATTCATCGAACGGGACCCGGGTCCGCTCGCACAACGCCGTCAGCGCCGCGCGGGGATCCGTGAGCACCGTGCGAGAGTTAATCACGGCCGGCGTCGTGCCCGTCCGTTCCCGCACATGCTCAAAGATCGCGACCTGCTGCGGGAGCCCGAGATCCTCGGGGGTGGGGGATTCGATGACCTTGATAAAGCTCGCGATCATCGCGCGTGGGTCGCGGATCAGAAAGCAGTTGGTGAGCGAAGTGGTCCAATCAAGATCCATGTCGCCCGTGACGTGATGCGCCATGTGCTTTTGGTACCAGATCGGTTTCCCGTCCGGGATCGGACCCGTGAGCGCGCCCGAAACCTTGCGCCAGTCCGTGGGTTGGGAGCCCATGACCTCGTCCGCGGCGGGGTGTGTGGATCGCTTCGCTTCGTCGAGCGTGCTCAGGTAGTGCGCGTACAGGGGTTCGTCGGACACGGCGCAGTCGAGTCGTGAGCCCCACGAGCGCATCATGGCCGTGGAGATATTGCGCGGCCCGGACCACATCGCGATGCGCACGGGCGCGTCGCTCATGCGTGCGCGAGCTCGAACCGTTGCTTCACGCTCGTCGCGCCCTTGGAATCCCGCTCATCAGCGACGGCCGCAACAAACTCGTCGAGGTGCATCGCGCCCAGGTCCTTCTCGACCCCGAATGCGCGGACGCTGACCTGACGGTTCTCAGCATCGCGCGGGCCGACGACGAGGAGGTAGGGGATCTTCATCTCCGACCCGTTCTTGATCTTCGCTTGGACACGCGCATCGTGGGTGTCCACGCTCGCGCGGATCCCGATGTGGTTGAGCTGCTCGTAGACCTCCTGGGCGTAGTCGTTGCTCTTCTCGGAGATCGGGACGACTCGGACCTGCTCGGGGGACAACCACAACGGGAACGCGCCCGCGAAGTGCTCGATAAGCACCCCCACGAACCGCTCAAGCGAGCCGAACGGAGCGCGGTGGATCATCACGGGACGGTGCTTCGTGTTGTCCGCGCCGATGTACGAGAGGTCGAACCGCTCGGGGAGGTTGTAGTCCACCTGGACTGTCCCGAGCTGCCATTCCCTTCCGATGACGTCCTTGACCACGAAGTCGATCTTCGGCCCGTAGAACGCGGCTTCCCCGGGCTCCTCGGACACGTTCGCGCCCAGCTCCGCGGCCGCCGCCCGGCACGCCGCTTCCGCCTTGTCCCAGTTCGCCGGGTCCCCGACGTACTTCGACGAGTCCGGATCACGGAGCCCGACGCGCACACGGAAGTCGCTTAGCCCCAAAGTCTCGAACGCGAGCTTCACGAGCTTCAGACACCCGCGCACCTCTGCTTCGATCTGGTCCTCCCGGCAGAACAGGTGCGCGTCGTCCACCGTGAAGCAGCGCACGCGTGTCATCCCGGAGAGCTCCCCGGACTGCTCCCAGCGGTACACCGTCCCGAACTCGCTCAGACGAACCGGGAGGTCCCGGTACGAGCGGGGCTGGGAGTCGTAGATCTTGATATGGTGCGGGCAGTTCATGGGCTTGAGCAGATACCCGTTGATGTCCCCCTCGCTCATCATGTTCGACAGGTCCGAGCACGAACACCCCTCGTCGCTCACATGCTTGAGGAAGTCACGCTCCATCACGGGGACGAACTGCGACTCCGCGTAGTACGGGAAGTGCCCGGAGGTCTTGTACAGATCGAGCTTCCCGATGTGCGGGCAGAACACGTCCGTGTAGCCCATCTTCGCGAGCTCCGCGCCGATCCAGTTCTGGAGCTCCTTGCGGATCACGGACCCGCGCGGGGTCCAGAGGATCAGACCCTGCCCGACCGTCTCGTCGATGTGGAAGAGCTGGAGCTTCTTCCCGAGCACCCGGTGGTCGCGCTTCTTGGCTTCCTCGAGCTGGTCGAGGTGCGCGTCGAGGTCCTTCTTCGAGAAAAACGACGTCCCGTAGACGCGCGTGAGCCGATCCGAGTTCTCGTCCCCGTGCCAGTAGCTCGAAGCAAGCGACATGATCTTGAATGCGCCGATCCGACCCGTGCTCGGGATATGCGGCCCCCGGCACAGGTCCTCCCAGTCCTTCCCGGGCTCACCCGTCGCGTAGAACGACAACGATTCTGCACCGACCTCGACGGCCTTCTCCGCGTTGTCGATCTTGTACTTCGATCCCTCGCTCTTGAGCTTCTCCATCCCGTCATTCACGGACATGTCGTAGCGCGTGAACGGGCGGTCCTCTTTCACGATCTTCGCCATCTCCGATTCGATCGCCTCGAAGTCGCCTTCCTTGAGGGGACGATCCTCGGGGAACGCGATGTCGTAGTAGAACCCGTTGTCCAGGGGAGGTCCGTACACGAGCATCGCGCCGGGGACGATCCGCTGGATCGCTTCCGCCATCACGTGAGCCGTGGAGTGGCGCAGGAGGTTCAGCGCGTTCGGATCATCCTGCTTGTCGCGCGTTTTCTCGGTGACGAGGTGGAGCGTGCAGTCCGAGTCGAGGGTGGTGGAGAGGTCGCTCAGCTCGCCGTCGACGAGACACCCGACGCAGGCTTTCGCGAGGCGCTCGCCGATGGTCATCGCGACGTCGTACGCGCTGACGGGGTGGTCGAAGGATTTGGTGGAGCCGTCGGGAAGCGTGATCGTGGGCATGGGGTCCGCTCGCTGAGCCGTAAGTGTCTGTGGTTGAGGGTCGATCCATCGACCCGGGGTCATCCTACGAAAGCACGCCCGGAAAGGCGTGCATACGGGGTCAGTTTGTGGGTTCAAAGCTTGGGGGAGGATCCGGGGATCAGCAGCACCCCGGGGCGCACCCGCAGCCCTTCGTCGCCTTGATGTCCAAACTCGTGATCACGTCAGCGGCCGACGTCCCCTCGGGGAGCAGCGCTTGGATCTTCCCGTACAGGGGGTCGTTCGCTTCCGTCAGCGCCCGGACGTACTCGGGTTTCGGGGTCAGCTCGATCGATCCGAGCCCGGCCATTTCGATCTGGGATCGCATCTCATCCACCAGGATCGCGCCCGACACACACCCGGCCCACGACTCGACGATCGACTTGACGGCCTCGGGCAGCGGTGTGAGCAGCCCGATATCCGAGACAGCCACCCGCCCCCCGGGCTTGAGCACCCGCGCGATCTCGTTCCAGACCTGCTGCTTATCGATCGCGAGGTTGAGCACGCAGTTCGAGATCACGACATCGACGGAGCTGTTGGGCGCGGGGATGTGCTCGATCTCGCCCAGACGGAACTCGACGTTGCTCAGCCCCGTGGTCTTCGTGTAGTGCGCGATGTTGGTCCGCGCTTTGTCGATCATCGCGGGGGTCATGTCCACCCCGATCGCGCGCCCCGTTTCCCCAACCTTGGGTCCGGCTAAGAAGATATCGAACCCGCCCCCGGATCCGAGATCGAGGACGACCTCGCCGGGCTTGAGCGCGGCGATCGCGGCCGGGTTCCCGCACGACAAGCCCATGTTCGCGTCGCTCGGAAGCGATTCGAGCTCTTCCTTCGTGTACCCGATCTGCTGCGCCAGGACACCCGCATCGATCGATTCGGTCACCCCGCACGCGCCCGCGCAGCAGCAGGACCCGCTGGATTCCGTTTCACCCGTGAGCATGTCCCGGGTGACCGTGCTCGACTGCGCGATCCCCGTGTAGTCATCACGGATGCGCTGACGGATCGTTTCCTGTTCACTCATAATCGGGACTCCTGGTTCGTGGTGGTTGGAGGGGTGGGGGGAGTTGACAGGATCGGGATACAGCACCCCTCACGCTGCATCCGCGCGAGCTCTCCGGGTTCGATCGAATCGATGTGACCCAGCGTGTGGGTGTCGTTCTGGATGACTTCGTCGTTGAACGCATGAGCCCGAACGAACGAGAGCGCATCGAGCACGGCCGGGTCCGGATTGTCGGGGGTCTTGTAATGGACCCATCGCCCGTCCTTGCGCGACTCGAGGAGCCCAGCATCGCGCAGGACCCCGAGATGTTTGGAGATCGATGGGTTCGAGAGATCGATCAGCGCAACGAGCTGGCACACACACCGCTCCGAATCCAGACAGGCGCAGAGTAGCCGGATCCGGTTGGGGTCGGAGAGCGCATGGGTGATCCGGGTGAACTGGTCGAGACGGTTTCTCATTTTACTAAATAAGAAAATAGCATCCGCCTCGCCTCGGGTCAACACGAAAGGATTTTTTCACAAATTCAGATATATCGGAAACCGATATATTCGTAGGCCAGTATATTCGAGTGAGAGACAAAGGACTCCCCCATGCTCAACCTCAAGCAAGACCACTCCACCCTCGTCGTCCTCTCGGTCCTCGCCGACGGCCCCTCGTACGGGTACGCGATCTCCAAAGCGATCGCTTCGCGTTCCGAGGGTCACTTCCAGCTCACACCATCCGGGATGTACCCCCTGCTCACCAAGCTCGAGAAGCAAGGGCTCGTGACCACGAGCTGGGAAGAGGTCAAAGCAGAGGGCGCTGATCCCGATGCGAACGGTCGCAAACGGAAGTGGTACACCCTGAGCGCGAAGGGCCACAAGCAACTCGCACGACACATCGAAGCGCACCGTCAGATGCAAGCCCTGATCGATGTCTTCGTTTCCCCAGCCGAGCACGGAGGGGCAACACCCACATGAGCACACGCACCCGGTCATCCCGGAAAGCTCAGGAGAGGGTTCTCCCGTCCTCGATCGATGGGATCGACCGTTGGCTCGACGTTCTCACGTCCATGCTCAATCTCCCGAACCACGAGCGGACCCAGGTCCGTGACGAGCTCGAGGACCATCTCCGCTCGCGCGTCGATGACCTGCTGATCACCGGGGTGTCCGAGCCGGACGCCATCCGGAAAGCCGTCGAAGAACTCGGGGAAACCGCGGAGCTCGCGGTCCTCATCTCAAAGGCACACACCCAGTCTCGAACAAGGAGGCACATCATGCATTTCACACTCGCCGCGACCGCGATCGCCGGGATGACCTTCGGAGGGATCTCGCTGCTGAATCCGCAGACCCAGACCACGCCCCCTCCGGAGCAAACGGTCTTGATGAACGAGGGAGCAGTTCCCGTTGATCTCACATCGGAGCGTCCGATCGAGTTCGTCGGGGTCCCGTTCCTCGTCGGATTCCAGAACATCGCGGAGGCATTCGATCTGGATATCAAGCTCGATTCGCTTGAGCCGACCCAGGTCCGGGAGCTCCAGGGACGCGACGTCTCCCTCTCAGGCTCCTACGGCCTGTCGCATGCGCTCCAATCGCTCTTCGTCCAGTCGCTCTCTCACGCGGCGGACCTGAACTACATCGTCGAAGACGGGACTCTCGAACTGCTCACCCATGATGAGCTCGAGCGGAGAAGCGTCACAACCGAGGTGTTCCGGCTTGATCATGGGGACAGCCGAAGGGCGAGGACAGTGCTTGAACTTCTCCGATCGAAAATCGATTCGCCATGGCTCCGGGTCGAGATCGTCGGAGACTCTCTTGTCATTGCGGCGCCCGAGTCCGATTTCGAGCATGTGAAGCCCGTCTTGAAACTTGTCGAGAAGGAGTTCCGGGACGCGCAGCGCGCCAGAGATCGGGCTGCATATGAGATGGAAGCGGCGCAGAGGAACGATCTGGAACAACTCAAGAGTGAATACGACACGTTGCGCGAGTCATATTTCGCGAAGGTGCAAGAACTCACCCAGCGTCAACATCGGTACGAGCGGTTCATGAACGGCGGCTCGAACATCGACATCGATCAACTCGGACCGGATGAGATCCTGAAGTTGATCGAGACCGAGGAGTTTCTCGTTACGAAATGCGAGTTCGAGGCCGAGGAGATCAAACGCCGTTTGGACAAGCTCCAGACCATCCTGATCGAGCGGGAATACGGAGTCGGGGACAAGACGTCCGAATAACCCGCTCCCAATCTCTAGATCCTGTGGTCATCCGAGCCCCCATGAGGGGCTCGGTCCACATGTTGTGGTATGATTCCCCCACCCAGGGGATCCATGCGAGATGATCTGTCCGTACTGCGAGCACGCGAAAGACAAAGTGATCGACTCGCGCTCGACCGAAGCGGGCGCGGTCATCCGCCGTCGTCGTGAGTGTCTGTCCTGCGGCCGACGCTTCACGACCTACGAACGGGTCGAGCCCGCAGGACGATTGATGGTGGTCAAGAAGGATGGCTCGCGCGTCCCGTTCTCCCCCGAGAACATCATGCGCGGGGTCTCCAACGCGTGCGGGAAGCGCCCGATCCCCGAAGAGACCAAAGCCCAGATCGCGCAGGACGTCGAGGATGAACTCCACGCGGAGTACGAGCGTGAGGTTCCCACGATCGTCATCGGGGAGCGCGTGATGGCCAAACTCCGGGACGTGGACAAGATCGCGTATATCCGGTTCGCGACCGAGCACCTCCAACTCGCGACCCTCGAGGACATCCAACGCGAGCTCGACGACCTGAGTGTTCGCGCGACCCCAGGGCCGGATCAGCAATCGCTGTTCCCTCGAAAGACCCAGTGAGACTCTCCTAGAATCGATCCGAAACGGAGGTCCCCGATGGCGAGCAAGGTCAGATCCACACCCACCGAGTGCTTCGAGGGGCTCAGAGAGTCCGGGATCCTCCACGACGGGATGATGTGCATGGTGGGGGGGTTCGGGCTGTGCGGGATCCCCGAGCAGCTCATCATCGCGCTCCGAGACTCGGGTGTACAGGACCTCACCTGTGTGTCCAACAACGCCGGGGTCGATGACTGGGGGCTCGGGCTCCTCCTCCAGACCAAGCAGATCAAGAAGATGATCTCGAGCTATGTCGGGGAGAACGAAGAGTTCGCGCGTCAGTTCCTCTCCAACGAGCTCGAGGTCGAGTTCAACCCCCAGGGCACCCTTGCTGAGCGTGTCCGCGCGGGGGGCGCCGGGATCCCGGCGTTCTTCACCGCGACGGGAGTCGGGACACTCGTCGCCGAGGGGAAAGAGACGCGCACCTTCGCGACCCCGAGCACGGGTGAGGAACGCGAGTTCGTGATGGAGACGGGGCTCTTCGGGGACCTCGCGCTCGTCAAAGCGCACAAAGCGGACCACTTCGGGAACCTCGTCTTCCACGTGACGGCGCGGAACTTCAACCCGGACATGGCGACGGCCGCGAAGTTCACCATCGCGGAAGTGGACGAGATCGTCGAGACCGGGGAGCTTGCGCCCGACGAGATCCACCTCCCGGGTGTGTACGTCGATCGGGTCGTGCAGACGGTGAGCGAGAAGCGGATCGAACAACGGACGGTGTCGTCATGAGCGAGACTCGAACAAACACCCCGGCCGACAAACCCGAGAAGCCGTTCTACCTGCGCCCGAGGTTCATCATGATCGCATTCGTCGCGATCGTGTCGCTGATCCTTGTGCTCCAGAACATGGAGTCGGCGCAGATCAGCATCTTCTTCTGGGAAGCCTCGATCCCGGCGGCCCTCGTCTACATTTTCTGCGCCATCCTCGGATTCGGTGCGGCGAAGATCACCGCTTCGCGCGATCAGAAGAAGAAAGCGTTGTCCTGAAAGAACACAAGGCCGAGCAATGCCCGGCCCCGTGTGCACATGAAGTAAGGCAAGGAATCAGGAACAGTTCTCACACGCCCCGACGCCGGCGCGTCGTCGCGATCCCGCCCATCATGAGCAGAGCAATGCTCGAAGGGGAAGGGGTGATCGTGATGTTGTCCGCAAGCCCGGCGAAGGCCGTGTACGTTCCGTCATCGAAACGCGCCGCAAGAAGCAGCTCATCGAACTCGACCCCATCGATCGTGAGGGTCTTGCCGACGAGGTTGTCGCGTCCACCGAGATCGGAGATGACGATCGTGTCCATCCCGACGACCGCGCCTTCGCGCATCGCTTGGAGCGAGAGCTCGATCCCGCCCCACGGGCCGTTCTCGAAGATGAGCAGCGACATGCTCGCGTAGTTCTCGACCGAGCCCGTGCTCATCCGGAACGACGACGCGATGTTGATCGACAGGTTGTCGCCGGCGATAAAGGCGGTCCCCCACGAGAGGGCATTTGTCCCCGAGAGCGCGGAGGGGAAGTCGTTGATCGCGAGGGTTGCGTTCTCGACGATGAAGTCCGTGCCGTACTCGCCGGGCACGAAGTTCGATCCGTCGGGGTTCACCCCGGAGAACTCGTTGAGGTGGGAGAAGGTGATCCCGTTGTCCGTCAAGGTCGGGCCGGCGAACCCTTCCGTCTGGGACTCGAAGTCCGCGATGGAGCCAAGTGCGTTCGTGGCGAGCAGGGCGCTCGCGATCAGAATCGGTGCAGCATTCATATCTCTATCCTTTCGTGTCTTCATATGGATGATGACGTTGGAACCCGCACGGATGTCGGGGCCATGATCAGATCACGGGCATCCGGCGCTGTACAGGTTGAGGAAGGCGCTGACGTCGAAGAAGTCGTACTCACCGTCCATCGAGAAGTCCGCCGCCCGGTCCTTGTTCCCGAGCGCGTCGAGGAACGCGGACAGATCGAAGAAGTCGAGCGAGCCATCGGTGTTGAAGTCGGCGTCGCAAGAAGAGGGCTCGAACCCTCGGATGATGAACGACCCGAGACCCCCGTTCTTGAGCTCCCCGAATCCGACGATGTCGCCGTTGTCATTGACACCCGTCGCTCGGAGGAGGACCTGGAAGTCGGAGGAATCATCGAGATTGTCATTGAGGTCGTACATCGTTCCGTCCACCCAAGCCCAGGCCCGGGGGGGGATCCCGCTGAATGTGCCGTCCCACGAGTACCCGACGACCATCCCGTTGTTGTTGAGATCGAGTCCTTCCGATGTGTCGTAACCCTCGAGAGATCCGAGGGGATGAATGGGATCCCGATCGTCCCCGGTGAACACGCACGCATTCCAGCTCGAGGTCGTCGAGTTGAACCCGGAGTGGCCGATGATGGTCCCCGAGTCGTTGATCGCGCGTGCTTGGGAGAAGATGAACCCGGGGGGGTTGATCAGCACGTCCTCATACCCGCCGCGCCCGTCCGGACGGTAGTAGTTCGCGTCGTCCGGGTCCCCGAAGAAGAACTCGCTCCCGACGAACTCGCCGGCGTTGTTCACCCCGTAGATCGCGCTCCCCATGAACGAGGACGGGATCCCCGAGATCATCGATCCCGCCATCGAGTCCCACGCAAACCGTTTCGCGAACCCGGGGGTGAGCGGCGCTTGCCCGACGATGACCCCGCTGTCGTTGATGTCCCAGGGAATGGAGGACCCGGCGGCGCCCATCGCGTTGTGGAGATTGAACGGGGACTCACCCGGAGCCCAGAGCGTCGCGCGTCGGAGGAAATCGCCGTCCTCGCAGTATCCGACGATGACACCGTTGTTGTTGATGGATTCCGCCCAAGAGATCGTTTCCCCGTCGAGCGATCCGAGCTGGGTGGGGGTGCCGTTCGCGTCCCACATGACGGCGACCGTGTGCCCGAGCACGTTGGTTGATTGTCCGACGACCACCCCGGCGTTGTTGATGTCCTGCGCCGTGGACTGTCCGGACAGCGCTGGGAGGAGTTCGATGCTCTGTGCGTGTGCGAGCCCAGAGATCGAGAACAATGCGATGGCCGCCGAAATCGTGCGTTGGTTCGTCATGGGGTGCCTTTCTGGAGACCCGGGGTTCTTCGGGTGGTGCGATCGGGGATCCGTGCCCTGAACGTCGTCGTGACACCCAGAATAATAGGAACTGATTTGAAATCAACCCTGAAATCTTGTAGAATTCGAAAAATACGGGTGAGGGTCCGGAGTTGTGAGACCGATACCGCCCGAAACCACTGGAGATTGCATGGATCCGGGTCATCTGATCGAAACAGCGACGACGGAACTCGGCGAGAGTGCATATCCAGGGGGTATCGTGCGTGTCATGACCCGGAGCGCGACATCCAAACGCCGTGTGGACCCGCTCGACGCAGAATCCCTCGCGCGCTGCGAACGCGTAGCCGCTCGTCTCTACGCGGACTTCTCCGATCTGGTGTCCAAACTCCCGGAATCCGCGCAGGGAGGGTCCGGGATGTCCCGTGAACTCGGGGTTGTGAGGAACACATGTCAGCGTGTCGCGCATGCGCTCCAGGACGATCAGTCGTCCCTCGACACCCTCGTGAAGCTCCCCGGAGTAAAAGGGCTCGATCAGCTCCTCGACGCGCTGCTCGAGCATGGGATCGACGCGCGGAGTGTTGACACGGGACGCGCGGCCGTCCGTCAGTTCGAGGATGTCATCCAGAGCTGCGCGGGGTCGCACAGCAAGCTGTGCGATCGGATCAAGCGATCCTCCGCGCCCGAGTCGGAGTTCAAGCTCGGCTCGCTCCAAGCGCGACGGTCGCTCTTCGAATCAGCAGTGGGGGTCACGGGGCGCAGCGCCCAGACCACGATCTCGCTCTACGCGTTCAAGGGTGAGCCCGGTGATCCGGGGATACTCCAACGCGCCGTCGCTTCAGGGCTCATCCAGACCACGGTTGTGCCGGGAGGGATGCCCGTCGTCCTGACCAACGGCGACACCCTCGACTGGATCGACGAAGGATCCGATCATCTGCGCAACCTCGACGACTCCGAAGCACGAGGATCAACCCCCGAGGCGCTGCTCCGAGAGTTCACGAGCGAACCGCTCCCGACGGTCACCTCGCGCGGACGTTCCGATGCGCTCATCAGGGTCGTCGATCCCTCCGGGCTCGATGGGGCGCACACTTTCGACGTGGTGACGGCCGCACGCTCGAACCATCCGTTCACAGACCCGAACGGGAATCTCGTGCTCGATGAGGTCTGGTCCCTCGCAAACTGTCCGTCTGCGCGTCTGATCTTTGATGTCTACCTTCACGAAACGCTCGAGCGGTACTTCCGTCCCACGCTCGATGCGCAGCAGTGGTATCCGAACCTGTCCGCGCCCGGGGGAGACCGATGGGTCCTTCGCTACCCGAGTGTTCCCAAGCTCGAGCTCCTGGGTCGTGGGATCGATCGCGCGTCGAGCGCGGGGTACGCGCGACACCGTGAGCTCACGGAAGCACTCTTCGAGCGGGTCGGATGGAACCCGAGCGAGTTCTACGGGCTGCGCTGCGAGGTCGAATACCCGATCTGGCGCGCCGGGTTCTGTATGAGCTTCCGCCCGGTCAGCTGAACGACCTGAGGGTCATTTCGAGAAGAGGTAGGTGAACGCTTCCCCGAATCGTTCGGCCCATGCATCCTCGTTGTGGGACGCGTCGTCCTTCACGAGCACCTTCACACGGCGCGAGCCGATCTTCTTGGACAGACTCTTGGTGAACTCGACGTACTTCTGGTTCCGCGCATCGTCGCTCGGATCCGTCGAGATCTCGTTCCCCCCGACACCGAAGAAGACCGCTTCGGGACGGGCTTTGGATCTGCTGACGGCATCGAGGATCGCGGACTCCCCGAAGATGGGCATGCTCTCGACGATCGCGGACCCGAAGTGATCCGGATACTCGGTCACTCCGTACAGCGCCATCATCCCCCCGAGCGAGGCGCCCCCGATCGCGGTGTTCTTCCGCCCGGTTTCCGTCCGGAACGCGCGGTTCACTCTGGGCATGACCTCGTCGATCACCCATCGGATACACGCGTCCCCTTCGGGTTCGACCCCCTTGTACACGTCGTACGCCATGTATTCACGGATCCGGTTCTCACCAGCGTGGGGGATCCCGACGATGATGACGTCCTTGGCTTTCCCGCTCTTCATGAGCTGGGTCGCCGTCTCGTCGATGTTCCACTCTCCGGCGACACCCGGGAGCTGCTCGAACAGGTTCTGTCCGTCGAACATGTAGAGCACGGGGTAGCGTTTGTCCTGGTTCTTCGGCGCGTCGTACTCCGGGGGAAGCAGCACGAGCAGGTCCCGTGTTGCATCCTCCATGCTCGGCGATCCCCCGCGCACCTCGAGCCGGCGGACGTCGCCATCGACCTGAAGCTCACGGTAGACACCCGAGGTCCGGACCTGCTCGCTTAGGGGAACCGGGACCCGGAACTCGACCACACTCAGCTCGATCACCGGTTTCTCACCCGGAGCGAGTTTGGATCGATCAACGAGAGGGAGTGTCCGGTTCTCGATCGCGTTCCCGTTCCCGTCGAGTTCTTCCCTGTCCCATCCCCCGAGGGTGAACTTGAACGCAAGGGTGACCCCCTTCATGTCCTTGTCCACGATGAACTGCCAGCGTGTGTCGGATCGTCCCGTGAGGATCGAGTCGGGGTCGGCGGGGTTCCACCCGTTGAGGGTCCCGGCGATGTACATCGGGTTGTCTTTGTTCGCGAGCCCGGTCTCGTCTTTCACGATGATCACGAACCCCTGGGGGAGCGATTCGGGTTTGACCATGTCCTGAGCGTGGGCAAAGGGCGCGGCAAGAACAAGGATCGAGGAGATCAGGATCGAGATCAGCGATGAGCGCATAGCAGGAAACCTCCTTGGGGTCTGGGGAGGGTATTCGATTCTGGTCCGAGCGGGGAACGGTATCCCCAAAAAAGCGGCCGCCCGCGAAGATCCGCGGGCGGCCGAGTGGGATCGCATGCGATCGGCGCTCAGCGCCGGAGCATTACGGGCAGGTCGCGCCGGCCTGGAGGAAGGCGCTGATGTCGAAGAAGTCGAACCCGGTATCGCCGTTGAAGTCCACCTGACCCTGGAGGAGGGCGCTGATGTCGAAGAAGTCGAACGCGCCATCGCCCGTCAGGTCGGCCGGGCAGGTCGGGGCCGCGATGTCCATCAGATTGATGAACTGGTCGCCGTCGATCATCGTGAAGTCGAGATCGTTCGTGCCGTCGTTATCCGAGTCGCGGGGACCGACGTTGTCGTTCGTGGGAAGGGTCCCGAAGACCTGGTTTGAGAGGAAGTCGAACCCGGAGTTGGAGATCCAGCCACCCATGAGGATGTCCTGGGAGCCGTCCCAACCGAGCTCATCGAGATCGATACAGACCTCGATACCCGTGTTGACGTCCGCGGCGCCGGCGGCGCTCGAGTCGGTCACTCCCGCGACGTTCGAGTTGTTGATCGAGACTTGGATCAGACCCGCCGTCGGCGAGTTGGGGTTGATCTGCGTCAAGCGAGGCCCGTACTGGGTGTAGAGGGCGGGAAGCGTCCCGTCTTGGATATCGACCTGGGGACCGGAGAAGTCCATCACGTCGATGGGCATCGCGACGGGGTTGCCCGTCGAGTCGGTCACGGAACCACCGAAGTAGGCGCCGTAGTCGAGGAGCACGAGGAAGGTCGGATCGATGAGCGCGCCATCCGTGCGGAGGGTCGCGGCATCAGTGAAGTTGATCAGGTCACCCGATCCGCCGTCAACACCGTTGTTGATGTCCATCCAGTAGTCGGGCTCGAAACCCGTGTCGAAGGTGATGTTCGACATCGCGTTGAGGTTGTTGAAGGAGATGTCCACGTTGTCGTCGCGGAGGACGTTCTGGCCGCCGGGCGCTGCGTCGAAGAAGAGGTTGAGCTTGTTGTAGTTGTTCTCAAGGTTCCCGGCGATGAACACGTAGAGACGGTTGTTCATCTCGTCCATGTACACACGGACGTTGTTGAGCTCGGAGCCGTACGCCCAGTTCGCGTCGGGGGAGACGGGGGTGGACTGGGACTGGGTCCCGATGACACCCTCGACGTTGGAGTTGTCGATGTAGAGCTGGACGCTCCCGCTCAGGTTCCCGAGCGCGCCGTAGCTGGGCGCATCGCCCAGGTTGTCGATCGGACCACCGATCGGGCCCATGTAAGCCGTGGGGACATTGTCGGTCTCGGGATCGGAATCCGTGTCGGTCACGGCGACGGAGAAGACGTAGTCCGCGTCGAAGCCGGAGTCGAAATCGAGACCCGACTGACCCGAGACGATGAAGTCGCCGTCACCCGACGAGCTCGAGAGCACCGTGGATCCGCCGGCGGCCGTGTCGAAGAACAGGTCGAGCCCGTTCCCGTTGTTCTCGATGTTGCCTGTGATCATGAGGTACAGGAACCCGCCGTTGACGGAGGCGTACACGCCATCAATCTCGGAACCACCACCACCAGCGCCGACCCCGTCGATCGTGCCGTCCTGCTCGTCACCGAAGCCCGTGTAGTTCCCTTGGAGGAAGAAGTTGACGTAGCCGTCGCCGCTGAGCGTACCGTCCATCGCCGGGGCCATCGTGCCCGCGGTGCTCAGATCGATCTCGATGTGCTGGGTCGTGGTGTCGTACGGAGCGGCCGTGAAGTCGGGCGCGTTCCCGATGTTGGTCGTGTCGATCGGGAGATCCCCGATGATCTGGTTGGACATGAAGGTGCGATCACCCGAGTTCACCCAGCCGGCGAGACGGATGGTCTCGGTCCCCGAAAGCCCGAGCGACGCGAGGGGGATCCGGACTTCGATCCCCGTGGTGACATCACCCGGGTTCCCGAAATCACCGCCCTGGAAGAGCCCAGGCCCATTGTCACCGAACCCTGTGGGGACGGCGTTGATCCAAGCGTGATCGCCGTAGAACGATCCTTCCGTGCCGGGGTCATAGATGCCGTCCACCGTGGGTTGAGCGGCGGCGAGCCCGGCGCACATGGTGAGCGCAGTGGTGGCGGTAATCACGTTCGAAAGCTTCATGTGGTGCTCCCTCGTCTTCGTCCTGATGCCACACAATCGTGGCGAATGAAATTGTTTCATGTACGCTGAGACTCAGCGCATCATCTTTACTCTACACGCGCAGAAACCAGATTCGGAACGGATTTCTGCCCGAATCAGCGGGAATTCACAGAGTCCGTTGGATTCCTGATTATCGGGATCCCTCGTCGTGGATGAAGTGTTGGAAATGCACGCCCCATGTAACAGTTACGTCATGAGGGGCCGGCCCAAGAATGGTCGTCGTCGCACCGGGGAAGTCGGGGAGTCGATCCGAGGGTCCGATATCACAGATCAGGATCGTCTCGTCGAGTTGACGTGTCACCCTCAGGATCTGGTTGTGGGCTTCAAACCGGGCGCTCCCGTATCGGAGCACATCTCGATAGCGCGGGTCGTGGAGGACTCCGCTGAGTTCGCGCAGCACCCGGAGCATGGGCTGATCATCCGAATCGAAGCTTGAACTCGGGATCGGACGACGGTTGTCAGGATCGTCTGCGCCGGGGAGCGCGAACTCGTCTCCGTTGTAGAGCATGAACGATCCCGGGGCCGCGAGAAGTGTCGCGATCGCCGCCCCTGCGCGCGCGATCGCGTCGTCGGACACCGAATCCCGGTTGTATCGGCCATCTCTGGACCACGGGCGCGCTCCGTTGTCGAAAGCTCGGACCCAGCCGTTCTCCATCAGCGATCCGAGGCGCTCGGTGTCGTGGGAACTCATGAGGTTGAGCTGGACCTGATCGTGCTCGGGGTCGTGGGAAAAGACCTGCGTGAGCCGATCGGCAACGAGCTGTGCATTGTTCCGGGAGGAGCCGATCGAGAGCCAATCCGCGATCGCGTAGGCCGCCGGATAGTTCATCTGCGCGTCGAACCCGTGCCCGTCGAACCAGGGCTGCGCGTCTCCCCAGATCTCACCGACGATGAGCGCGTCCGGGTTGATGGAGCGGACAAGCTCGCGCCAGTCGCGCCAGAAGTCCTTCCCGATCTCGTTCGCGACATCGAGTCTCCAGCCGTCGATCCCATCGCTCGGGTCCCCGTCCCCGTTTGGGTCCATCCAGCGCTTTGTGACCTCGAAAACATGGGCTTTCGGACCGGGCGCGAGGTCCTCTCCGATGTGTTTGAAGATCGGGAGCGCCCCGTTCACCCCGTCCCACGCGCGCCACGCGATCAACGCGCCGTGCTCATCGAAGGCGCAATCGAACCAGTCCGCGAATCGTGAACGGGATCCCTTCTCCCGAACATCCCGGAACGCCCAGTGGTCGAGCCCGACATGGTTCCAGACCCCGTCGAGCATGAGGCGCATGTCTCGTTCGCGCAGCGCGGGGATGAACTCATGGACGAAGAACCGATCGGACTCGGTCCAGTCCCAGGTCGTGTGGTCGAGGGGGTCGCCTTCGAGGAGTGGGGGAGTCGAAGGGGGTATTCCTTTGTTCCCGAAGGAGGGGTCGATGTGGCGATGGTCGTTCGCGTCGTACTTGTGGAGGGACCCGGAGTCGAAGATCGGGCACAGGTACACCCCGTCGATGTTCATCGATTCCAGGTGATCCAGATGCGCGAGCACACCCTGAAGGTCCCCCCCGAACCGACGCTGGAAGACTACGCTCGCGATCGAACCCCCTTCGCGATCCGGCGAGACTCCGTACCGTCCCGGGGTTCCCGCGCCGCGGAACCACGCGCGTTCGATCTCCTCGATGGTCGGGGAATCGAAATCCTGATCCCAGTCCACCACAAACCCGCTCGGATTGATCGGGTCGTTCTCCGGGTTCCCGTTCGCGAAGCGCTCGGGGAAGATCTGATACCAGAGCATCCCCTTGGCCCAGCCCGGGGGGCGTTGGGATCGGGGGCGAGTCGGGAGGATCCGGATCGGAACGGATCGGAGGGCTCGGCCGTCCGGATCGAGGAGTTCAACTCGGGTTGGATCGAACGAGATCGTTGCATGGGCGACAGCAGAGGGGGTCATTCCCCCGCCGGGCTTGATCAGGCTCGCCGACGAGGTTTGTCCGGAATCGTTCGAGATCCGGATCGCTGAAACCGCTCCGGGGAGCGGATCGTGCACCTCAAGACGCGCGATCCGGGGTGAGTCGTTGATCCATGTGAGGGTGACCCCCGAGTGCCCCGATTTCGCGACTCCCCGGTGGGGGGCGCAGGAGATGATCGAGCATATGAAGAGGAGGGAAGGGATGATATTGAGGAGCCATCGGTATGCTGTTGACGGGATCAGCGGCATCTCGTAAACTCCCGGTTGACGCGCTGCTGCGCGTTTTGGTCGGAACAGTTCCACAATACTCTCGCCAGGACATCAAGGACTCATCCGGATGACCACCTCACCGCGCCGTGCTTTCACGCTCATCGAACTCCTCGTCGTGATCGCGATCATTGCGCTCCTGATCGGGATCCTCCTCCCCGCGCTGGGCCGAGCGAGGGAGTCGGCGCAAGACATCAAGTGCCAAGCGCAGGTCCGTGGGATGGGTCAAGCGATGACCCTCTATGCCGATACCAGCCGGGGCTGGTTGCCGCTTGTTCCGACGAGCCCGAATCTCTCGCTTCAGGAGCGGATCGCAAACCAGAGCAGCGCCGCCGGGGGGCTCGCTGGGTTCTTCTCGACCATTCAGGTTGGTGATGGTGAACGAACCGGGCCGGCGGCCTTCTCGGGCGATCGAGGGTTCATCGGCGCGTTCCCCAACATCGGTGCGTACGTCGGCGGTCGGAAGACCCCGGTCATGGACGGATATATGGACTCTTACGAGTCGTTGGTCTGTCCCCGTGACAAGGAAGACAGCTACTTCCCGTTCGGTGGCGCGAACAACCGTCCTGAGGACAACCGGTACTCGGACGGCGATCGCAAGCCCAAGGTCCCGGAAGCTCCGCAAACGCCCGAGGACGTGATCAACTACAACATCAGCTATATGTACATCGCCGGGCTCCGGCTCGATGAAGGCGGGATGCCGGCCGCGATTCCGTTCTACGGCGATGAGACCAATACGTCAGATCACTCCACAAACTCGTGGTGGGGTTACAACCTCTACGATGACTCGCCCGGATCGGAGACCCAAGAAGTGCTCGATGAAGTCGGATTCAATCCCGTCACGGGATACGCCGACGTTGATAATCACGGAGCCGACGGCTCGCACTGGGTGTTCACCGACGGACACGTCGAGTTCGTCGATGAGAACCCGGAGTTCAAGTTCTACGCCAACCCCGACTTTGCGAGCAACGACGATCAGCTCCGCGAGATCCGTCAACAGGGGACGAGCATCAACCTGTTCAAGCCCGGCCGGAGCGATACGACCCGTACGATCGACTGAGTCTTCCACGGCTCAGAGATCGTTCGTCCTGCTAGACTCCCTCCCCATGCTCCGGAACCTCCGATCCATGATGCCCATCCGCCTGAGGACACTCCACGCATGATCCTCGTCGGCGACATCGGTGGCACCAACACGCGCGTCGCGATCGCTCATATCAGCGGCACGCGCGTCACCTTGGATCGAGTCAAGAAGTACCCCAGCGCCGACTTCCCCTCCCTCACGGACGCGCTCGTCGAATATGTGGGATCGGGACCCCACGAGATCGCGGCGGCCAGCTTCGGGATCGCGGGTCCCATCGTGGATGACAAGTGCGAAGCGACGAACCTCCCCTGGATCGTCGATGCGGATCGCATCTCGCGCACCCTCAAGATCCCCCATGTGGGTCTGATCAACGACCTTGAGTCGGCGGCCTACGGAGTCGAATCGCTCCAGGACGAGGATGTCCTCGTCATCAACAAGGGTGTGGAGAACCCTCGGGGGAACCGCGCTGTCGTGTCCGCCGGGACGGGGCTCGGGGAAGCGGGGATCTACTTCGATGGTCATCAGTACCATCCGTTCGCAACGGAAGGCGGTCACACCGACTTCGCGCCGCGCAACGAGCTCGAGTTCGAGATGTTGGGGTTCCTCATCGAGAAGTACGGGCGCATCAGCTACGAGCGTGTCGTCTCAGGTCCCGGGCTTGTGAACATCTACGAGTTCTTCTGCGCGACGAATCGGTATCAGGGTGATCCGTCGCTGAAAGAACGGCTCCGCGCAGGGGTCCCCAAGTCCGAGCGGGGGCCGCTGATCACGAGAATGGCGCTCGACGGCGGGTGCGAACGCTGCGCGAAAGCCCTCGACCTCTTTCTGGAGCTCTACGGGTCCGAGGTGGGGAATGTCATCCTCAAGATGCTCGCGACAGGGGGGGTTTGGCTCGGCGGGGGGATCATCGGGAGTGTTGGACCCCGTCTCGCGGAAATGGGAGGGTTCACCAGGTTCATCCAAGCGATGACGACCAAGGGTCGGATGAGCCCGCTCATCGAAGCGACCCCGGTTTTTGCCATTCTCGACGGCGAAGTCGCCCTCCGAGGGGCCGCCGTTCACGCGCAGCGTCGATTCGGGTAAGATGCCCGTCAACCAATAGCCGTATGAGCACACCTGTTCGGGTGTCGGGGACGGCGATCAAGCATCATCACAGGAGCAGGGTCGATGAGCGACACGGACACCAATCTTGGATTCTTGCTACGAATTGTAACAGTTGCGGCCCTGGGCGGATTCCTCTTCGGATTCGACACGGCCGTCATCAACGGCGCGGTCCCCGTGCTCCGTGACATGTTCACGGACCCGGCCGGGACCTTCCGCGCGAGCTTCAGCGCCGACCAGGTCGATCTCGTCGTTGGACAGGCCGTCGCTTTGGCGCTTGTTGGTGCTGCGATCGGTGCGTTCACGGCCGGTCCCATCACGAACAAGATCGGACGCAAGAAGTCCATGGTCATCGCCGCCGTCATGTTCCTTGCGTCGGCGATCGGGTCCGGGATGCCCATGACCATCATCGACTTCACGTTCTGGCGATTCCTCGGGGGGCTCGCGTTCGGCGCGGCGTCCGTGATCGCTCCGGCGTACATCGCGGAAGTCTCTCCCGCGCACATGCGCGGCCGTCTGGGCTCCATGCAGCAGCTCGCGATCGTCATCGGGATCTTCGTCGCGCTCATGAGCAACCTCCTCGTCGCGCGTGCGGCCGGTGGTGGTCAAGCAGATGCTGGCGCCGAGTGGATCGGTGGATTCGAAGCCTGGCGCTGGATGTTCTGGATCGAAGCGTTCCCGGCCGCCCTCTACGGGATCCTCGCGCTCGGGATCCCCGAGTCCCCGCGCTACCTCGTCATCCAGAACAAGGATGAGGAAGCCCGCTCAGTGCTCTCCAAGGTCCTCGGTTCCGGCGCGGTCGAAGGCAAGGTCAAGGAAATCCATGCGACCCTCAGCTCCTCGCACAAGCCCCGGATGAGCGACATCCTGGGTGGTGGGCTCTTCAAGAAGATCGTCTGGCTCGGGATCGGCTTGTCCGTGTTCCAGCAGTTCGTCGGGATCAACGTCGTCTTCTACTACTCCAACCTCCTCTGGGAGTCGGTGGGTCTGACGTCGGACAAGGCGTTCATCAACACCGCGATCGGTGGGGGCACCAATGTGCTCACGACCTTCATCGCGATCGCGCTCGTGGACAAGATCGGGCGCAAGCCCCTCCTCATGTTCGGGTCCCTCGGGATGATGATCTCACTGGGGATCATGGCGTATGTGTTCGGGACCGCGCCGATGGACGAGCTCACCGGGCGACCGATCCTCTCGGGTGACAACGCCGGGATGGGCAAGCTCGCGCTCGTCGCGCTCAACCTGTTCATCATCTCCTTCGGCGCATCGTGGGGCCCGATCGTCTGGGTCATGCTCGGCGAGATGTTCTCGAACCAGATCCGCGGTGCGGCCCTCGCCGTCGCGGCGGCCGCCCAGTGGGGCGCGAACTACCTCATCAGCGCGACCTTCCCCGCGCTCGCCGGATGGTCTCTTGCTGGCGCGTACGGGTTCTACGCCGTCAGCGCCCTGCTCTCGCTCGTGTTCGTGATGTTCCTGATCCCCGAGACCAAGGGCAAGGAACTCGAGACGATGGGCGAACTCGAGGGCTGATCCTCATCGACATCTGAAGCACAAAGAAAGCCCCGTGTCCTCGGACACGGGGCTTTGTCATTCACCGTTGGCTTCGAGCCAATGACTTCGTTGTGCTCTGAGCTGATTCATGATGTCTTCAACGGAGTGCTGTTTCTCGAAGGCATCAGGGTTGAGTTGGATGATCGATCGCATCAGAGCCCGCTGAGCAGGATGGGTACTCCAGTAGTCACTCCGTATCGAGAGAACTGATACGAGCAGGTCGCCCGGGTAGAAATCGCCTTCGGCGAGGCAGTCCACTTCAAGCTTGTTGAGCGCAATCGGAACAAGATACTCGAGCCCAATCGACTGCCCAATCATGATCCGAAGATCCTCGATCGTGAACTCGCCAATAGGCTTCCTTCGGAGTTCATGGCATGACCGTACAAGTCCTGTTTCGTACTCGTACGGCTCCCATGCTGGTGGATCGAGTTCATCGAGACACTTGGAGTGCATTCGGTACTTAGTCCTCGAAGCGACCCTTCTTGTCCGACCCGACCACGATCACGTTGATCTTCCGATCGGGCTGGGCCATCTTCCCGTCCTGCTCGTTGATCCGGACGACGACCCGTCCCTTCTCAACGCTCGCAACGAACTCGGTCTCGAGGTACTCACCCATCATGTACCCGAAGCCCTCGCCGGCGTCTTCGTACAGATCGCCTTCCGCTTCGCCGTTCGCGTCCAGGTGGACGAGGAGGGTCAGTTCGTCACGCTGATCGGGACGGTCCCCGAAGTACTGGTGCACGGGACCCGTGGGGATGATCGAACCCGGACGGATGTAGAGCTGGGGGAGGGCGCTGTCTTTGGAGTCGCGCCCCCCGTCGTAGCTCGGGAAGTCGAACTCCGCCCACTCCACCCCATCAACCGCGCCGGGGAGCACGGGGACCCGGTCCATCTCCGGGGTGGTCTTGCACACGACGAGCAGGTCTTCGCCGAGGAGGAAGGAGTCGTCTTCGGAGCGGAGCGCGAGGTCCGTCGGATCCGCGAAGAACGTGGGCTGCGCGATGGGCATCCCGGATTCAGACGATTCGTGGAACGCCGTGTACAGCATGGGCATGAGCCGGTAGCGCCGTTCGAGCGCGCGTCGGCTCGTCGCTTCCACCTCGGGACCGAAGGACCAGGGCTCCTTGTCGATGTTCCCCTTCGCCGTGTGACCGCGCGAGAAGGGGAAGAGGGACCCGAACCCGATCCAGCGCTGGAAGAGCTCGCCGTCGCCGTTGAACGCGAACCCCCCGATGTCCGGACCCACAAAGGGCTGACCCGAGAGGGAGAGGTTGAGGGTCATCGGGATCGACATTTCCAGGTGCGGCCAGTTCGCGCTGTTGTCACCCGTCCAAGTCGCGCCGTATCGGTGGCCCCCGATGTAGTTCGCGCGGGAGAGCACGAACGGGCGCTTGTCCGGGTTCGCCGCCATCACACCCTCCCGGGTGGCGCGGATCATCTGCATCCCATAGACGTTGTGGTACCGATCGTGGGTGTCCGTCCCCCCGAGCTCCGGGTCGGCGCGGTGGACGTTGTCCTCCGGCATGGTCTTGGACGCGACGTTGAACACGGCCGGTTCGTTCATGTCGTTCCAGACCCCATCGATGTTGTACGACATGAAATCCTTGTAGAGCCCGGCCCACCAGTTCCGGACATCCCGGTTCAGGTAGTCGGGGAACACGCAGACCCCCGGCCAGACCTCGCCGTTGTAGACGTTCCCGTCCTTGTCCCGGACCCAGACATCATGCTCGTCGCCCGAATCGGAGACGAAGTACCCGTCCTCGTCCTTCACACCCGGATCGATCATCCAGACGTTGGACCACCCGATGGAATCGAGCCAGTCGTTGAGCCCCTTGGGATCGGGGAACTGCTCTTTGTCGAACGTGAAGACCCGGTACTCGTCCATGTAGTCGATGTCCATCCAGATGACATCCGCCGGGATTTCTTTGTCACGGAACGTCTGCGCCACTTCACGGACCCGCGATTCCGGGTTGTACGAGTAGCGGCACTGGTGGTACCCGACGGCCCAGCGCGGGGGCATGGCGATGGACCCGGTCAGCTCTCCGAGCCCTTCCATCACCTCCTGGGGGGAGTCCCGATCCACGATGATGACGGCGAAGTTCCCGCCCTCGGCGCGGAAGGTGATCCCGCCGCGCAGGTCGATCTGGGTTCGGTAGGTTGTATCCGCGAGGACCCCGAAGGCCGTCCCATCCGGACGGACCCCGAGGACCCAGGGCTGGGAGGTGTAGAGGTTCGGATCCCCGAGCCCGTACCCGAACGCATCGAGGTTCCAGGTCTCGGTCACGAACCCGTTTCGGAGGAGGGGTCCCGCGCACATCCCGGTCCCGTAGAGCGAAGTGCCTTCCGGGATATCGATGGAGGCGACGGTGCGCCCGGACCCGGAATCCATGGAGTATTCGGGTGAGATCGCCATGTTGTCCGGGTTCACGTCACCGATGGCCGTGAAGGGCTGAACGAGCGCGATCGAGGGTCGGCGGTTCTGTCGGGCTTCGAGGGAGGCGTCGTAGCGGATGATCCCATCCCCGATGACCTCGGCGACCTGAGCGTGAGCGATGGGGGTCGCGATAGCGAGCATCGCGATGATGGATGTCGGAGCAAGTCTCTGGAATCGGGGCACAACAAGTCCTCACTGATGGTGGGGGGGAGAGAAACAGTCCGGAAGAGGATACCGAGATCCCGCGCGTTCGGCGAGATGTTTCCGGACCCTTCCGAAAAGGGATGTTTCGACCTGAAACGCCCGGAAATAGGCGATTCTGTGTGTCATACGACCGAGAATTGCGCCATACTGTGCCCGAACGCACCTTTTTTTGGTACACGGATCCGTGGCGCAGGGGATCCGACAGAGGAACCGATCAACATGACCCTGAAGATGACCCCGACCCGAGCAGCACTCGCGGCCGCGATCACCTCCCTTGTCGGTATCGCGGCAACTGCTGAGGCCCAACTCTCTCAGAACTTCCTCCAGTGGTACGAGCTCGAATGGGACGACATCGAGCGCCGGACCCCGGACATGTTCCTCGCCGGGTACAACGCGATCTGGCTCCCCCCACCCCAACGCTCGTCCTTTCTGAGTGTCGGGTACGACGTGTTCGATCGGTTCGATCTGGGTCAGCCCCCGCTCGCGACCACATCGTCGAGCCGTCGCCGGACGACCTACGGGACCGAAGCGACGTTCAAAGCGATGGTCGAGGAACTCCACCTCGCCGGGGTCGAGGTGTATGTCGATGGGGTGTTCAACCACAACTCCGGACGGACGACCTCCGATGCGTTCTACGCGCAGGGGGGGTATCCCGGGTTCTGGATCCCCCGTGAGGATCCGCCCCGCGACAAGCTCCCCACGGATGACTGGGGCGATTTCCACGGCGGGAACGCGCAGGGCTACTACCAATCCGAGAACCCCGGAGGGATCAACTACGACCAGTTCCTGGGTGATCTCGTCGCGCTGGTGGATATCGCGCAGGAATCGAACAACCAGTTCATCCGTCACCCGGTCGAAGAAGGGAACCCCGACAACATCCCGGCCGGGACAATCTTCAACCTCCCGGATCCGAACAACGCGCGGTTCTACCCGGACCAGTCGTTGACTCCCGATGTGATCGTGAACCCGGGGACCTCGCGCAATCCGGGGCCGATGACCTTCACGCGTTACCCCTACAACACCGCGAACCCGATGCAGGGTGATCCCGTTGTCGATAACGGGACCGGGCTCCTGATGCGCTGGGCGCAGTGGATGATGGAGGAGCAGGGGATCGACGGGTTCCGTCTCGATGCGCTCAAGCACACCCCGAGCTGGTTCTGGGATGGTTTCTTCGATTCGGCCGTCCACATGACACGCACCACCCCCGATGGACGGAAGATCAACCCGTTCAACTTTGGTGAGAACACGACGAGCAACTCGGACATCATCGCGAACTACACCCGCCGTGATACGTTCGCGTATCGGGATTCGCTCGATCTCGGGGGCGCGGGGAACCTGCGGAATCTCCTCAACGGCGGCGGGCTCGGGACATGGGCGAACGTGCTCGCCGGCGGGGACTCCGGGCACCTCGATGTCGCCGACGACGGGTTCGTCAATGGATCGCTCGGGGTCAACCACGTGTTCTCCCACGACAACGGCTCCGTCGGTGACGGCGGATCGCTCCCTCCGATCCCCACGACCCAGCAGCAGGGGCACTTCCTCCATGCGTACATGCTAATGCGCCCCGGGCGCGCGATCGTGTACCACAACGCGCGGGGTGTGCCGCTCCGTTCGAGCGGGTTCTTCCCGCGCGAGGGCTCGCCGCTCGCGCTCGGGTGGGACCCGGTCGCCGCTGACTACGACGACACCTACCCGACCCTGCTCCGGATCCGGAACCAGGTCGCAAACGGGTTCTACTTCCAGCTCAACAGCAACGTAAACGACGTCCTTGTCTTCGAACGCGCGTTCAACAACCAAGCGAACGTGCTTGTGGGTGTGAACGACCGGTTCGATGCGGGGTTCCAGACCGTCACAGTCAACACCCAATACGACCAGGGGACCCGGCTCCACGAGCTGACGGGGAACGCCGCGGATCCGATGATCGATCCCAACAACGACATCCCCGAAGTGATCGTTGTGGGCGCGAACGGGTCCGTGACCCTGCGCGTCCCTAATAACACCTCGAGCGCGGGAACCCATGCCAAGGGCTATGTCATCTACGCGCAGGCGCTTCCGACGGCCGAGCTCTCGATCATCGGTGAATCCTCTACGATCGATCCCGACGACCCCGCGCTCCCGGACTGGTTCCAGCGTTTGAGCGAGATCAGCGTTGTTGACGGCGATTCGTTCCAGATCCGGGTTCAGACCTCGCAGACCGATCCGCTCGATCCGGACACGGACGACAACGCGCTGTTCAAGATCGACCAGGGTGTCGAGGACTACAACGGGAACGGCGCGCCGGACATCTCCCCGGCCGCGTTGAGCTTCGCCGGGTTCGAGGAGTTCCTAGAGATCAACGATCCCTTGTACACGAGCGCGAACTCGTTCGGGCTCTATCGTCAGACCATCGACGCAACCCAGCTCGACGAGGGGATGCACTACCTGACGACCGTCGTGTTCAAGCGCCGGCCGAGCGGGACGAGCCCGCTCTACACCGAGCTCCGGAAGGTGATCTACGTCGATCGTCTCCCCCCCGAGGTCGAGTTCGTTCAGGAAGGGCAGAACCTCGAGGACACGAGCCCTGAGCTGAGCGTGAAGACTCTCGATCGGACGACCGAAGCCCTCCATATGCTCATCGACGTCCCGAGCGGGACCGATCCGCTGACCCTGATCAACACCTCGACGCGCGTCGCGCCGTACGACCGGAACGAGTTCCGTCGTTCCTTCGGGACCCTGTCCGACGGCACACACGAGTTGACGGTTGTCGCGATCGAGCCCACGGGAACGACCACGGTCCATCAGGGCACGTTCACGATCGGCGATGGATGTCTCCCCGACTTCACGGGTGACGGGCAGCTCGACTTCTTCGATCTCTCCGCGTTCCTGATGGCGTTGGGGAACGAAGACCCCCAAGCGGACCTGAACCCCGATGGTCAGTACGACTTCTTCGATGTGTCCGCGTTCCTGACCCTGTACCAGCAGGGCTGTCCGTAAGCGAAGGACACAATCAGATTCTCCCGGCACGGGCCCACGAGGGTCCGTGTTTTTTGTCCGAGAACGGGCGGAAACAAGGCACTGATTGAGATCCAGTCTCAATACGTGTACAATCCGACCGACCTTTCTACGCAGGAGCGGTGCATGGATACGGAGCGCTCGGACGCGCAACACAGCCCGGAGATCGACACGGAGATCAGGATCCCCCTGACCCAGATGGCGCGCGGCCAATCCGGTCGGGTGTCGCTCCATGGTGCGCAGGACGACGAGACCCGGATGCTCCGCGCGATGGGGCTCCGTCCCAACGCATCGATCACGATGTGCCGACTCGGGGAGCCCTGTATCGTGTCGCTCTCGGGCGCCTGCGGGGGTGGGTGCCGGATCGGCCTGGCGCGTGATATCGCCGCGCGTGTGATGGTCACCCCGAACGATTGATCGGAACCCATGAGCGCGACCACGAGGGGAACCGAGCCGTTGACGTCGCCGCGCACGATCGCCGTGCTCGGAAACCCGAACGTCGGCAAGTCCACGCTGTTCAATCGGATCTCGTCCGCGCGGGTTCACACCTCGAACTTCCCCGGGACCACCCAAGACGCGAGTGTCGCGACGAACGCGGACTCCACGATCATCGATCTCCCGGGGATCTACGCGCTGGATCTGGATACGTCCGAGTCGAGCGTGTGCCGACGGGTGCTCAAGGGCGAACTCGCGCCCCGTGGGCTTGAGGCGCATGTCCCTGACACGCTCCTCGTGGTCGTCGATGCAACAAACCTGATGCGCAACCTGACCCTCGTCGGCGAAGCGCTCGCACTCCGTCTCCCGACGCTCGTCGTCGTGAATATGACGGACCTCGCCGCGCGGAAGTCGATCGTGATCGACACCGAGGCGCTGAGCGAGTGTCTCGGGTGTCCCGTGGTGTCCTGCTCCGCGCGGACGGGCGAGGGGATTCAGAACGTTATCGAAGCGATGTCAGATCCGAGGGTCCCGGACCGGACCCCACCGACGGATCTGGATGCGCTCGAGCTGTGGAGCGAGGACATCTACGCGCATGTCGCGGCGCCCCAAGCGAGTGTGCTCCACGACCGATTGACGGATCGGCTCGACCGCGCGTTCACCCATCCGATCCTGGGGGTGTTCACGTTCGCGCTCGTGATGACGGGGTTCTTCTATGCGATCTTCAAGCTCGCCGCGATCCCGATGGACCTGATCGATGCGTGGTTCGGGACCCTCGGCGGATGGATCGGGTCGCTGCTCCCCGAGGGCGCGATCCGGGATCTGCTCGTCGATGGGATCATCGCGGGGGTGGGGGGGACGGTGATCTTCCTTCCCCAGATCGTGCTCCTGTTCTTCATGCTCGCGCTGCTCGAATCGACGGGGTACCTCGCGCGAGCAGCCTTCGTGATCGATCGGGTGATGCGCCCGTTCGGGTTGTCGGGTCACTCGTTCGTGCCCTTGCTGTCGAGCCATGCGTGCGCGATCCCGGGGATCATGGCGGCGCGTGCCGTCCCCGATCCGAAGGACCGGCTCGCGACGATCCTCGTCGCGCCGTTCATGAGCTGCACCGCGCGGATCCCTGTGTATGTGCTCCTCACGGGGGTGCTCTTCCCGGATCGACCGAGCGCGCAGGCGCTCGCGTTCACAGGGTGCTACGTCGTGGGAGCGATCGCCGGGCTCCTGAGTGCGTTGATCGCGCGCCGGACGATCCTCCGGGGACGTTCCCGTCCCATGGCGCTCGAACTCCCGAGCTACCGGACCCCCGATATCCGTGCGGCGTTGATGCTCACTCTGGATCGTGCCAAGGTGTTCCTCCGGAAAGCGGGATCCATGATCCTCGCGATCTCGATCGTCCTGTGGTGGCTCGGCGCGTACCCCCATTCGGATCCGCCCATGCAGGCCGTCGAGCTGCGCGAGCAGGCGGCGGTGGTCGTCGAGGGCGCTTCCGAGCTCGAAGCGCAGGCCGACGAGATCGAAGCCCGCGCGAGCGTGGAGCGATCGTTCCTGGGTCGGATCGGATCGACGATCGAGCCCGTGTTCGAGCCCTTGGGGTACGACCGTCAGCTCACGATCGGGGTGCTTGCGAGTTTCGCCGCGCGTGAGGTCTTTGTGTCCACGATGGCGATCCAGATCACCGGATCAGACGATGTTGAGGATGATTCGATCGTGGAACGGATTGCGACCGCTCAGCGTGATGACGGGTCACCCCTCTTCACCCCAGCGACATCGTGGTCGCTCCTGATCTTCTACATCCTCGCGATGCAGTGTCTCCCCACCCTGGTCGTGACGGCGAAAGAAGCGGGGGGATGGAAGTGGGCGCTGCTTCAGCTCGGGTGGATGTCCGGGCTTGCATATCTCGGGGCGGCGATCGCGTATCGTGTCGTGAGCATCATCGGTTGATCGGAGACACGGATGCCCTGGGGAGATTGGCAGTTCTGGATCGTGACGTTGGCGGCGATCGGGGCGCTTGTGTGGCTCGTGAAGCTGTTCAAGCCCAGGAAGAAGCGATCCGTCCGGACCTCACTCACGATCGAGGGTGATCGTCCCACTCGTCGCTGAGTTCGTCGTCGAAATCGAATGCTTCGCTGGAATCAGAATCATCGAACTCCACCCGGAACTTCGGACAACCGGTGATCGCGAAGATCAACGCGGGGATCCCGATGATCAGGAGACCGAAGATCGGGTTTCGAGCGCCCGGGCTCTGGCCGCTCTGGACGACCCCGAGGATGGTGTCGATCGCGGCGAAGATATAGAAAAGGCCGATTGTGAGCGCCGTTATGCGCAAGATCGGATACGCATGCTTCTCGATCCAGAAGGAGAGCACGGCCCCCCCGAACACGATCCAGAGCCCGATGTACACAAGCACAGCGATCGTGGTCCAGTCCGGGATCAGGAACCCGAGGAGGGTGAGGGAGGGGACCACGATCAGGGTCAGGAGCAGACGCAAACGGGATCCTTAGTCGGCTCGATTCGGGATCGGATCCGAGCGGGAGGATCCCGGTTGGTGGAGGTGGTTGGTCCGGACGAACGGTGGCTCATGGTTGTTCGTTCCGTTCTTCACAGATCGGAGCGCTTCGATCGGGATCCCCGACTTCCGTGGGGCTCGGTAGAGTGCGCGGAGCGCGATGATGCGCCGTGCTTCTTCGAGGACGAGCCGGGCGCGTTCGAAGACGGAGATCCCCTTCGGGTCCGAGATCCAAGCAAGATCACGGGTCGGGTAGAGGGGGCACGAAGCGCCGCCGGGGAGTTCGGGGAGGACAAAGAGCCCGTGTTCATTCCGTTCCAGTTCCTCCCCGTTCGCGTTGTAGAGTGTGCTGTGGCTCGTCCGGATCTGGAGATCATGGAGGTCGATCGGGGTGGGGTTCGCGATCACGATCCCCGCGCGTTGCTCCCGGATCACCAGGTTCTTGATCGCGCGGAGCCGATCGAGGATGGCGCTGGCCCCGGAGCACCAGCAGTCGTCTTGATCCCCGATGAGCGAGAACACCCGTTTCGCTTCCGGGATGACGTTCCCGTTGTCGTCCACGAGCTTTTCGGCGAGGTGCGCGTAGAGCATACAGAGACCGTCCCGTTTCCGCAGTTTCCGGACGGATCGTTCGTTGATCCGTCGGAGCGCGTTGAGGTCCTGGGCTGTCGCGCTGAACCAGAACCGGATATCCGGCCGGGACGGGGAGTGGTAGGGCATGCTCGGGTTCACGCGCAGGACATCGACGTTCAGTGTCCGGTAGAGCCGCGCATAGTCGAACCGCTCTCGGACGACATCGGACCACCCATAGGGCGATTCGGGATCGTCCCCCTCGAAGCGTTCCGTTTTCCGCGGGACGAGTGCGCCGGCGATCCATCGGACGAATCCCGGACGGAACGAGCCCGCGCCCCAGTGCACGTTTTCCGCGTTGTGCGAGTGGAATGTAATCAGTCTGGGCGCCGACCCCAGGGATCGCTCGAAATGCTCGAGCGCTTCGACAGATTCATTCCTGGTGTTGTTCCCCGAGCTCGCGCCGTGCCAGCTCATCTCGATCCCGCGTGCTCGGAGTTCCCGGCACAGCTCGAGATGATCCTCGTCCTCGAGGGTGACCCCGTCGTCCGGCGGGGTTTGGTTCACGAGCCCGCACTCCCGGTTGGGCGCCGTCACCCAGAGCCCCCGTGTCGGAGAGATCCCGTGGCGCGCGCACTCGTCATAGATCGCGCGGACGCGCGGGGTTCTGCTCTGATCCGGATCATCCGTGATCCCGAACGCGAACCGGTACGGGGATGGCCAGCGCATCACCCGGAGCGTCATGGGGTGTCCCCGGGGATCTGTTTCTTGCGCCCCGACACACTCCCGATCCAGACGAACCGGTTGAGCCAGGGGACCATGCTCAGGAGCATCCGGTCGAATGATTTGAGCCCGGAGTCGATCCAGTACACGGGCGCAAGGTTGGGGAGGAACTGGAGGCGGAGCCAGAAGAATGTCGCGAGACTCGTGAGGTGTCTGCAGCGCCAGTCCCCATCGTCGAGCTGTGCGATGAGGGCTCTCGCTTCCTGGTAGTTGAAGTAGCCCTTGATCGATTCCAGATATGCTTTGTCCGCTCCGTCGTCCGCGACAATCCTCCGGATCACCCGGACGAGCAGAATCACGGGATGGTTGGGCATGTTCTCGATGAGGATGAGCAACCCCCCGGGCTTGAGAACCCGATGGATTTCTTCGATGACCCTGGCACGGTCCGTGTACTGGAGGACCCCCTGGGAGTGCACGATGTCGAAGCTGTTATCCGGCGCATCGATCGATTCCACGAGCCCGGTCCTGAACGAGCAGTGGTCCGAGACTCCGTGGGACCGAGCGAGTTCGTTCGCGCGATCGATCGCTCCGGATCGCTTGTCGATCCCGTGGACTTCCGCGCCGTTGACGGCGAGATAGACGGAGGTGTATCCCTCGCCGCACCCGATATCGAGTGCTCGTGCGCCCTTGAGCGAACCCAGATGACCGAAGCGTTCTTTGCAGAGCTCTCCGTAGGCGGGATGCGCGAAGATGAGCTCCTCGAGCTGGTCGAGGACCTTCGGATCCAGGTCTGGTTCGCGGAGTTTAATCACGGGTTGCTCGATAAGGAACGGGTCGGGTCTGTGATAAGCTAAGAGAGATCGGTTCTGAATACAAGCAGGGAATCTCAACTCCGGATGGAGACTCGAGTGATCTGCTACCATACGGGTATGCCGCTCACACGCGAAGAAATCACCAAACGCGCCGCTCAGGAACTTCAAGACGGGTTCGTAGTGAATCTGGGGATCGGGATGCCGACCCTGGTCGCGAACCACATCCCCGATGGGATGGAGGTCTGGCTGCAGTCCGAGAACGGGCTCCTCGGTATTGGGCCGTTCCCCTCAGAAGACAATGTGGATCCGGATCTGATCAACGCCGGGAAGCAGACGATCACGGCCGTCACGGGCGCGTCTTCGTTCGCATCTTCGCAGTCGTTCGGGATGATCCGGGGTGGTCACATCGACATGTGCATCCTCGGCGCGATGCAGCTGAGTGAACGGGGTGATATCGCGAACTGGATGATCCCGGGGAAGATGATCAAGGGCATGGGTGGCGCGATGGACCTCGTCGCCGGGGTGAAGAAGGTTGTCGTGACCATGGAGCACTGCAACAAGCACGGCGAGCCCAAGATCCTCAAGGAATGCTCGCTCCCCCTCACGGGTCGGCGCTGTATCGACATGGTGATTACGGATCTGTGTGTGCTCGAGATGAATCACGAGAAGCAGCTTTTCGAGATCAAAGAGCTCGCGCCGGGTGTGACTCCGGAGGAAGTGTTCGATCGGACCGAAGCGGATCTGTACATCGAGCACGAGCCGGGGGTGGTGGCGGTTTGACCCACCCCTGATGGGGGGTGTAAGGCGTTCTGCAGCAATGCTTTGGATCTGGTATCCTCGCTCATCACAACGAGGGACCAGTATGCCGTTCTATCAAGCGACCGGACAGGATCATCGGACACGAGCGACACGGACACTCGATATCAGCGCCCAGAACGCGGACGACGCAACACTGACCGCGTTTGATCATGGATTGATCGAAGTCAAGGTCGCACCGCTGACCGACCGTGATCTGCTCAACAAAGACCTCGCGTGCTTTGTGTATGCGGATCCGCTCAAACCCAAGCGGGCGCACGCGATCCCTGTCAACGCGAACTACCCGCCTTCGTTCTTTCTCGATCATCCGATCCTGACGATCGCATCGGGGATCGTGCTCGGGCTGTCGGTCTACACACTCCTGGAAGCGTTGATTGCCCGTGCGATCCAGATGATCGGTTGAACTTGAGTGCACATCAATGACAACGCACGCGCGGGGTGGCGCGTGCGTTGTTTGTTTCTCTGTTGTGCGAGCGATTACGGGGCTTCGTCTTCCTCAGACGCTTCGGGCTCATCGGGGGTGTCCGTGTGCTCATCCACGGGTTCGGCTTCATCAGCGTTCCCGTCGGAGGGATCGGTCTCGGGGAGCTCCGGGGCTTCGCCCAGCGCTCGCGCGATCGCCGCACCCAGCTCGTCGGAGAGGTCGATCTCGACGGGGGTCTCTGAGATCCCCGCTTCATCCGCGAGGGCTCGGGCTTGCTCGACCACCGCGCGGAGGTCGTCCGCGCTGACCTCGTCGGCCGATCGGAGCGCCCGGGTTTTCTTCCCGCTCTGGTTGTAGTTGAGATTGAGGATGATGTCGTTGGAGTCGGGGGTATCCGTTGAGATCGGGTCGAGGACCTGCTGCGCCGTCTCGGGGTCGATCGCTTTGTCCTTCACACCTTGTGCGTAGCGTCCGAGTTGGATCCGCGCGTCGGCTTTCTCTTCGTCGCTGAGTTCGGACTGCGCGATGTAGACATGGTCCGTGATCATGACCATCGCCGCCGGGACGATGGGGGACTTGGCGATCTGTTCAGCGACATGCCCGAGCTCTTCAAGGGTGATGTCCTTGTTCTCGAACTTGGTCATCAGCTCTTTGACATGCGTCATGATTTCCTGGTGCTCGACGGGATCGATATGCGCTTCCGTGAGGACCTGGTCGGTTCCGCGCTGGATCGCGCTGCTCGTCCATCCGCGCCAGGACATGGAGATCCAGACGGCGGCCGCGATACCCGCGAGCACAACCACGCCGAGGACCACGCCGCAACCGAGGAGGAGGTTTCCTCTCCGGGAGACGGAAAGCGGGTTTCGGTTCATTCGTGCTCGGGTGTTCGTGCTCATCGGTGTGTATGCTCCTGCGCTGGGGTGATCGTGCCGTTGCTCCCGACCTCGGGAGGCCCCTGAGTTGTGCGACACATCGATCCCCGGCTCCACGTTTCTTCGGGAAACGGGGCGCGTTCTTTCAAAGTCTATCCGAAGGGCGGATCCGAGATGACAGATCAATGGTTCGATGCGCATCTGGATCTGGGGATGCTGGCCGAGCACGGTCGGGATATGCACACGGACCTGAAGTCATGTCGGGGTCGGTACCAGCCCGCATCGATCACCCTCCCCTCGCTCTCGGAGGGCCGAGTGAAGTGGACCCTCGCAACGATCTTCACGGAGGGGATCGATCCGAAGGACACCCAAGCGGAAACGGCTCCCAATACCTACCCCTTCGGCGATGCGCTCAGCGCGTACAAAGCTGGGATGCGCCAGCTCCTGCTCTACAAAGCATGGCACGAAGCGGGGGTCGTGAAGCGGATGCCGCTGCGCGGACGCGCAGACTCCCACGAGGAGCCCGGCGATGAAGACCCGCTCCGGATCGGGATCCTGATCGAGTGCGCGGATCCGATCGAGCACCCGGACCAACTCGAGCAGTGGGTGGAGTTGGGGGTCGTCGCGATCGGGATGGCGTGGTGGCACCAGGGGCGGTACGCCGGGGGAAACGGGACGGATCATGATGACCCGAGCACGGGGGTGACGGAGCTCGGGAAACAGCTCGTGAAGCGCATGGACGAGCTCGGGGTGGTGCACGATGCTTCGCACTTGTCCCAGCGCGCGATCGAGGATCTCTTCGCACTGACGGACCAGCCCATCATCGCGTCCCATTCGAACTGCCGGGCGCTGCTCGACGATGGGGACAACCCGCAATGGCAGCGCCACCTGAGCGACGAGTCGATCAAGGAGATCGCTCGTCGAGGGGGGGTGATCGGGCTCAACCTCGTCCGGAACTTCATCGTGACCGGGCTCGATCCGAACGACCCGAAGGACAGGCCCTCGATCAGCGCGGCCATCGATCATGTCGAGCGGATCTGCGATCTCGTCGGGGATCGGGACCACATCGGTCTGGGTTCGGACATGGACGGGGGGATCACGGCCGACGACATCCCAGCTGGGATCAACACCCCGAGCGATCTGGAACTGCTCGCGCAGGAGCTCTCGTCCAGGGGGTGGAGCGATGAAGAGATCCGGAACTTTCGATCCGGGAACTGGTTGCGGTTCTGGGGGTGGTGATTCGTTGTCAGCGGTGGGGGGGCTTCAGGGGTTTCCCGTCCCGGATCGCGCGTCGGGTCTCGATCGAGTCCAGGTTGACCCCGCACTCGGGACAGACGATCGGGGGGATGAGCCCTGAGACGTCGTAGCCGCAGAGAAGGCAGTGGTTGTTGGAATCGACGGCCCGAGCGATCTCTTCGAGGATCGCGTCCCAGATCGCTTCGATGGCGCTCCTCGCGACCTGCTCATCGCCCTTCATGAGGATGATGTCATAGCGCGCCGAGGAAGCCCGGTGTCGGAACTCAGCGCTGATCCCACGCAGTTCGAGCCCGTAGAGGATCTGGGGCACATCATCGCGCGTCGTGGTGCTCGTCAGGATGATCGGTTCCCCGTTCCCTGTCACGGGGTGACAGTAGGGTCTACGCTCGCTCGATGGAAGCGCCGAATGGTCACATCCCGGTTCTCCCCTCCCAAGTCCTCGAAGTGCTGCAACCCGAGCCCGGGCAAGTCTTTGTGGACTGCACGGCTGGGCTCGGTGGGCACGCGGCGATGATCGCGGAGCGGATCGGCCCGTCCGGGACGATCGTCCTATGCGATCTGGACCCGGGGAATCTTGCGCGGGCCGAGGCGCGGGTCCGGGAGACGATGAGCCCGGGGGAGCCGTCGTCGGCGAACGTGATCGCGATTCATACGAACTTCCACCGAATCAGCGCGGAGCTCAAGGATCGGGGGATCCGCGCGGACATGGTGCTCGCGGATCTGGGGTTCGCTTCCACCCAGGTGGACGACCCGGAGCGGGGGCTCAGTTTCAAGAAGTCCGGGCCTCTGGACATGCGTTTGGACACCACGGCGCCGATCGATGCGCGGGAGCTGGTGAACACCCTGAGCGAGCGTGAGCTGGCGGATCTGATCAAGCGTTTCGGGGAGGAGAGGCACGCGCGACGGATCGCCGCAAAAGTTGTGGAAGCAAGGGGCAACGCGCCGATTGAAACCACTGATCAGCTCGCCGATCTTGTCCGATCGGCGATCCCGCGCCCGAGCGGACCGATCGATCCGGCGACGCGCACGTTCCAGGCGCTCCGGATCGCTGTCAACGATGAGCTCGGGTCGCTCGACGCGCTCCTGTCCCGGATCTCTTCCGGGGCGAAGGAATCCGCGAAGGGGCGCGGGTGGCTCAACCCGGGCGCACGGATCGCGATGATCGCGTTCCATTCGCTCGAGGATCGTCCCGTGAAGCGCGTCTTCTCGGCGATGTCTTCGGAAGGGCTCGGCGAGTTGATCACGAGAAAGCCGCTCGAAGCGGACGAATCGGAGATCGCGATGAACAAGCGATCCCGATCCGCGAAGCTTCGGGCGATCCGGATCGTCGGCTGAAACGCACGCCGAGGACTCCGATTCGGGACCACGCATCGGACGCGTGACCCCCGTCTTCGTATTGACCCATGACACGCAAGGACGCGCCGTGACAAGGGAAAGCAAACTCGCGCTTATTCTGAGCTTCGTGCTGATCCTCGTGGTCGGCGTGCTCATCAGCGATCACTTCTCGAGCGCGGGATCCATGGTCCCCGACACGCTCGATGAGGACTCCGCTGTTCTCGCGCCGCTCCCCGGCGCGGACACGACGGGGCTCGACTCCACGATCGATCGGGTCATGCCCAAGGATCGTGGTGTGTCTGCGCGTTCGCTTCTCGAGCAGATGACGGAGAGTGTCCGTTCGATCGAAGCCCCGGCGCTCGCGTCCGAGGGTGAGAATCTCCCGGGCGCGCCCGTGGAGATCCTGAACACGTCATCGCGCGAATCCGCGCCGGTCGTTCGCGAGCCCGTCCGGGAGGACAGACGCGCCACGTACACGGTGCGCGAGGGGGATTCCTTGTACCGGATCAGCGTGAACACGCTCGGGGACGGGGAGCGCTGGCGCGAGATCCACGAACTCAACCGATCGGCGCTAGGCGCGGATCCTGTGCTCCAGCCCGGGATGGTGCTCGAGCTCCCGAAGGGAGCGCGTTCGTCCGTGGTCGTCGCTCCGAAGCGCAGCGATGTCATTCACGCTCAGACGAAGACGACGAAAGGGCGGACTCACGTGGTCGGTCCCGGCGACACGCTCGGGGAGATCTCGCAGAAGTACCTCGGAACAGTGAAGCGGATGAACGAGATCGTCAAGCTCAACGGGCTCGATGACGCGGACGACATCCGGCTCGGCATGACCCTCAGGATCCCCGACTAAGCACGATCGGAGCTGTTCATGATCGCAAAGCTGTGTGTGCTGATCCTGATGCTCGGCGCCTCGGGGGTCGGTGTGCTCTCGGTGCGTCAGGAGCGATTGATCGTGGCGCATGAAACAACCCGGGCTCGATTGGATGCGCGGGATGAAGCGCTCCGAACGAGCGAGCTCCGCGCGAGGATCGCAACACTCGCGGCCCCTGATTCGGTGCGTGCGCGTCTCGAGCTTCTCGGGCCGCTTTCTCCCGAGGTCGGGAGCCGGGTGGAGATGATCGATCCGGAACTCGAATCGAACACGGAACCTCTAGACACCCACCTCTTGAGCGATCACGACGCGATCCTTGGGGGCGAGGACCTGACAACCTGGGTGCTCGACGACGGTACGGTCGTTCGGTTCATCGACAACGAATAGACACAAGGGCGCTTCGATGCAAGACCAATCGCTCGTACGGACCCGTTTCGGCGCGATCACCATCGTGATGCGTGTGGTGTTCGTGCTCGGGCTCCTGCTCGTGCTCGGACGGGTGGCGCAGCTCCAGCTCGCACCCTCGGAGGAACTCAAAGGGTTCATCAGCCCAAGGACAACGACTTCGACCCTCGAGGCTCCTCGTGGGGATCTTCTGGATCGTCGGGGGCGCGTGATCGCGACGACGCGCATCGGATCTCGTGTGATCGTGGACCCCACGCTTGTCGAAAGAAACCTGGATCAGACGATCGTCGCGCTCGCTGAAGCAACGGGGGAAGATCCGGGGACGCTCGGGGCGCGGATCATCTCGCGTGTGATGGAGAACAAGGACCGCGCGAAGCAGCGAGCCGTGTTCGATGCGCGCGCAGCCCGTGGCGAAGCCCAACCCCTCGGCGCGGATGGGAAGCCCGAGTCCGCGCCCAGACTGATCCGCTATCTCCCCGTGGGTGGGGTGCTGGATTTCGACACAGGAGAGCGGGTCAAGGAGCTCAAGCTCTCGGGTGTCTCGGTCGAACGGATCCCCGTGCGTGTCGGGGCCGCGGACACGCTCGTGGGTCCGATCGTCGGAAAGGTGGGGACACGCGATCGTTCCACCGAGCGATACGGGATGCTGGGGGCGGAAGCATCGTTCGACTCGACCCTCGCGGGTGCAGATGGGGGACTGTCGTACGTCAAGGACGCGTGGGATGATCCGATGTGGGTCGAGCACGGCGCTTGGATCGAGGAGCAACGCGGCGGCGATGTCCGGCTCTCGATCGATCTCGAGATCCAACGCATCGTGCTTGAGGAACTCGAATGGGGCGCGGAGCAAGCGGACTCGAGCGGCGCGCGGGCCGTGGTCATCAATCCTCACACGGGGGAGGTGCTCGCGATCGCGGATGTGATGCGCGAGGTCGAGGGTCTCGAAGAGTTCCCCTGGTACGACCCGGAGTCGGGCGAACCTCCAGCCCGGCTCTCCGATGTCTCCGAGCTCCCGAGATACCGGGTCCTTGCGCCCGATCCGATGCGTGATGTCGAGCCCTCGCTTGGGCGTTCGAGGAGTGTGCGCGATCTCTACGAGCCCGGTTCGACATTCAAGCCGTTCGCGTGGGCGCTCGCGAAGACCCAGGGCTTGCTCCCCGATGATGAGATCATCGAGGTTGAGTACGGGCAGATGCGCACCGACTACGGGCGCATGCTGACGGATGTGACTCCGAGAGATCGTTTGTCGTGGGATGATGTCCTGCGATATTCTTCGAACGTGGGGATGGGGATCGCGACGTCTCGGACAAGTGAGAAGGATCTGCGCGAGACGATCCTCTCGCTCGGGTTCGGAGAGCGCACGGGGATCGGGATCATGGGTGAGCAGTCCGGGATCGTGACGAGCGATCAGGACTGGAATCACTGGACCCAGACTTCCGTGGGGATGGGGTACGAAGTCGCCGTGACACCCGTGCAGATGGTCCGCGCGTTCAGCGTGTTTGCCCGAGAGGGTGAGATGGCCGGGACCCTCCCCGAACTCCGTCTGAGCGCGGCCGGACTCGACAACCGCACGGGTCTGACCAAAGACGAGATCTACGTCACCCGTGTCTTCAGCCCGGAGGCCGCGGCGCGTGTTCGGGAGCCACTCCGGAGTGTGGCGGAACGGATGGACAACAACAACTGTGCCGTCAACGGTGCGCCGAAGCCCACGTATTCGATGTTCGGCAAGTCGGGGACCTCGACGATCACGTGTATCCCGCCGGAGGGGAAACGCCGTCCCTACGGCGCAACCGGGTACTTCGAGAAGCAATACACATCGAGCTTCCTCGTGGCCGCACCCGCGGAGAAGCCCGAGATCGTGGTTCTTGTGGTCATTGACGACCCCGGGCCCGACACCGTCAAGGTCCGTCATCACTTCGGGTCGTGGGTTGCTGGTCCCGTCGTTCGGCGAATTGTGGAGCGGGTGCTCCCGTATTTGGGCGTGGAGCCCGATCTGGTCGAAAAAGCGGACGTGCCTCGCACGTAACAGTTACATTTTGGGTGTTTTTTCAGCAGTCACGGGGCATTCCGGGTTGTAACCGATATCAGCGACGTTTATCCTTGATGTGCACGGGGTTTACCCGTGCCCGGCGGTTTTCGTCGGATCTGAGAGAGAACTCATCGAGAGACGAGGGAGATTCACATGAAGAACATGCTCAGCATCGCGGTGATCGCCGCGCTCGCCGGGGCGGCGTCGGCTGATGTCTACAACGACAACTCCGGCAACCACCTTTCCGGCGGCGACCTGCACGACTTCTTCCAGTCGCAGGGCTTCGATCACCTGGACATCGTGTCCGCGAACATCACGAACGACGCGACCAACCTGTACGTTGATCTCACGCTCGCCGCGGATCTTGACGCCACCAACTGGGGCAAGTACGCGCTCGCGATCAACAACGGGACCTCCCCGTCCGACGCGGGCAACGGGTGGGGCCGCAACATCGACTGGAACGGCCAGAGCATCACCCACTGGGTCGCGACTTGGGCCGACGACAACGGTTCGGGTATCGGTGGTCAGGTCTGGGACTACAACGGCGGGTGGAACCTGTCCGGCGGCCTCTCGGGCGTTGACGATTCCCAGCACGCTTCGGGTCACCAGATCTTCTCGATCGCGCTGGCCGACCTCGGTCTGAGCGTTGGTGACACCTTCACCTTCGACATCGTGTCGACGGGTGGCGGGAACGACCCCGGGGTCGATCATCTTTCCAACGCCGACTTTGCAACGGATGACTGGGGCAACACCTCGCTCGCCGGTTCGTTCCTGAGCTACACGGTCGTCCCGACCCCCTCGTCGCTCGCCCTCATCGGGCTCGGCGGGATCGTCGCCGGGCGTCGTCGCCGCTGAACGATGATCTGATCTGACGATCAGAATCCCTTGAACTCGAGCAGGATCGGGACTCTCCCGGTCCTGCTTTCTTTTTAGAGTTCAGAGCGGAGGAGGTGGGGGGTGATCAGCGGATCGGGGATTCGCCCATCAGGACCCGATCGCGCCCGCCGACGGAGACGATCCGGTTGATGAACGCGCGATAGTCGTCGTCGAGTTCCGACAACGTGACCCCGGGCGCGATGATGTCGAGCACCCCGGGACCGGTTCGCCGGGTGCGCATCTGTCGAGCATCGCCGTCACTCATGTGATCGAGCAGGGTCCCTTGGTGCGCGAGGGTGAGGGTGCGCGAGAGCCCGGTCGAGTACCCCGATTCACGGAAGAAATGCACGAGCGCCCAGAGCTGCGCGTAGTAGGTGAGGACCCGGTCCGCGCCCCGATCGGTGGCCATCAGGTCCTGGGGACGGGTGGAGACCAGGGTGTGGAGGGGCATCAGGGTCCCGGCGCTAGATGCTCTTCGGAGCGCGTCGAATCGTTCGAGATTCGCCCAGGGGAGGAAGTCCGGGGTGTCCGTGTCGAGTTCGTTCCAGCGGAATCCCTCGACGTAGCACGCGATCCCCTCGTCGAGCCACACGGGGAGCGGGTTTGCGAGGGTCGAGTGCGCGTACTGGTGCCACCCTTCGTGGGCGGCGATCGTGAACGTGTCCTTGGGTCCGATGTCGTAGAAGACCCCCGTGGATCCGGCGCTGTATCCGCCGCGCTCGATCGCGAGGTAGGTGCTCGCGCGGTCCTTGAGGATGCGCCGGGTGAGCGATTCCCACCCGCGCCGGGTCCCGAGGACGTAGGTCTCGACGGGTCGATCGGGCTCGGGGAGGACGGCGAGCGCGTTGCGCGCGTGGACCTGCGCGAGCTCGACGAACCCGGGGAGACGGATGAGCATCGCGCGGTCCCGGAGGGTCGTGCGGATCGTCGCGCTGGGGGTGTAGTAGGTCCATCCGCTGTCACCCTCGAACGACCAGGGCTCGCGCTCCGCGACGAATCGCTGGACGGGCATGGACGAGGGGGAGACGTCGCGCGTCGATGACGACGACGAGCACGCGCTCAGGAGTGTCGCGCCGAGGATCGTCGAGATCGTCAACGCCCGGTTCATCCGAGCGAGTCCAGCGACGCGCGGACGGAGTCCCGGTCCACTTTCTTCTGGGTCAGCTCCGCGCGGGTCTGGTCCACGAGGTGCGCGGGGGCTTTCTGGGTGTAGCCCGGGTTGTTGAGGCGCCCTTCGAGCGCGCTGATCGATTTGTCGAGGTCCGCGAGTTCCTTCTCGAGTCGCTCGCGTTGCGCGCCGGAATCGACGGCATCAGCAAGATCGCTCAGCTTGTACTCCGATCCCTCGAACACGAACGCAACGCTCGCGCCCTCGGGGGCGCTGTCCGTGACCTCGCGCACGTTCGCGAGGGTCTCGACGAGCGGGTTCCAGCGCTTCACATCGCTCCCGAGCTCACCCGGCGCGTGGAGGACGATGGAACGCTTCGGGGGGACCTGGTTCGACGCGCGGACCTCGCGGATCGCGCTTACGAGCGCTCGGCAGCGGTCGTAGCCCTCCTCCGCGATCTCGTCCCGGAGGGACGGATCGAGATTCGGCCACCCCGATTGGCAGAGGGTCTCGGTGGACTTGGTCTCCATCACGGAGACCCCGAGGATCTCGCGTGAGGGGATCGAATCGAGGCGCTCGAAGACGGACTCCGTGATGAACGGGGTCACGGGGTGCATGAGGCGCAGGATCGAGTCGAGCACGCTCCGGAGGACGGCCGGTTGGTTCTCGTCTTCGCTGAGCGTGGGCTTGATGGACTCAAGGTACCAGTCGCAGAAGTCGCGCCAGAGCAGGTCGTAGAGCGCGTCGGCGTAGTCCTTGAACTGGTAGGAACGCAGCGCGGACCCGATCGCGCCCTGCGCGTGCGCGACGCGCGAGAGCATCCAGCGATCGACGAGCGAGAGCTGCTGCGGATCGATCGGGGGCCCGGGACGGACGGGGTTCTTCTCGAGCATGGACATCGCGAAGCGGGACGCGTTCCAGAGCTTGTTGCACAGGTTGCGCCCGATGTCGAACTTGGGGGACGTGTTCTTCCCCGTCTCCGGATCGGGCTCGACGGGCATGCGCACGTCCTGGGTCTGGGTCGTCATCTGGCACAGGGTGAAGCGCATCGCGTCCGCGCCGTGGGTCTCGATGATGTCGAGGGGGTCCACCCCGTTCCCGAGGGACTTGGACATCTTGCGCCCTTCGCCGTCCTGGATCATCGCGTGGATGAAGACGTCCTTGAAGGGGGGCTTGTCGTGGACCTTGTCCTGCGCGAGGAAGTAGCGGTTGAACATGGTCATGCGCGAGACCCAGAGGGTGATGATCTCACGGGCCGTGGTCAGGACGGAAGTGGGGTTGAAGGCCTTGAGGAGCGCGTCGAAATCGTCGACGGGTTCATTGCCCGAGTTCGCGGCGTCGGTGTCGGGCCAGCCCATCGTGGACAACGGCCAGAGGGCGCTGGAGAACCAGGTGTCGAGGACGTCAGGGTCTTGCTGCATGCTGTGGATCATGCTCTTGACCTTGAGGACACTTTCGAGCGAGTTGCCCGTCGAGCCGAAGAGGTCGGGTCGATTCAGTGGCTTGTCTTCCGAGTTTGGGAGAGCAAGCCAAAGATTTTTCATCAGATCTTCTGCCCTCTCAGTATGTGTGCAAACTCCGAACGCTCGCATTGAAGCTAGCTCATGATCTGCGATCATTCTCACACAGAGTTCGCCTCTGCAGCCTTGGGAATCTGCCAAAGCATCAAGAGCATCTTGCAGATCGCTTTCCTTGTAATCCCCCTTCGGTTGTATATGCCACACCGGTATCCGGTGCCCCCACCAGAGCTGACGGCTGATGCACCAGTCGCGCAGGTTGTCGTGCCAGGTCTCGTAGGTCTTCGCGTAGCGCGCGGGGTAGAAGGTCATGGAGCCGTCGGTGGAATCCGGGGCCTGGGTCTTGGGGCGCGAGTCCGGCCAGCCCTTGAGACTGGGCTCGGTGCGCTGCTCGGGTTTGAGCGCGCGCTGGGCGTTCCCGCGCAGCTTGTCGTCGGAGACCTTGCAGTACCACTGGTCGGAGAGGTAGGGCTCGACGGGGACGTGGGAGCGGTACGAGTGGCCCACGCTGTGGACGTGGGGCTTGATCGCTTCGAGGAGCGAGCCCTCGGATCCCTCGCTCACGGATCGCGCCTGGAACTCCTTGACGACGAGCTTGCGCGCGTCTTCACGGGATTTGCCCAGGAAGACCTGCGCGTCCCCGACATCTTCCCACCCGTGCTGGTCGGAGATGCTTGCGTCGGGGGCCATGACGTTGATCTGCGCGAGGTTGTGGCGCTGACCGATCATGTAGTCGTTGGGGTCGTGGGCCGGGGTGACCTTGAGGAAGCCCGTGGACATCTCGGCTTTGGCATCGCCTTCTTCGCCGCCGAACTTGACGGGGAGGACGACGTACTCGTCTTCGATGATGGGGATGATGCGCCCCACGAGAGGGAGCATGACGTTGAATCCGCGCACGCTTGTGGCGCGGGGGTCCTTGGGGTTCATCGCGACGGCGGTATCCCCGAGGTAGGTCTCCGGGCGCGTCGTTGCGACGGTCACCCACGCTTGTTCGTCCTCGGGGTGCTGGTGCGCATCGGGGTACCCACGGGCTCCGAGCTCGGACCAGGTGACGGGGATGGTCTGGTCCCCATCGACGGTCTTCACCATCGGGTAGCGGAGGTAGTAGAACGCGCCCTTGACTTCTTCCATCTCGACTTCGTCGTCGGCGAGCGCGGTCTGGGTGACGGGGTCCCAGTTCACGAGGCGCTTGCCCCGGTAGATCAGGCCGTCCCGGAAGAGCCGGAAGAACGCTTCGCGGACGGCCCGGGCGCAGATGTCGTCCATCGTGAACCGCTGACGGCGCCAATCGCACGAGCACCCCATGGTCTGGAGCTGGTGGGTGATCCGCGCTTCGTACTCGTCTTTGAACTCCTGGACGAGCTTGACGAACTCCTCCCGCCCGTTCTCGCCAGCAAGTTCTTTCTTCTTGTACTCCGCGATCCCGCCCTTGCCCTCGGCTTTGAGCTTCTTGTCCACCATCGTCTGGGTCGCGATCCCGGCGTGGTCCGTCCCGGGCATCCAGAGGGTTTCGTAGCCCATCATCCGGTGCGCCCGGGTGAGGATGTCCTGGATGGTGTTGTTGAGTGCGTGTCCGAGGTGGAGGGCGGCCGTTACGTTTGGGGGGGGGATGAGGATCGAGTAGGGACGGGCTTCCCCATCGACGACCCGCTGGGGGTCGGCGTTGAAGGCGCCGGCGCTGGTCCATCGCTCCCAGGCTTTGGGTTCGGACGACTTGGGGTCGTACGCTTTGCTCATCGGTTCGTTGGCGGCGGTCGTACTCGACATGGGGGCTCGGCGCTCCTGCTCGGATCCGTCGTGAATTGCTGACGAACCAGTGTACGCGGCGACGATACTGGATACTGATGAACGACACACCCAAGCCGACCAATCCGAAGGGTTCCAAGGACACCAAGCTCGTCATCCTCGCGGCGGCGGCGATGGTCGTCATCGTGGTCGCGAGTGTCGCGAAGCTCGGGTCGGGCTCCAAGGGCTCGAATCCGGATCCGGGGACCGCTCAGAACGACGGGAGTGGGGGGGCTGGGGGGGACACGATCTCGACGGCCCCGACCCAGACGATCGAGCAGGTGCTGTCGAGTGTCCAGGTCTACGTCTCGGAGAAGAACTACGGCGCGGCCCGAGCGATCCTGACGAAAGCGATCGAGCGGTACCCGAGCGATCCGGAGCTCCGGTCGGCGCTGGGGGATCTGGAGATGCTCTCGGGGAACGCATCAGCGGCCTACGACCAGTATGTCTCCGCGATCGAGTCGAGCGACAACCCCGGGGGGGACCTGTTCTTCACGGCCGGGACGATCGCGAGCACCCTCGGGGAGATGGAACGCGCCGAGGCGCACTACCTCGAAGCCCAGCGCCGGGACCCGAGCAACCCGGATGTCCCGCTGTACCTCGCGAACGTGCAGCTCTCGATGGGGAAGATCGAGGGCGCGACGAAGAACATCGCGCTCGCGGCGAAAGCGACCCCGGATCGTGCGATTGTGTGGGGGACATGGGCGCAGATCGCGCTGAGGGAGAACAAGCTCCCGATCGCGCTTCAGCAGATCGGGAAAGCGCGGGAGCTTGAGCCGGCGAGTGTGGGGTGGATCGTTGTCGAAGCGAAGATCCACAAACGCATGGGGAAACCCGAACGCGCGATCGAGGTGCTGACAACCCTGAGCGATGACACGATCGCGCAGAACCGGGACGCGACGATGACCCTCGCGGAGTCGTTCGCGATGATCGGGAGAGCGGAGGATGCGGCCGCCCGGGTGATCGCGTTTGCGCGCGCGCACCCGGACGATGCGCGGGGCGCGATGGACAGCGCGATCTCCCTCGAACGCGCGGGGGACCGGGAGCAAGCGATCTTGTGGGCTCGGCGCGCGAGGGACCTGGGACACGAACGCGCGGCGGCGTGGATCGAGTCGCTCGGGGAGTGATTACGGGTAGTCGTCGTCGAAATCGTCGATCGTTGTGAGGGAGTCGTCGAGCCGACGCGCGGACTCGGTCCAGGGATCGACCTCGGGGTGGGGGGGAGCGCTCTTGGTCTTGATCGCGCGTCTCCTCCGGAGGCGGCGCTGGACGATGATCATGGTCAGGGAGAGCATGACGATCAGGGTGAGGAGGGACACCAGGAGGAGCATGGACATCCCCTTGCGCATCGCCGTGTCCCGATCGGGGGTCGGGAGCGGGGCCGCCGGGTCCTGGATGAGGATGAGGGGGGTGTCGATCATCGGGAGTCCTGTACGCACGAACGTCTCGGGTGATGCTACACTTCGATCCGAATCGATGAAAGGACCTGCATGCACCTTGAAGCCCATGCGAATGTAATCAGTGATCTTGAGGCGCGGATCTTGACAATCCGTGACTCTCTTTGACTACGACTCCAAACGCGAAGAGCTGAAAACGCTCGAAGACAAAATGGGGGCGGCTGACTTCTGGGACAACCAGGACCAAGCGAACAAGACGGTCGCTCAGTTGAAGGTCGTCAAGGCCCAGACCGAGCCGCTCAAGAACGTGATCGACGATTTCGAGAACGCGAAGCTCGCGTACGAGATGTCGCGTGAAGAGGGCGATGACGATCTGCTCGCAGAAGCGGACGAGACGCTCCACGAACTGCTCGGACGGATGGACAAAATCGAGGTCCAGTCGCTCCTGGGTGGGAAGCACGATCACCGGGACTGCTTCTTCAACATCCACGCCGGGGACGGCGGGACCGAAGCGAACGATTGGTGTGAGATGCTCTTCCGGATGTATCTCTACTACTTCGAGCGGATGGGCTGGAAGATCGAAGAGGTCGAAAAATCGCACGGCTCCGAGGTCGGGCTCGACTCGGTCACCCTCCATATCCAGGGACCGTTCGCGTTCGGGTATCTCAAGTGCGAGAAGGGGACGCACCGCTTGGCGCGGGTGTCGCCGTTCAACGCGCAGGGGAAACGTCAGACCTCGTTCGCGACGGTGGACGTGACCCCCGAGTTCGAGGACGTGGATGTCCAGATCCCGGACAACGAGCTCGACATCGTCGTGTTCGCGCGTTCGTCGGGTCCGGGTGGTCAGAACGTGAACAAGGTCGCGACGGCCGTCCGTGTGACCCACAAGCCCACAGGGATCCAGGTCGTCTCGAGCACCCACAAGGAAATGCCCCAGAACCGGAAGCAGGCGCTCTCGATTCTCCAAGCGAAGCTCGAGCAGATCGCTGAAGAGCAGCGCCAAGCGGAGATCGACGAAGCGTCGGGCGGGAAGCTCGAACATCGTGGGTGGGGCGCGCAGATCCGCTCGTACGTGCTCTACGACAATCGGGTGAAGGACCATCGGACCAACGTGGAAGCCAACCCCGTGAACGTGCTCGATCGTGGTGAGCTCGATCAGTTCATCGACGCGGAGCTCAAACGTCGCCGCTCGGAGCGTGGTTGATGAGTGCGCTCGGAGTCATGGGGAGCGCGATCCTCATGAAGTGCGAGTCGCGCGGGCAGCAGCTCGGGCTCGCGATCGGGATGCTGATCCTCGCCGGGGGGGCGGCCGCCGGGATGTGGTTCTTCATGGGGCTGGGTGAAGCGGCGATGGAAACATCGCAGCAAGCCCGGGACATGGGGATGCGCACTCGCCGTGGGAGCGCTGTGAGCCAAGCGACCGTGTTCGGATGGGCCGGGATGATCGTGTGTGCGCTCGTCGGGGTGATCTTCGTGCTAGTCTCGATCGTGAACTTCTTCCGGTTCATGACGGGGACCGGGCTCGCGCCCCAGGACGATACCTGGTGATGACGGTGCTCTACTGGGCAGTTCTGTGTGTGTGCACGATCCCGCTCTCGTTCGGGCTCGCGTGGGTGATCTTCGATGACCTGGACGGGTTCGTCGAGTGCGTGAAGTACTGGATCAAGCCCGACATCCTCTCGTGGATCCAGGGGGAGCACGCAGAGGACTGGTGGTCGGAGATGAAGCTGTTCATCTGGATCGCGCTCTCGGCCGGGATCCTGTTTGGATTGCACTGGGTTGCGCAGACCTACATTGTCTGATTCAGTCCGCATCGTTCAGCGCGTTCAGCACACCCATGCGCCCGAGCTTCCGGAGCGCGAAGTACCCCATCCCCATGACGAGCAGCGCGAGCGCGGCGAACCAGAGCCCTTGGGCGCCGGATCGGGTCGCGACGAGTGCTCCGAGGACGCCCCCAACGACGAATGAGACGGCGATGGATCCGAGGAGGAGGAACGTCCATCCGGGTCGCTGATGACCGGCCAACAGTCGTCCGAGGGAGAATCCGATGTCCGTGAGGACCCCCGTGAGGTGCGTGGTGCGGATGATGAGCGACCGGTAGGACGCTGCGAGCGCGTTCTGGAGCCCGGCGGCGCTCGCCGCGAAGATCGTCGCTGCGTGAACGGAGTGGGGGAGCGAAGCGGCGGCCGCCGCGAGGAGCGCGGATTCGAGGAGGATCGCGATCCCGTATCGGCGCCCGAGTTTGAGGGTGGACCCTCCGACGATGACCCCGGCGATCGCGGCGCCTCCGATGAAGGAGCCCACGATGAGCCCGACGAGCAGAGCATCCTTGAAGTCCGCGCGTCCGAGATCGGCGCTGAGCCGGGTGATCGATCCGGTGACGTGGGTCACGGGAGGCGCGCCGAGGATGATCATGAGGGTGTTGACGTAGCCCGCGACGAGCGCGAGCCAGAGCCCGCCGAGGAGCACGATCATGAACTCGACGCGCTGAGGCATAGAGGGAGTCTACGCCGATCGGGTTAGTTCTTGGGGCGCTTCGGATCGTCCCGGAACATCCGAAGCGGGCGCGGGCCCGAGCACATCCCGACGGCACAGCCGTCGTCCTTGCACGAACGTTGATCCAAGACGCGGGTGTCGTTGGGGTCGTCGAGGTCGTCGGGTTTGTTCTCGTCGAGCGCGGTCAGAACCGCTCCCGCGAAGATCGCGATGAAGCTCAGCGCGGGGACGATCGGGGGGAGTCGGAGCCCCCACTGGGGGAGGACGGCGTAGAACACAACCCCCAGAAGGCACACCAGCACGAACGCGACGATCAATCGACGCGCCAGCTTGACCCCTTCCTTGTTCCGATCGTCTTCCTCACGGATCCGTTCCCGTGCTTCGTCGATCAGATACGAGGATTGCTCTTCACGGAAGTTCCGTGAGTCCGGGCCGATCAATGGGCCGCTGATCGTCGTGTTGGATCGTCGATCCGCCATACAGGAGTGTATTCGGGCTGATCGGGTGAGCAGTTTCGGGGGAGGATCGGTGTTTGGGGGGTGTCAGCGTCCGAGATCCAGGCTGACATGGTCCGAATCACGCATCGCTCTGAGGAGGATAAGGACCAGGGTCCCGAACGAGAGCACAAGAGGCACGCACGCGACGATCCAGAGGGGGAGCGATCGACGTGTTTGCTTCGCGGCGACGTCCTCGATCGATCGGTAGAGGATGAAATCCTCGTTGGAGTCGGTCTCGACTTTGAGGTTGAATCGTCCCGTATTGGGCGCGTCGATCACGAGGAAGCGTCGGTACTCCCTCCCGAACAGTCGAGCCCACTGATTGATGTCGTGGGTCGTGACTTCGCCATCGGGAGAGCTGATCTCGACATCGATGCTCGGGAGCGGTTCGTCCGGGTGATCGATATCGAGCGCGAGGACGTACCGCGCGTGGGGGTCGTTGTCCTGGAACTCGACGAGCTCGTTGGAGTCGAACTGGACGAGGGGGAACATCGCGTCCTGGACGACGGCGCGGAGGTACGTGTACGTGGGGTAGATCGCGATCAGGACCGACAACAGGATCAACCCGAAGGCGATGAGCAACAGATGCGGGATCCGGAGTCGCTCGAGCACGATCAGACGAGCAGCGAGGCCGGGGATTCGAGCATCGATTTGACCGAGTTCAGATATTGAGCGGCCATCGCACCGTCGATGATCCGGTGATCGCTCGACATGGTCATGGACATCTCGTGCCCGATGACGAGCTCCGCGTTTCCTTCATCATCGTAATCGACGAAGGGCTTCTCGATCGCGCGCCCGACGGCGAGGATCGCCGCGTTCGGGGGATTGACGATGGCCGTGAAGTGATCGACCCCGAACATCCCGAGGTTGGAGATCGTGAAGGTCGAGCCCGAGAGCTCCTCGGGGGAGAGCCCCTTCTCACGGGCTTTCTTCGCGAGGCGCTTGGTCTCGGCGCTGATCTGACGGAGCCCGATCTGGTCGGCGCTGTTGATGGACGCAACGACGAGCCCGCCCCCTCGCTCCTCGGGGAGCGCGACAGCGACCCCGACGTTGACGTGCCCGTGCAGGTCGATCGAGGGGCCCTTGTCGTTCCAGGAGGAGTTGACGTAGGGGTGTTCGTGCATCGCGAGGGCGCAGGCGCGGACGAGGAAGTCATTCACGCTGAGTTTGACACCCTGGGATTGGAGCTGGTCGTTGAGTTCCGCACGGAGCGCCATGAGCGCGTCAAGACGCACGGAGACGGTGACCTGGTAGTGGGGGATGGTGGTCTTGGACTCGACGAGACGACGCGCGATCGTGGCGCGCATGTTCGAGAGCGAGACGTTCCGGGATTCGAGGGTCGCGCCCGTGACGGGGAGCATGGGCGCGGGGGCCGAGGCGCTCTGAGCAGCGGCGGCCGGCGCAGCTGCGCCACCCGATGCGAGGGCTTGCTCGACGTCCTTCTTGACGATGCGCCCGGAGGGGCCGGACCCGTTGATGTTGGAGAGCGCGAGGTTGTGCTCGTCGGCGATCTTCCGCGCGAGGGGAGAGGCGAAGACCCGGTCGTTCCCGTTGGCGCTGCCGTTGGAACTGTGCGCGGAGGTCGAGTCGCTCGGGGGCGCCATCGTCGCGGTCCCGCCGCCTTCGTCGGATCCGGACTCTTGCTTCTTCGCGGGAGCAGAGGACCCGGACGAGGATCCGGCGGTCTTGGCCGCTTCAGCGACGTCTTCGCCGTCTTCCGCGAGGACGACGATCGTTTCCCCGACGTTCACGGTTTCGCCGGCCTGGATCCCCAGCTTCGCGACGACCCCGTCGTCGAAGGATTCGAGTTCCATGGTCGCTTTGTCGGTTTCGATGTCCGCGATGACGTCGCCGGCGCTGACGGTGTCGCCTTCCTTGACGTGCCAGGCGACAACGGTGCCCTGCTCCATCGTGTCGGAGAGGCGCGGCATGGTGATCGTGATCGGCATGGTTCGGTCTCCGGCGTTGATCCGCGTTGTCCAGTCGGCGGCGTCGTTCGATCGTCAGGGGCGATCATAGTGCGGAACCATCGCCCATGTCCTCAGATATCGGCCCTTGATCGGGTCAGATCCAGCGTTTCATCCGGAGCAGGGTGAGGGAGATCACGAGCAGCACAACCAGGCTGATCGTGGTGATCCAGAAGCCCGCTGGGTTGGAGCTGAGGGGGATCCCATCGACGTTCATCCCGAGGAGCCCGGTGATCACGCTCAGGGGGAGGAATACCCCGGCGAGGATCGTGAGCGCATAGACCCGGTCGTTGAGCTCCTCGGCGCGTCTCGAGACGATCTCGTCCCGGGTGACCCCCGCGCGGGTCTCGATCGCGTTGAGCTCTTCCGTCAATCGCGCGAGCCGATCCCGGGTCGCGACGAGTTCGGTGACGACATCGGAGGAATTCGCGAGGGTGGGGGAGCTGACGAGCGCGCTGGCCGCGTCGTGCATGGGGACGAGGTATCGGTAGAGCCCGATGGTGCTGAGACGGATCGGGGAGAGCGCCGAAGCGTGGAGGGTCGGGGTGTTGTCGTCGATGACGTCTTCCTGGATGTCCTCGAGCTTCTCCGCGAGGTCCTCGACGACGGGACCGATCCGGTCGACCATGTGATGCATGAGTCGGGACAGGACCGCTTGGGGGGACGACGGAGGGGACTCGGATCCGAACTCGTCGGCGACCGCTTCCGCGCTCCGGAGCCGGCGCAGGACCACACTCACGATCCGCTTCTCGTCGATCCACGCGCGGATCGACACCATGTCCTCGGGGGTGCTCTCGGGGTCCATGTTGACCCCGCGTCCGATGAAGAGGAGCCCGTTGTCGTACTGGGTGCAGCGCGGACGGGTGTGCTCCGCGACAAGCGCCCGTGCTTCGTGGGGGGGGATCCCGGATTCCTTCAGGATCCAACGACGCGCGACTTCGGAGCGCTGGGACAAATGGATCCAGATCCACGCGCGATCCTGGTGCTGCGCATACGGATTCTCAAGATCGTGGCCCTGCCCATCGATCGCGATGAGCACGCCGTTGGGCGCTGTAGCTGGGTCGAGGTGTTGGTTCAAGCGTGTTGTCCTCAAGCCCGGATCCCGCACGGATCGGTATGCGCAGTGTATCGCAATCTCCCGGTACCCGTGCTACCAGCGCTTGGGCTTGCCCGGCGCGTCGAGCGAGGCGCGGATCAAGGTTGTGAGCTGCGCGATGCTTGGGGATCGCGCTCCGATCTCGATGTGCTTCTTGCCTTTGCGCCCCGGGGTGGAGCTCAGGAGCTCGTCCGGGTCATCCATCAATGCGCCGAGGGGGAAGTCCAGTCGGAGGACCTCGTTCCGATGGACGATCTGACAGATCGAGCCCTTGATGGGGCCGCCTTTGCTGGGATCGAAGATGGAGATCGCGTCCCACGTGACCCGTTCGGTGGAGCCGGGCGCGAGCTCGAACACCAAGCGCCGGATCCGCGCCGCGCGAACTCGGAGGGGTTTGGGGAGATCGGCCATGAACTCGTCGGGGGTGATCGACACGTTCAGGGGTACAGATCAGCGATCAGACGGTTGCTCCCACGAGCTCACGGACGGCCGTCGCGATCCGCTCGGGGTTGGGGAGGTAGGCGTATTCGAGGTCCTTCGCGTAGGGGGTTGGGACGTCGATCGTGTTGACACGCACGGGGGGCGCGTCGAGCCAATCGAACCCGTGCTCGCAGATCTGCGCGATGACTTCCGAAGCAACGGACCCGAAGGGCCAGCACTGGTCAACCACGACGATCTTGTTGGTCTTCTTGATCGAGTCCACGATCGAATCGATGTCGAGGGGACGGATGGTGCGCATGTCGAGGACGTCGCACTCGATCCCGTCGTTCGCGAGGACCTCGGCCGCGTCGAGACAGAAGTTCACGGGACGACCGAAGCTCACGAGGGTGACCGCATCACCTTCCCGCGCGAGACGGGCGCGGCCGAAGGGGATGAAGTAGTGCTCCTCGGGGACGTGGGCTTTGTCTCCCAGCATGCGCTCGGACTCGAGGAAGAAGACGGGGTCGGGGTCGCGGATCGCGGTTGCGAGGAGGCCCTTGGCGTCGTACGGGTTGGACGGGATCGCCATCTTCAGACCCGGGACGTTGGAGAAGAGCCCTTCGACACACCACGAGTGGGTGGACCCGAGCTGACCCCCCGCGCCGTCGTTCCCACGGAACACGATCGGGCACCCGAACTGCCCCCCGGACATGTAGAGCATCTTGGGCGCGTTGTTCAGGATCGGGTCCGCGGCGACGAGCGAGAACGACCACGACATGAACTCGACGATGGGACGGAGCCCGCACATCGCCGCACCGATCGCCATCCCGGCGAACCCGTTCTCGGAGATCGGGGTGTCGATGATGCGCTCGGGACCGAACTCGTCGAGCATCCCCTGGGAGACCTTGTACGCGCCGTTGTACTGCGCGACCTCTTCGCCGAGCAGGAACACGCGCTCGTCCCGGCGCATCTCCTCGGCCATCGCTTCGCGGAGCGCTTCACGGAACTGGATGATCCGGTCCCCCTCGCGCGAGGGGAGATCCGACTCGGACAGGAAGTCCGGGATCTCAACGCCTTCGACGGCGGGGTGGATGTCGGACTCGATCATGGACATGGTGTCGGGGAGGGTGGTCATTTTTGAGTGTTCCTTGATCGAGGATTAGAGCAGCGGGTTCCGTGCGCCGTGGGTGTAGGTCGTCTGCGGCGACAGGTTCTTCTCGGGGTTCGCGTAGACGTCCGTGATCAGTTCGCTCAGCTCGGGGGTCGGCGCGTCCTCGGCCGCTTGCATCGCGCTCATGACCTCGTCGCGGATGGCTTTCTGCATGGACTTCCAGTCGTCCTCGCTCAGGTCCCCCGACTCCATGAGCTGAGACGCGAGACGCGCGATCGAGTCCTTCGCTTTGTACTCGTCCACCTCGTCCTTGGTGCGGTACTTCTGGGGGTCGGACATCGAGTGACCCTGGTAGCGGTAGGTCTTGAGGTCCACGAACCCGGGTCGGGAGTTCTCCCTGCACGACTCGACGTAGGGCTTGAAGCCCTTGTAGAGCTCGACGATGTCGAGCCCGTCGATCTCGAGCGAGTCGATCCCGTAGGACTCGCCGCGGGAGATGAGGTTGCCCGAGTTGGCCGTGTGCCGGTTGATGGCCGTGCCCATCGAGTACCCGTTGTTCTCGATGATGTAGATGACGGGGATGTTGTGGACGGAGACGTAGTTGAGGGCTTCGTGGAACGCGCCCTGATCGATCGCGCCGTCCCCGAGGTAGCAGAGGGTGACTTTCTTCTTGGCTTCGGACCCGTCCACGCGCTTCTTCATCACGTCGTGCTCGTACTTCGCGGCGAACGCGAGCCCGGCGCCGAGCGGGGTCTGGGCTCCGACGATCCCGTGCCCCCCGAAGAGCCAGTTGGGTCTGTCGAACATGTGCATGGATCCGCCCTTGCCCTTGGCGCACCCGGTGATCTTGCCGTACATCTCGGCCATGCACGCTTCGGGGGTCATCCCCCGCGCGAGCGCGTGCCCGTGGTCCCGGTAGGCGGTGACGACGGGGTCGTCGTCGTTGATGGATCCAATGGTCCCGACGGCACACGCTTCCTGACCCGTGTAGACGTGGCAGAACCCGCCGATTTTGGCTTGTTGGTAGGCCTGGGCGGTGCGGTTCTCGAACTCACGGATGAGCTGCATGTCGCGCAGCCATTTGAGCTTGAGTTCGGTGGAGGGCTCGCTCGTCATGGTGCTGTCCGTGCTCGAGTGCTTCTGGGCTGGCGCTTGCGTCATGCGAAGTCTCGCGTGGATCGGGGTTTGCGATCGTCCGCATAGGTCTGATCGACCCGATCCGGACTGGGATTTCGTCTGGTCCGAGAAACAGTTCCGGATTCCCGGAACGCCGAAGGCGATTGTAGGGTCGCAGCGCGGGTCGTGTCACGGACCGGTTCCGGGGGGATCTCGGGCGCGATGGGCAAAAAGAACCGCCCCCAACGACGGGGGCGGCCGGAGGTGGTTCAGGATGTCGATCCGGATCAGTCCTTCATGACCGCGCGGGAGTCGTTCCCGATCTGGGTCTTGAGGAGCACGAGGGCCGTCTGGACCTGGAGGTCCGTGCCGTCGGTGATCAGGGACTCGGGGTCGGGACGGGTGGAGTTGTCCTCGCCGGAGAGGAAGACATCAGCGTCGCGCCGGAGGATGAGGGCTTCCGCGTTCTGGTCGGGGAGCATCTCGACCCGGAGATCGGGCTCGATCCCCCATTCCGAAGCGCCGGGGAGCTTGTGGATCAAACGGGGCGCGTCGATCTGGTAGTACTGGGTCGTGAGCTTCATCGCGCTGGTCCCGCCGGGGAGCACGAAGACGTTCTGGACGGAGCCCTTCCCGAAGGAACGGGTCCCGAGGACGAGCGCTTGGATCTTGTCTTGGTGTGCGGCTGCTTGGATCGATCCGGAGAGGATCTCGGAGGCGCTGGCGCTGCCCTCGTTGATGAGGACGACGACGGGGATGTCACGGAGCGAGACACTCGGGTTGATCGCTCGCGCGTCCTGCGCATCTTGGATCGCGCCCGCGGCATCGACGGTCCGGACGATCAGCCCATCCGGGACGAATCGGGACGCCATCTTGACGGCTTGGTCGAGCAGACCGCCCGGGTTGTAGCGGAGGTCGAGGATGAGCGAGGACAAGCCCTGGCTTTTCATCTGACGGACGGCGGCGTCGAACTCGCGGGTCGTGGTTTCCGTGAACCCCGAGAGTCGCACGTACCCGACACCCTCGTCGGCATCGATGAAGTAGTTCCAGTCGTCGTCGCGCGGACCGGTCTTGGACCAGCCCTTCACGCTCGGGAGATCGATCTTGGCGCGGGTGATGGTGTAGGTATGCTCGGACTTGTCGCCGGATTCTTCATCCTCGCGCTCGATCGTGATGGTCACGTCGGTGTTCGGGGGACCCGTGATGACTTCGACGGCTTGGTCGAGTCCGAGCCCGATGGCGCTGATCCCATCGACCTTCTTGATGACATCGCCCGCGCGGAGCCCGGCGCGTTGCGCTGGGGTTCCTTCGAGGGGGGTGACGACCTCGACGTTCATGAGTTCGTCGTGCTGGATCCGGACACCGATCCCGATGAACTCGCCTTGCGTGGAGCGTTGGAACCGCGCGACCTCGTCCGGCCAGATGATCGCGGTGTAGTCGTCGAGCTGCGCCATCGCGCCGTTCCCGAACTCGTGGAGAATCGCTTCGGGCATGATCCCGACGGTGTCACGGGACGCGCTGAGGACCCCGTCGATCGCTCGTCGGAGGTCGTAGGCGCTGGCGCTGCGCGAGCCCGGGCCGAAACGAGCACGGAGCTCGTCGATCTGATCGATGAACTGCTGGCGCTTCTTGCTGTTCCCGAGCCCTTTGAACGCGGCTTCGAGGTCGGTGGTGGTCGCCATCGTGCGGATTGCATCGAGCCCGCCCTGGATGAGCTGGTCGAGCGCAACGCCATCGGGCTTGGACCCGGAGCGGCGCCCCACGTGCTGGGCGGCGGCGCGTTGGATCGCGGTCCGTACAGCGACGGATTCGATCCCGGCGAGTTTGTCGGTGTAGAGGTCGCCGTACGGGTTGTAGGCCGGGAGGGGTTCATCGCCGTCGAGGATCCGGCGCTCGTTGCGGAGCTCCCAGAGGCGCTCGGGCGCGTAAAGGCGGATCATCCCGAGACGGCGGGTGAGCCGATCCACGTCGGGTTTGAAGACACGTGACTTATCGTGGAGGGTGTCGAGACGGAAGAAGAGTTCGGAGGCCATCAGCCAATCGCCGTCGGCTTCCGCTTTCTTCGCGTAGTCGATCGCGAGGTCGATGACCTGCTTCGCTTGGGGGTTGTTGAAGAAGTCGTCCGGGTTGGTGTAGAGCAGCTGGAGGGAGACGGCCGAGCGAAGGGCATCGGCGAGCGCGACGGGGGATCCGGTCTCCGCGTAGGAGGTGAGGTGTTCGTCGAGTGTTTCGTTTGCTTCAGCGATCGTCTCGACACGCTGGGTCTCACGCTTCGCGATGTTGTCCTGGAGAAGCGCCATGGATTCGATGAGGGATCGATCGACCGGGCTCGTCTCCCAGTAGCGAGGCGCGAGGAGCGTGTCCGATCCGTCCTCGGCGAGATTCCACACACTGTCCGGGGTCGCGACAAGATCGCTTTCGGGGTTCGATGCATAGGCCGGAGCCGCGATCATCCCGAGCCCCATCGTGGATCCGAGGAGGATCGAGAGGATCCGCGAGGTCATGGGACGGGAAACGGACTGACGAGCGGATTCAAAGATCGACATGCATGCTCCAACGTGTTCGTGCCGTCCCGGATTGCGGGTACAGCGCGGATGTGAGTGTCCAGATGGGATCGACACGTGATGCGCGTGGGAATGGAAGAAAGGCGCAAACTCTGCCCTGCTCAGCGTATCGGTCCTCGGATCGCCGGAGCAGACCCGGCAGACCCTTCATGGTGTGTACGACCAAGTCCGGAAAAAGATTCCCAAGACCTGGGAAATGGGGTGAACGCTCATCGGGGTGATCTGACCAAACGGAGCCCGATCCCGAGCATCAGAACGACGAGGATCACCGTGAGCACCACCGTGACGCTTTCCTGTCTCCCTTCTTCCCAACGGGTCGAGAACCCGGCGACGAGCCCGCAGAGCGGACCCAGGGTGTACCCGAGCCCGATGAGCCCTTCGTGCATCCCTCCGGAATCCACATCAGAGGACCCAACACTCAACGCGTAGTAGAGGGATCCGAGATAGATGATCGCGATCCCGATCCCGGTGAAGATGAGTCCGATGACGAGGAGGGGGATCGAGCTCGCGATGGGGGAGAGCATGGTCAGGGTGAACCCGATGATCATCGAAACGAGCCCGATCCAGGGGGTGGAGCGCTTGCCGTGCCAGAAGTGGTAGCGTTGGAAGACCCCGAACATGAGGACCCGGACGATGAGCCAGGTGCTCGCGATCGGGGTGAGCCACATCGTCGGGATCCCGAGCCGGCCCTGGATGCTCGGGAGCATGGGGGACATGGTCGCGATGACGACGTACGACGCAACAATCAGGACGCGGAACTCGCGCAGGAGGGTCTCGTAGATCGGTGGGTGGGGGTGAGCGCCCGTGTCGAGGTGCTTGGCGGGCTCCGCCGGGAGCTTGAGCGTGATCAACGCAACAGCGACATGGACCCACCCCAGCACGGACACGATCACGAACGGGTGATGCTCGAGGAGGGGCGCCATGAACCAGTACGAGAGGACCATCGCGCTCGCCCAGCAGATGTTGAAGTGCCCGATGGCTTTGCGGAGCGCGTGCTCCCGTCGTCCCCCCGAGAAGTAGGATTCGACGATCGGCCACTGGAGCCCGGTCGCGATCATGAAGGTCAGCGCCATGACCCAGAGCGCGGGCTCGATGAGATCCGGCGCGAGGCGCTGCGCCAGGATCGGGAGCTGACAGACCAAGATCTCGATCGTGACGAGCCCGATCAGGAACCCACGCGAGGTGACCCGGTCCGAGCGTTTGATGAGTCTGCGGAGGGCCGCTCCCGAGAGGAAGGCCGCCGGGGTGTAGACCACCCCCATGACGAGCGCGAGGACGAGATTCATCCTCGCGCCGTAGCCCAATCCCTGTTCGGCGATGAACGAGATCCCGTTCGTGACGATGGCCGTCCCCGAGGACCCGAGGAAGGTGATCAGGAGGACCAAGGGCAGGGGGGCCGGGGTGGTGGGGGATGTCGGATTGTGTGCGCCGGGCGTTGTCATCGGATCGGGGCGATCGTAGACTGATCCCGATCTCGACCCGCCGGGTGTGTGTTCACCGTCCGGCTCTCAGGGTCCCGTAGCTCAATTGGATAGAGCGTTGGCCTCCGAAGCCAAAGGTTCTGCGTTCGAATCGCAGCGGGATCGTTCTGCGCGTATGGGTTTGTGGGTGGCGGAGCCCGTGGTATGGTGGTGGAAACACACCATACACACCATGGAGGTCACCATGCTTCGCGCATCCATCATCGCTCTTGGTCTTTTGTTCGTGTCGTCCGTGTTCGCGCAGACGACGATCACTTTCGATGATCTTTACGACGAACTCGGCGCGGGGACCTTGGATACGTACGACGACATCGCGCCGTACTACCAATCGCTCGGGATCACGATCTCGTGCGATGAGCCCGTGTTCCTCGGTGGGGGATTGAGCAACGGGGACCCGGGGAACTTTGAGATCGAGGGAACCAACGGCCCGGCCTTCCTCACGATGTTCCAAGCGAACATCGGGGGATCGATCACGCTCTCATTCGACCAGACCAGCGATGTCTCGCTCGACACGATCATCCCGGACAACCTGAACAACGAGTCCTATGTCTACACGATCCGGGGGTACAGGGAGGGGAATCTGGTCTTCAACCATGGGCGTGCCTTCGTGGATCCCCAGGGTGACCCGGACGGAATGGTGGTGCCGTACGAGTTTGAACGTGTGGATTCGCTCGTCTTCGAACTCCGTGAGAACTCGTGGCGCATCTTTGCGATCGACAACATTGTGTTCAGCCCGAGCGGTGAACTCAGAACGTGCCGGGCTGATTTCAACAACGACGGGGAAACGGACTTTTTCGATCTGAGCGAGTTCCTACAAGAACTCAACGCCGGGTGTCCGTGAGTTGATCGATCACTTGAACTCGACCATCCGGATGAACCCGCTCCGGCTCTGTTTCGCGATGATCGTGCCTTCGGGGGCGGCGATGTAGGTGTCGCCGTCGTATCGCCAGATGACGATGTCGCCTCGGGTGATGGACGCGTCGTCGGTCCGGACAGCGACGTTCCCCGCGCCGACCGTGATGACCCCGATCCCCAGGAGCAGAACGGCGATCGTCGCGAAGCGCCAGAACCGGAGTTCACGCGCAAGGTCGGGGTCGGGTGTGGTTGTGGTGTGCGACATCGGGTGTCCTTTCATAGCAATATCAGCTGTTTCCACAAGACCGCGATGTGCGAGGATTGCTGACAGAAGGATGAGCGGAATCCCAGTACACTCGTAGCATGAAGCGGATACTTTCCTTTCTCTCGCTGGCGTTGCTCTTGATCCTCATCGCTGTTGCAGCGGTGGTGTATGTACGGTTCCTGTATTCACCATCAATGACGACGAACCAGGTCGCGGAGATCACTCCGGATTGGAACGCGCTGAGCGATGGGGCGTGGGGGCCGTGGGTGACCGATCCGAACGGGGACCGGGTCTGGGATCCGGCGTTGTCGTACAATACATGGGTCGGGACGATCCCCAATGAACAGAAGGCGTGGGGGCTGCTGGCGGATGTGGAGCATCGTCCGGATGCCCTCGCTGAAGAACCGTTGATCGAAGATCCGCCGAAGACGGAGGAGGAATGGAACGCGTTGAGTGACTTGCTTCGCAAACCCGCGAGTCAAGATCAACTCTCGATGATCCGCGAAGCGTTCACCCGGGACTTCATCGGGTCGCTGCTCCTCGAAACGACCGATCCCATCGAGCATGAAGCGCTTGTACGCTACAACAAACCGGATCAGAACTGGGATCCGAATCCCGATCTCGCGTCCACGCTACTGAGGGTGCGCTATGCATCTCTGGGACCGATCCGGAAAGCGATCCGGGTGCTCGATCTCTCGAGCGCGGTGGAGCTGCGCGACGGGGATCCGGATCGATTCGTCGGAGACATCGGGCTGATGCTCCGTGCTTCGGAGCTGGCCGTCGAGTATCCCGTGCTGATCTCGGAGCTCGTCCGGACAGCGATCCTGGCTGTGGTCCATGACCGGGTGGTCTGGGCGCTCAGTGAACACCCCGGAGCGTTCTCCGATGAGCAGCTCCGCGCGATCGATTCGGAGATCGATCGATACCGATTCGGGGCATTCGACATGCTCGGGGAACAGCTCTCGCTCCACGACACGTTCCGGAGAGTCGCGAACAAAGACGGTGGGCTCGCGGCTTCACCCGCGATCCTGACCCAGGGTTTGAATGCGTACGGCTCGCTCGACGACCCATCAAATCTTGAAGATCCGGAGCTGGATGACTCCCTCCAGCGCCCGCTGTGGATTGCGGGGAAGTTGTGCGATCGTGTCCGAGTCCTCTCCGCGTTGCCCTGGAACGGCGAAACCGAGCTTCTGAGTTCAGAGATCAGCAGCGAGCTTGATCGCGCGAACTTCGCGGGGAAGTTTCTGATGGATCAGTTGCTGCCGTCATTTCAGAACATCCCGCGGTACTCGCTCCGGATCCAACAGTCCGAGATCGGCGCACGGACCGCGATCGCGATCGAGCGACATCGGCTCCGTCATGGATCGCTCCCGGGTTCGCTCGATGAGATCGATGAGGACCTGAGAGCGATCGAGCCGCTCGATGTCATCGCGAACGCTCCGCTCCGGTACCGGGTCGAGGGGGACTCGTTCGTGCTCTACAGCGTTGGGGACGATCGGGACGACGACGGCGGTTCCCAACGGTCCGAGTCCAACTCGTACGGGGATGTCCGATTCATCCAGCCCAGATTCATCAGCACGAAGGATGCGGATCAGATCAATGCAACGGATCCGGAATCGATCGAAGGCGATTGGATCCTCTATCCGAAGCCCCAAGATCCATCCGAATGAATGAGGGATCCCGATGAAGGAGTTCAGACTCGGATGATGCGTACTCCTACTCGTTCCTCTATGTTGGGAGCCCAGTGTGATGGATAGTGTCTCTGGGGAACACACAATCGCGATTCACGATTTCAATGGCGCTGCTCGTGAATCGGAGAGCACCGTCTATGTGTTCGATCGTGACGAGTACGGGCGGATCGCGCTGATGGAGTCGTGCGAGAAGTACATAAATCCTGATTGGGCAATAGGTTGCGAGATTTAAATCCCGATTAGATTCAGTTCCGAGCGACCGATCGCGATATGATCTTGGGGCGATTCCACCAAACTCGCTGGCATAATTCTGACTATGTGATCCAGTTCGAGAAGCGCTCCCCACTCTTGGGGGTGGGGGACTTGCGCCACGCACAGATTCTTGTGGAGGATCCGCATGTACACCATCAGCACCATCATCATTGCATCACTCGCGTGTGTGTCGGCCGCCGGCACCGGTCTTCAGATCACGTTCGACGAGTTTGATGCTTCAAACGACAACTTCGCCGGGCTTTCGAACGAATACGCCTCGCTCGGTGTGAACTTCGTCACGTCGGACGACGGCGCCATCTGGGACGGCACACTTGGCGGCGACCCCGGAAACTGGATGATCACCGGAACCAACGGCGATCAGTTCATGGGGTTCAACGGAGATGCGTACGGCGCGACCATGCTCTTCGATGACAACCTCTCCTTTCTCCAACTCGACACGTCCCGTTCGAACGGCTCTCAGGAGGGTGACTCCATGATGATCGAGGCATACCTCGATGGCATGCTCGTGGACTCCGATATGGTCGTGTTCGGGGATTCACTCGATGTGTGGACAACGCTCACGCTCTCGGGTGACTTTGACACCGTGGTGATTTCAGGGCAGGGTACCGATTTCCATCCGTTCGGTGTGGACAACATCGCGTGGCGATTGGTCCCCGCGCCCTCATCGATCACGATGCTCGCGGCGGCCGGTCTCATCGGGACTCGTCGTCGGCGTTGATCCCGACTGGTTGGATCGATCTACTCAGAGCCCGCGCCGAGCTTCGGTGCGGGCTTTGTCATGATGAAATTTTGCGCGGCCCGAGCACCGAAGCTCAGAACCCATCACTTTTTGTAGGGCTTGTCGCAGTTCACCCCGAACCCCTTGCAGATCGGATGGTCGTGGGTGCAGTTCGGACGCGCGGTGCAGTTGTAGCGACCGTGGAGGACCAGCGCGTGTCCGAGGCGGGTCCAGCGGGGTCTGGGGAAGAGGGCCATCAGATGTTTCTCGATCCTGGTCACGTCCTTGACGGGTGAGCCGTCGGGGTTGGTGATGAGCCCGAGTCTCCACGAGAGACGCTGGACGTGGGTGTCCACGGTGATCCCTTCCTGTTTGTCGAACGCATTCCCAAGCACGACGTTGGCCGTCTTGCGCGCGACACCCCGGAGGGTGAGCAGGTCGTCCATGGTGTCGGGGACCTCGCCGTTGTAGACCTCGACGACGCGCGTCATGGCTTCGTGGACGGACTTGGCTTTGTTCCGGAAGAGCCCGATGGTGCTGATGTAGGGCTCGATCTGTTTTGGGGTCGCGTTCGCGTAGTCCTGTGGGGTGGGGAACGCTTTGAAGAGATCGGGGGTCGCTTTGTTCACCCCGGCATCGGTGCTCTGAGCGCTGAGGATCGTCGCGATGAGGAGCTCGTGGGGGGTGGAGTACGTCAGTTCGCAGTGCGCATCGGGGTAGTGCTCGTCGAGCGCGTCGGCGATGCGCCTCGCGCGGGCGCGGTCTTTGCTTGCGACATCGGGGAGCGCGAAGGGGATGTCCCTCAGCCCGCGCGGGTTGTTCTTGCCTTTGGGGTGCGTTTTGGTCACGTGATCACCTTGTGGTCGCGCTCATCAATCGTCGTAAACCCGGCGAGGACAGCGCACACGAGGGTCATGAGGGTGAGCCCTTTGAGGACGTTGCTGGCCGTGGTGTGCATCGAGAGGAACGCGTCGCGCGCGATGTCCGCTTGTTCGCTCATGCCCTGCGCCGCGCCGGCCCAATAGGCGCTGAGGTTCTGCGACATCTCGGGCATCAGGATGACGAGGTGGTAGCTCAGGAGCCCGAGCGTTGCGAGGGTGAGCACGGAACGGATGACGCGCAGTGGGGTCCGGAGCGCATACCCCGAGAGGAGCATCGCGATCAGTGTGGTCAGCACGAGCATCGCGCACACAAACTGCACCACATCGACGGCGAAGAAGATCGACCCCGCAACCCGACCCGCGCCCAAGAGCGCGTGGTCACCCGTGTAGTCGGGGTACTGACCGAGGGTCGGATCGAGCTCCCGGAAGGTCGGGAAGATGATCGCCGCAGCGATCCCGGAGGTCGCAACAGCCCCGCACCAGACCCCCAATGCGGCGATATGGACCCCCTGCGCGAGCTTGCAGATCCTGTGTTTCGTGGATGAACGGGGTGGTACGGGTGATTTGTTCGTGCTCATGTGAGAAGGATTCTAGGGAAGGGGTGTGTTGGGATCCTCGCGCTTGCATCGGGATCCGGATCGCCGACACTGGGAGTGCAGGAAATGGTGGTCCCTCGTGAGAGGGGCGGGGGACCTCATTTCTTTTCAGGGTCTCACGCACGGGGCTCTAGAATGACGTGTGAACTTCACACCCGTCCAATGCGCCTGCTCGACCCTCGGGGTCCCGATCCGGGATCCACGGGGGGGGATCGAGTGGGTGTTTTCGTTGCGCTCCAGCGTGCCGACCATCCGCGCGATCGCGATCGATGTGACGACCCCCGGGCTCCGCGCGCGTGATCTGTCCAGGTCCGATCGACGAGATCTCGCGGCCACCCTCCGGAGACGCGAGCTGGACCTCGCCGGGCTCGATCTGTTCATCCCCCAAGAGCATTTCAGTGATCCATCGTGGGCTCCCCGCGCGATCGAAGTGATCGGGCACACCCTTGAGCTCGCTTCCGAGCTCGCGCCCTTGGTGGGTGGAACTTCGAGGGCATTGGTGAGTGTTCATCTTCCCGGGGATCTCGATGATTCGGTCGCGCGAGATCTCGGCGCAAACGCGGAGCGTTTGGGGGCGATTCTGGCTGACCATCATCCGGGCGCTGTGGAACGATCCGATTCGTTCGTGGTCGGGATCGATCCGGCGAGCGTGCTGATGAGCGGCGCCTCCCCAGCGAAACGCGCGACGGTCGCGAAAGCCCTCCGGCTCAGCGATGCGAGCGATGTCGGACGCTGTCCCGTGGGGGGATCCGGGGCTCGATTGGAACTCAGCGCCTACGCGGCGGCCGCCAGCATGAACGGGGCGCCCCACGTGACGATCGATCTCCGTCAGCTGCGAGATCCCGCGCAGGGCGCGATCAGAGCGGCCGAATTCTGGGAACAGAACTCGATTCAGATCGGATGATTCAGCAGCCCGAAGCAACCCCGAGCGCGATCGGGTCCAGATCCGCGCGGAGGTAGAGCGGGTGTTTGGGGTAGCCGTGCTTGGTCAGCCCCCAGCAGTGGGGGTCGAAGGGCGCGAGCAGATCGAGGGCGGCGTCGTGCCGATCCTGGAGCGATCCGTGGGTCCCCCATCCGACGACGACCAGATCCGCTGCTTTCGCACACTTCACGATCGCGCTGTCGTTGTCCGGGCCGATCGGGTCGTCGATCTCTCGGAGTCCTTTCGGGTCGGTCGAGCGGAGCGCGAAGATGTTGACCACATCCATCCGGCCGAAGCCCCAGCGCTTTGCGTAGCCGAGACAGCGGGTGAGGGTGGGGTCGAGGACGTGCTCGTCGGCCGTCGATGGGTTGAGGAGGCAGAAGCAGACCCGTCCGAGGGATCGGTCCCATTCCCTCCCGAGGTTGTATCGGTAGGTTTCGCAGTCGGAGAATGTCGCCCAGCCCTTCATGGGGTCAGGGTATCACACGGAGGAGCCATGGTGGGGGGATAACGGTGTTATGCTGGGGGTGATTGGAGGTTTCCATGGGTCGGATCGGGTTCATGAGCGTGTTGGTGACGATTGGGATCTTGGGGTCGGGATGCCGCGCAGCGCCGCCGCAACGCTCTGGTGATGCGGACCTGTACAAACTCCACGAGGATGTGGTCTACGTTGAGCGTGAGGAATCGGACCCGGCGAAGACCTCGCTCGATGTGTACGTCCCGGCCGACGTTGAAGCGGATGCGCCCGTGCTCATCTACGTCCACGGCGGGGGCTGGTCGATCGGGGACAAATCGCGCGTGGGGTACAAAGCACGATGGGCCGTCAAGCACGGGTGGGTCTTCGTGAGCGTGAACTACCGGCTCTCCCCCGAGGTCATGCACCCGGAGCACGCGCGGGATGTGTCGAGCGCGATCGATTTCGTTCTCGATCATGCGCAGGAGTACTCGATCGATCCCGATCGCGTCGCGCTCATGGGGCACAGTGCCGGGGCGCACCTGGTCGCGATCGTCTGCAGCGATGAATCGCTCCTGGGAGAGCATGATCGATCCGCTGGGGAGATCGATGCGCTCGTGCTGCTCGACGGCGCGGGGTACAACCTGAACGAGGTGATGCCTGATCTCCCGAGGTTCGGGCCGCTCCAGAAGATGTACCGGAGCGCGTTCGGGGAGGACGATCCCGAACTCTGGGAGCGTGCGAGCCCGTCGCTCCAAGCGGATGAAGACGACGATCTCCCGGCAACCCTCGCCGTCTACGCCGGGGATCGGGAGGAATCGCGCCACGCGAGTATCGAGCTCGTCGGGACCTGGTCGGCGGCCGGGTGCGATGCTCGGGTCTTCCACGCGCCGCACAAGGACCACGCACGGATCAACCGTGAGCTCGGGAAAGCGCACGACGAAGACTCCGAGATCGTCGGTGATTTCATCGAAGAGATGTTCGATCAGGAGTGATCAGAGCTTCGCGAGTTCGTCCGAATCGAGATCCGCGTTGGTGTAGACCTTCTGGACATCGTCGTTGTCCTCGAAGGTGTCGATCAGGTTCATAACCTTCCGGACATCGTCACCTGTTACTTCGACCGTGTTGTCGGGGATGCGCGTGATGGTGGCTTCGACGATCTCGATCCCCGCGCTTTCGATGGCGTCTTTGCAGCCCTGGAACTCGGTGGGTTCGGTGATGATCGTCCAAGCGCCCTGATCGTCGCCGTCGGTCTCGGGTTCCTGGATGTCCTCAGCGCCGGACTCGAGCGCGAGCTCCATGATGGTGTCCGCATCGACTTTGGATGCATCGATCACGATCTGACCCTTGGTCTGGAACATGAACGCAACGGTCCCCGAGTTCCCCATGGATCCGCCGCCCTTTTTGAAGATGGTGCGGACATCGCCGACGGTGCGCGTGTTGTTGTCCGTGAGCGCGAGGATGATGAAGGCCGTCCCGGCCGGGCCGTACCCCTCGTAGACGAGCTCCTGGAAGTCCGCGCCCCCGGTTTCCCCCGCGCCCTTGTCGATGGCGCGTTTGATGGTGTCCTTGGGCATGTTCTCGTACTTCGCTTCGTCGATGGCGTAGCGGAGCGCGAGGTTGGTGTCCGGGTCACCACCGCCGGCGCGGGCGGCGGCCATGATGGCTTTGGAGCACTTGGACCAGATCTTCCCCTTCTTCTTGTCCTGGCGCTCTTTGCGGTGCTTGATGTTCGCCCATTTGCTGTGTCCGGCCATCGTTCGTTCCTCAGGGATCGCGCCGGGTCCGGCGCAGAATCTTGTGTGGGTTGGGGATGATAGTGCCCAGAATCGGGATCATTCGGGGTCTCGATCGTCGATCGGGACCTCGAGATCCGCCGCGTTGGGAGCCACGTCGGGGGGCTCTCCGAGGGAAGCATCACTCAGTTTCGCGCGGATCGCGCCGAGTTGGGCTCCGAGACGCTTCTGTGCGTCGGAGGTATCGGATTCCGTATCGATCAGCTCGGTCAGACGTGTCCCGATCTGTTCTTCAGCGGCTTTCCACGCTTCAATCGCGCCGTCGAAATCCTTCGCCATCCAACGCGCGTCCCCGAGGTGGTCGTGGACCGTAGGGTTCTCGTTGCCCTTGTCGAGTTCGAGAGATCGCTCAAGGAGGGTGATCGCGCCCTCGCGGGTTATGTTGCCCTGGTCATCCTTCTCGTCGAGAAGAATCCCACGCCCATATCGAACCCACGCGAGCGAGTCGAGCACACTCGCGTTGTCGGGGAGCGCTGCGTGTGCGCGTTCGAGGAGTTGTTCCGCTTCGTCGAGAGACTCCAAACGTTCGGCGAGGTGGTACCCGAGATCGTTGCAGGCCCAAGCGTGGTTGGGATCCAACTCAAGGATCCCTCGGTACAGCTCCATCGCGGCATCTTCGCGCTCAAAGAACATCGCGACCACGGCCGTACTGTAGATGAAGTCCGCTTTGTCCTGCGCCTCGGTCGTTTCTGTTTCGGGGCGTGCGGAGGTCCCGAGCCCTTCTTCTGCAGCGGCGGCCGCTTCAGCGATGAACCCGGACTCCGCGAGGATGTCTGCGGCGAGTCGCGCGTCGTCGATCGTTCCGGATCGGCCGAGGATCGTCGCGAGATTTACGACGCGCTGGGGGACGATTTCGTTGTCGATCACACACGCCCGTGCGAGAAGCGGGGTGATGTCCTCGGTGTGCCCGGCGCGTTGGAGCCCCTGGATCGCGATCACAACCAGGTCGGGCTGGGGATCGAGCTCCGTTCCCGGGGGCTGCGTTTCCATCATCGCGCGGAGCTTGGACTCGTAGGTTTCGGGGGTGTACTCGGAGGTGCCGGCGAACGCGACCAGCTCGATCTGTGCGAGCGCGGCATCGCCGTCCCGGCTCATCCGGCGAGCACGCTCGGTCAGGGCGAGGATCTTCTCGTCGTCGCTATTCGATTGGCGAAGATGGGTGCTCAGAATCGCGACGATCCGACGTGACTCATCGGGGGAGAGCTGGATGGTGCTGTGCTCGGGGAGGAACTCGTCGATTCCGAGGGTGCCCATTCGGTCGAGACGTGACGCGATTTCGAGGCGCTCGAGAGCGTGCGCGAGCCCGCTCCGTCCTTCGAGCCTGGAGAGTGCGAGTTCATCCGCTTCCCGAGCACGCTCCGGATCCGTGCGGAGCATGGCTTCGTGCGAACGCTCCACACTGCGGCTTGCATAGCGCTCCGCGAGATCGGAAAGGATCCGGATCGCTTCGGTCCGTTGATCCGTGGAGTTGAGCATCCGGGCCAGCGAGCGTGCGACATCGATCGAGCCGGGGTCCTCGGCGAGCCGCTCTCGGAGAAGTTCGATCCCGCCAACCATCGCTTCGGGCTGATCCCCTCGGTCTGCGAGTGTCCGCCAGAGAGAAATGAGCAGATCGAGCCCGATCGATCGTCTGGGTTGTTCGTTGAACTGTTCGACGAGGGTGTGCATCGCGGGTTCGAGCAGCCCTTGACGGGCCATGTCATTCGCTCGGATCAGCGCGACGAGCGCCGAACTGGGGATCGATTGGGTGAGCGCGCGGGTCACGTTCTGGAGTTCTTCCGAACTTTCGAGCGGGCCCCCGGGAGCGTGGAGTGTGATCAGTTGCTCGTAGATCGCTTCCTCCAGCGGATCGACTGTCATTGCTCGTTCGAGAACGCTCCGCGCCCCTTGAGGATCACCCATCGCGAGCGATACCCGTGCGATTGTTAGCAGATCCGTGGAGCCTGGATCGGGGGCTCTGTCTAATGCGCCGGCGAGTTCGATCGCGAGTTCATCGTGGTGTGCTTGGAGGATCGCGTTGATGAACGATGAACGCTCGATCTCGCTGAATGAAGTAAATCGATCAACCGTGTGCTGGATGAGTTGATCGGCCTGTTCGTATCGCTCGAGTTGTGCAAGCGCCTGGATCCAGAGCGCGACGAGGCTGGGTGAGAGCGATGTCGGGTCATCGGTGCTCGGAGAGAACCCGGGATCGATCAGATCGCTCCGGTCGAGTTGAACCGCGAGCGCTAAGCGTAGTGTGGAACCGGGATTCAATGATTCGATGGCTCGGATCGGCTCGCCCTGGACCCGGGTGAGAGCGGCCGCGACGGGCGTCGCGAGCGCGGGGTTGGATTCAACAATGACATCCGCGCGATCAATCGGATCCGGCGCGCTTTCGAGCGCGATCATCACCGAGATGGGGGTCACGATGGAAGGATCGTTCTGCAAGATGATCGATGATCGATCCGGGTCGTTGCTGATGAGGAGTGCGATGCGTAGACAGCGGGCACGCTGCGAGCGGAGCACCTCGGGGTCGTCGGCACGGGTTCGGAGTTCTTCGACAATCTGGGCGCCCAGGCCGGTTTCGGAGGCGAGTGCCGTAAACCACGTATCGATTACATGGCCGATAGCGCCGGGGTCGTTATCAATCGCATCGAGCAGCGTGAGCACGCACATCGCGGTACGGCCCGCGCTCGCGTGGGCCGCGCTTATGCGTTGGAGCAGCGTCGGTGGTGTGCGTGATACGAGCGTCTGCGCGGTCTCGTAAGCCCGGAGCGCGTTGTCGGGGAGCTCGAGTTCGAGGTAGACATCGCCGACCCCTGTCCAGAGCTCGGGGCGACGTGTGTAGATCCCGATGAGTTCCCGGCGCCAGTTCGGGTCCGCGAGCGTTCGTTCATCGAGACGCTCGAGCGCATCCCGGAGGACTTCGGCGCCGGCGCTGAGCGAACCCTGATCCATCAGCGTGTTCCCGAGAATAACGCCGGCGATGACGAGCGCTCCGGGATCTCGCGATGGGGAGCCGGACCAGATGCGGGAGGTCAGGCGGATGATCGTGTCCGGGTCGTCCTGGGACCCCATCGCTTCGAGGAGGAGCGTTCTGGGGCTCGTGTCCCCGAGTTCACTCGCGCGACGTGCGAAGGTCGCGGCTTGTGCGAGGTCGCCTTGTTTCGCGAAGATATCGGCGAGCGTGGCTTTGATCCGAGCCGAGTCCGGGTCGACCGCATGGGCTTCGAGTAGGAGCGTGGTCGCGCTCTCCAGGTCGTTGGAGAGCATCGCTTCCCGAGCGCTCGCGTATCGACGCGCGGCTTCGGGGTTGGTGCGCGTCTCGTCGGAGGGTGCGGTTCCGCGAAGAGGAGTCGAATACTCGCTCAGAATTTGAGAAAGCGGGGTTAGCGCCTGGGTGGATTGAGCACTTCCCGGGACGAGATCCTCGATCACGCCGTCCATCAACCGGATCGCGAGATCGTGTCGGGGTGTGGGGGATCCGTAGGACTGACGCTCAGCGAGGAGCGAGATCGACCCCGTCTCGGGCTGAATCCCTGGGCCGGGATCACGCTGGGGGGCTTGGGACGAGCACGAGAGCGTCACGCCGCACGCCCCGAGCACGGCGATGAGCGTGATCAGCTTGTTCAAGATTTGCCTTCCGTCTTGCTCTTCCGTGAACGTTTCTGAGAACGTTCCAGAGAGACCTGCTTGTCGCGTTCGATGAGCCAGCGTTCGAGGCGGGTGTAGACGCCCAGCGCGTCGCCGGCACGGATATCTCGTTCGAGTTCGCTCGAGATCCGGTCCGGGTCTCGCGCGTGCTCGACAAGGTCGGCTTTGTGCATGGACTTGGCCAGCTTGTCGTCCATAGGGAATGCGTGGGCTTCGAGCCCGATCAGAAGGATCCGTGAAGCGACGAAGCGTGGGATTGCTTCAACACTCAGGAGCTCGTTCCTCGCGTCCCGTTTGTTGAGTTCACGGATCGGCTCGAGTGTCAGCGACTGATTCCGCGAGAACACCCAGCGGAGCGCGCCGACCAGTCGTTCGCACCGATCGTCGAGGCGCGGGTATCGCCCACCGAGCACTTCCGCGACTTCGTGGGGGAGACAGACCCGGAGCTCGTTGCAATCAACGAAGGAATCGCGGAGCCGTTCCATCCCGCGTTGGGCTTGATCGATGGACGCTTCCCAGAGAAGCATGGAGTACACGAGTTCGTGGACGAGCGGGCCGCAGTCCCCGAGGGTCTCGGGAGAGAGGTGGGCGGCGCTGACGGGCTCGTCATCGATCGACAATGAGCCGATCGCGCCGATGATCTGCTCCGTGTTGACGATGCGATCACTGCTCACTGGGCGCGGTCTCAGTATTCGTGTCATGGTCCCCCTCGGTCGTCTTGGTCTCGCCGTCCGGGCCGAGCCCGAGGGCTCCCCGTTCGATCCGATCCTTCGCGAGGAGTTCGGAGATCACCCGCTGCGCCCGCGCCCCTTCGTCGTACTCGAACTCCAAGGTCGGCGCTTCTTTGATCCGGATCCGGTCCATGACATCGCGACGGATCCTCGGGAGGGCGGCCCTGAGCCCGTGCATGGTGACATTGGCACGCTCTTCGGGCATGACCGTGATGAACGCTTTCACGCGCTTGAGATCGTCCGTCATCTCGACTCGCGTGACCGTGACCATCCCTCGGATACGCGGGTCATTAAAGCCCCGCGCGAGGCGCTGCTGGAGCTCACGACGGATCGTCGCCCCGACCTGTTGGGCGCGTCGTTTCATGCGATCTCCTTCGCGTAGAGACGGATCTCGTCATCGATCGAGCCCGTGTCGATCTCATCGCTCACGGATAGATCGTTCACGTGCGCGATCGATCGGGTCGTGTCGATGATCTCGCACCCAGGGGTGGACGCGACGCGCTGGGTGACCCGATCGAGGACCGCGCCGATGGTCGCGCCGTTGACTCCCGTCATCGCGAATCCGAGGATCGATCGGTTCCACACGTCCTGCGCTCCGATCTCGGAGGCGCTGACCATGTGGTGCCGATGGCACGAGTCCTTGATCGATTTGACCACGGAGCGTTTGTCCTTGAGGGACATCGCGCCGGGGATCTCGATCTCGATCTGGAGTGCACCGATGAGCATTGGCGTTCCCGGAGTCCTTCCGCTGTGAAACTCAGAGAGTTCTCGCGACCTCGATGTTCTTGTAGCATTCGAGCACGTCGCCGTCCTTGATATCGTCGTACCCGACGATCTTCATGCCGCACTCCATATTGGCGCGGACCTCCTTGGCGTCGTCCTTGAAGCGTTTGAGCTGCTCGAGACGGCGATCGTTCTCGATGACCACGCCGTCGCGCGTGACACGGATGAGCGCGTCCCGCTCGACCACGCCGTCGGTGACGTAACACCCGGCGATCGCGCCGACCTTCGACACCTTGAACACCTGACGGACTTCGGCGTGACCCAGAACCTCTTCGCGGATGTCCGGGGAGAGCAGACCTTCGACGGCCTTCTTCATGTCCTCGACGATGTGATAGATCACCGAGTAGTTCCGGATCTCCACACCCTTCGATTCAGCGAGGGAGCGCCCCTTCGAGTTCGCGATGACGTTGAAGCCGATGATGACGGCGCTCGATGCGTTCGCGAGGAGGATGTCGGATTCCGTGATCCCGCCCACAGCGTTGTGGATGACCCGAACCTTGACCTCCTCGTTCGAGACCTTCTCGATCTCGGACTTGAGCACGTCCACGGAGCCCTGGACGTCGGCCTTGAGCACGACGAGGATCTCCTTGAGCTCTTGTTCCGCCATCTGGGAGAACATGGAGTCGAGGGTGACCTTGGGCTGGGCGAGCTGCTCGAGACGTTCACGGTCCCGGCGCTGCTCGGCGGCCTTCTCCGCTTCCTTGAGGGTCGGGACGCAGTAGAACTTGTCGCCGGCGTCGGGGAGATCGTTGATACCAGAGATCTGAACGGGCATGGGGGGGGTCGCACTCTTGATGCGCTGTCCACGATCGTTCGTGATGTCACGGACACGGCCGAAGGCGCGGCCCATGACGATGAAGTCCCCGACACTGAGCTCGCCTTCCTGGACGAGGATGTTCGCGACGTTCCCTCGGCCTTCCTCGGGACGGGCTTCGATGACCGAGCCCTGCGCCTGACCGGCGTAGTCGGCCTTGATCTCGAGCACTTCCGCTTGGAGATCGAGGATCTCGAGCAGATCCTGGATCCCCTCGTTCTTGAGGGCACTGGTCCGGACGATCTCGGTATCTCCACCCCAATCCGTCGGGTTCAGTCCTTCTTCAGCGAGTTGACCCAGGATTTTTTGGATGTTGGAGTCCGTCGCTTCCGCCTTATCGATCTTGTTCAGCGCCACAATGATCGGGACCCCGGCCGCTTTCGCGTGGGAGATCGATTCCTTCGTTTGGGGCATGACACCGTCGTCGGCGGCGACAACGAGGACCACGATGTCCGTGACATTCGCGCCACGCGAACGCATCGCCGTGAACGCTTCGTGGCCCGGTGTATCGATGAAGGTGACGAACTTCTCATTGTCTCCAAGCGATACAGGGACACGGAATGCGCTCGTCGCTTGCGTGATCCCGCCCGCTTCGCCGTCGGCGACGTTCGCGTTGCGGATCCTGTCCAGGAGCGAGGTCTTGCCGTGGTCCACGTGCCCGAGGATCGTGACGATCGGGCCGCGCGGACGTTCGTCCTTGCGGTCACGCTCGGCAAACTGCTCCTCGACCTGCTGCTCGGCCGTCTTGGCTTCCGTGACTTCGAGCTCGATGTCCCAGTCCATCATGATCTCTTGGGCTTTTTCGGTATCGATCCCAGAGTTGATGGTGGCCATGACACCCTGCATAAAGAGCTTCTTGACGATGTCAGCGCCCTTCACGCCCGTTGCGGCGGAGAGGTCCTTGATCGTGAAGGGCTCGGAGATCTGAACCTTCCCGCCCGTCGCGGCCGCGGACTGGGGGGTGTTCGCGTTGGAGCGCATCTGGTTCTGCTTCTGGCGCAGATATCCGCCGGAGCTCTTGAGACGTGCTTCCCGTTCGGCGAGGTCCGCCTCGGTCCAGCCTCCGCCTCTGGGCATGTCGTCTCGTTCCCGGCGATCACCGCCACGGCGACGCGCGTTCCCACCGCGCGGAGCGCGTCCACCCGGAGGCATGGTCGGGTCCATGACTCCGCCGCCTCCGCCGCCGCCATACCCACCGCCTCCGCCGCCAGGACGAGGTCCGGAGCGACGACGGGGCGCTTCGTGGATGGGTTCGGGAGCTTCAACACGCACGACCTTCGGGCCCGAGAGCTTGATCTGCTTCTTCTCGAGTTCCTCGATTCTGGGGCCGGCCGGGGTCACCGAGGTCGGTCGCCTGGGCACGTTCATCTTGGGCGCCGGAGGCGCTTTCTTCGTCTCCGGCTTCTTCTCGGGCTTCTCGCCCGTCGCGGGAGCGCTGGCCGCAGGCTTGGCAACCGTATCGCGGTCCGATCCCGTGTCGGAGTCGGGCTTCGACGCCGCGGGTGTTGCGGGTGCCTCAGCGGCGGGCGTTTGCTGCGACGGGGGAGTTTCGGGTGCCTTCGTTTGCGCGGGCTCTGGCTCTGAAGCGGGTGCTTTCGCGGGCACGGGCGCAGCGGGGGCTGTAGCGCTGACTCGAGTCGGGGGAGGCGGCGGGGGGGCTTTGGTGGCCGTCGCGGTGGCGACAGCATTGCTGTCATCACCGGAATCGTCTTCATCACCCTCAGCGCTCTTGGAGGCGGGACGGGCCTTGTTGCTCTTGGCCTTCTCGATGTCCACTTTCTCGGCGCGTTCGACGGCGGTGTGCGGCGCGTCTTCCGCTTCGCCTGCTTCGCCGGCGAACCACTCACGCACGGTCTGTTCGAGACCGAGGGAGATCGTGGACATGTGGTTCTTGATCACGTCTTGGGGGATCCCCTCAGCGTGACACTTCTCCACGATCGCCTTGGACTTCACGCCCAGTTCTTTCGCGAGTTCAAAGATTCGTTTGCTCTTAGCCAAATGGTCCTCCGTTCAGCGAACGGCTTGAAAGTCTGTTGATGGGCTGTGCTCGCGCGTCGTGCGGATCAGTTCCCGAGGATGTCCGCGGCGCGGTCGTCGGCATCGCCGCTGTCTTCGTCGTTGTTCGAATCGTTCGATCCCACGGCGGCGCCCAGGATCGCAGCGGCGGCCGCGTCGGGGTTCTCTGAGGGGTCCACAGCGCCGGAGAGGATCGCGGCCGCAGCAGCTTCGTCCTCGGCACGCTTCGCTTCCGCTTCCGCCTTGGCGCGTTCCTGCTCCTCGGCGACTTCCTTCGCGCGAGCGGAGCAGATGTCCATCGCGAGCTGGGCCGCTTCGTCGTCGAGCTCGAGTTCCGTCTGGAGGACGTCGATCCCGACCTCTTCGATGTCGAAGACCGAGACCATCCCGAGCGCCGCGAGACGATCGACCATGTCCTCGGAGATCCCCTCGACCTGGGTGAGGGTCTCGGAGAGTATGGTGAGGGACTTGGTGAACTCCTCGGGGGTGAGGATGTCCACATCCCAGCCCGTCAGACGTGCGGCGAGGCGCACGTTCTGTCCACGCTTCCCGATCGCGAGCGAGAGCTGATCGTCCCGGACAACCACGGTCGCGCGTCCGAGCTCGAAACAGAGCGAGATCTCGTTGACCTCGGCGGGCTTCAGCGCGTTCGCGATGAGGATCTGGGACGACTCGTTCCAGCGGACGATGTCGATCTTCTCGCCGTTGAGTTCGTCCACGATGGTCTTGATACGGGATCCACGGATACCGACACACGCGCCGACGGCGTCGATCTTCGAGTCGATCGAAGCGACGGCCATCTTCGTGCGGTACCCCGCTTCACGCGCAATCGCCTTGATCTCGATCGTCCGGTCCGCGACTTCCGGGACCTCGACTTCGAAGAGGTAACGGATGAAGTCCGGGTGACCACGGGAGAGGTAGATCTTCACCTGAGAGCCCATGTCCTTCACATCGAGGACCATCGCGCGGACCCGGTCGCCGGGCATGAACTGCTCACCCGGGATCTGCTCGGAGCGGAGCATCACACACTCGGCGCGATCGACCTGGACGATGAGCGCGCCACGGTCGTAGCGCTGGGCCGTCCCCGTGACGAGCTGGCCCTGACGACCCGAGAACTCCTCGAGGAGGGATTGGCGTTCGTCGTCGCGGAAGCGCTGGATCATGACCTGCTTGAATGTCTGGGCGGCGATGCGACCGAAGTCTTCCGGAGCGATCTCAAGGGGCTCGTCGTACCGGAAGAGCGCGATCTCACCCGAGATCGGATCGACGGTGCACGAGAACTCCTCCGCATCGAGGGTCCCGAAGAACTTGCGGCACGCGCTGACCATCGCCGCTTCGAGGTCGGCGATGAGGAGGGACTTCTCGACGTTGCGGTCACGCGCGATCGAGTCGAGGATCCGCATCATTTCTTGGGTGTTCATGCTCATGGTTGTGCTCCGGGTTGTCGGGTTGCCTGATTGTCGTGTTGTCCGATCCGGGACCCGATCGGGGGACCCGGGAAATGCCAAACTCTAAAACGGAAACGACCGCTGGCTCATCCAAGAGCCGCGGCCCGCGTGCGCGTCGGGTGGGCTTCGCTCACCCTCCGGGATGGATTCTGCGATCACCGCATCATCCGCGTCCCTTCCGGATCGCTGAGCATCGAGCTGGAGCGCTCGATCACCGACATGTGGACAAGCCGTTGCGCATGCGGACATTCTCCGTGCGCCGCACCATGCGACGCAAAGGAACTTTAGAACACAGACCTGACAGAATCAAACCCCGGACCCGGATCGGGGGTCCCCTGAATCATCCGGTCCGAAGGGGAATCTCAGCGATCCACTGTATTAAGGATCGATCCGTTCGCCCTTCTCGATCCCCCGGATGACCCGGACAGCCCGGTTCCGCTTGTGCCGACCCGGCTCAGCGAAGAACTTGGGCTCTCCCTCGACACTGATCACGCACGGTGAGCATGAGGGATGGGTGGTGACGATCATGTCCCCGACACTCAGTTCGGAGAGTTCCTTGAGGGTGATCGTCGTTTCAGCAAGGGTGGCGCAGACCTCGACCCCGGATTGATCCAGGTTCTCCGTGATCCGTCGTTCCGAGGTGTCATCGCTCTCGTTCCGGCTCACAGCGAACCATGACTGCGAGCTCAGCTCGTCCATCACGGGTTCGATGACGTTGTAGGGAATACAGAGGTTCATGGTCCCCGCGCGGGACGACATGCGCATCTCGAGCCCGATGACCATCACCACCTCGTTGGGGGGGACGATCTGGACGAGCTGGGGGTTCGACTCGTGGGAAACGATGTCGAAGGTGAGTTCCTTCACCGAACTCCAAGCTTCGCTCATCGCCGCGAGCCCTCGACGGAGCACGTTCGAGATCAATCGCTGCTCGATCGGAGTCATCGGGCGCTGGGGGATGAAGAGATCCTGGTTGGTCCCCCCCAGGAGACGATCGATAATGGGATAGATGATGAGCGGTGAGATCTCAAGGCACATCTGCCCGTCGAGTTGGTCCGCTTGGATCAGGTTGTAGCTTGTGGGATTGGGGAGACCCGAGACGAACTCGCCGTAGGTCATCTGTTCACATGCCGCGACCCGGACCTCGACGATTGTGCGGAGGAACCCCGAGAGCGACGCGCCGAAGTTCCGCGCGAACGCTTCGTGGAGGGTCTCGAGCGCCATCATCTGGTCTTTGGAGACACGCTCGGGTCGTTTGAAGTCGTACTGACGGACCTCGACGTTGTCGAGGTCCTTCCGGGTGCGCGAATAGATCGAGATCGTCTGCTCGGGCTCGTTGCTCTCCTCCGTGCTCACTGATGCAAGCAGTGAGTCGATCTCGTTTTGGTCGAGCATGCTCATGGGACGACGATCACTCCGGGCGCACGACACACCCGTGCACGGGTGCTCCAAGAGCGGATATCGGCTGGGAACGCGGAATTCCTCCACCCAAGACCCCACTTCCGGGCCGATCCGGGAACAACGCGCCTGAACCGGGGGTTGGGGAGTTCGGATCAACCCAGCACAGGAGCTGAAATACACTCTGTACCCGGATCGTGTGTCCCACGAACCGGCATCCGATGCCCGAGGACCGATATGCTCCCACGCTCCGCGATTCTGATCCTTCTTCTGATCACCAGCGCCGTCCGGGCGCAGATGATGGGGTTCGGTGGACCCAGCCCGCTCGAAGTCAGCGCGACCCCCAGCGCCACCCAGGTCGTCCCGGGGGCGCAGGATCTGGTCATCGCCGTCGTTCTGGATCACAATCCCGGATTCCATGTGTATCCCAACGTCCCCGTCCTCCCCGAGGCGCTGGAAGGGTTCCCGGCCACCCCGACCCAGATTGAGGTTGAGACCCCGGAATGGCTCAGCGCTGGGCGCATCCAGTGGCCGGACGAACACGAGGTGAGCGTGAACTTCACGGGATCTCCCGTGTCGCTCCGGGTGTACGAGGGGAAAGCGATCGCGTTCGTCCCGATCCGGGTGGCCTCGGATGCGCCGATCGGGTCGTACGAACTCCCGATTCGGGTGAGCTACCAAGCGTGTGATGCGACGATGTGCTTCCCCCCGACAACGGACGAGCTGACGGTCACTCTTGAGGTGGTCGAAGCGGTGGGGGATGTGGCTGCATCCGATTCGGATACTTTCGGGTCGTTCGATCCGAGTGTGTTCGCCGACGAGAGCGCGTGGGGCGAGGGCGCGATCGTCGTTGCTGAGACTCCGGGCGTTTCCAACGAGCGCAAGTTCCTCGGTTTCATCACCCTTCCCCCGATTGACTCCCCGGCCGGGATCGGCGCGATCGCTCTGGCGGCCGCCTTCGGTGGGTTCGTGCTGAACCTGACCCCCTGTGTGCTCCCCGTGATCCCGATCAAGATCATGACCATCACCCAACACGCCGGTGAGCACAAGGGACGCGCCCTCAAGCTCGGGATGTCGATGGCGATCGGTGTCGTGGTCTTCTGGTTCGGGATCGGGGTCCCCGTCGCGTTTGTCGGCGGGTTCGTTGATCCGTCCATTATCTTCGGGATCTGGTGGGTCACCGGGCTCATCGGGGTCATCATCGCCGCGATGGGGCTCGGGATCATGGGATGGTTCTCGATCAACCTCCCCCAGAAGGTCTACATGGTGAACCCGAAGGCGGACTCCGTCTCCGGGTCGTTCATGTTCGGGGTGATGACGGCCGTCCTCGGGCTCCCGTGCTTCGGGTTCGTCGCTGGGGCGTTGCTTGCTGGCGCAGCAACGATGGAACCCTGGCAGGTCATGATCATCTTCACAGCCCTCGGGGTCGGGATGGCTTTCCCGTACCTTGTGCTGACCCTCAACCCGGGCTGGCTCAGCGCGATCCCGAAGACGGGTCCGGCCAGCGAACTCGTGAAGCAGGTCATGGGTCTGCTCATGCTCGCGGCCGCCGCGTACTTCCTCGGGACCTCGTTCCTCGCGATCGCTTCGGGTCAGGGCTGGGCGCTCCCGTGGTGGGGGAAGTCGATCCACTGGTGGGTAGTCGGGCTCCTCGCGCTCGCCGCCGGGGGGTGGCTGCTCATCCGGACGATCTCGATCACGAAACGGGCGCTGAACCTGATCGCGTTCTCCGTCCTCGCGCTCATCCTCGCCGGGGGCGGGATCGGGGCGGCGGCGAACCAGACGAGCCATAGCTACCACAACTTCTGGGTCTCGTACGACCCGGATTCCTTCGATGAAGCTCTCGAATCGGGACGTGTGGTGGTGCTCGATTTCACGGCCGAGTGGTGTCTGAACTGCAAGACCCTCGAAGCAACGGTCCTCTCGCGTAACCCCGTGAAACCCCTCCTCCTGTCCTCGGACGTGGTCCCCATGCAGGCGGATCTGACTGCCATGTCCGCGCCGGGGTGGGCGAAGCTCAAAGAACTCAAACAGACGGGGATCCCACTCCTGGCGGTCTTTGAGCCCGAAAACCCCGATCCGATCTGGCTCTCCAATGCGTATTCCGGCTCCCAGGTCGTGGATGCGATCACCCGGGCGCAGTCCCAATAACGGGGCGATCACGATCAAACCTCGAATGGTGTTGACGGATCGCCGAAAGGGGAATATCTTTCCCTCCACCCAGGGCTTCGCTCTGGGAGACAACCAAACGCGGGTGTAGCTCAGTGGTAGAGCGTCACGTTGCCAACGTGAATGTCGTGAGTTCGAATCTCATCACCCGCTTTCAGACGCCCGGTGTCAAATGGTGCCGGGCGTTGTCGTTGGGGGAGATGGGATTTCGTTCTGGGGTTGTTGCGTAGCGCGGTCCTCAATAGTCGTGTTACATACGTGCGTGATCATTCATCCTGCGGAGCGTAGCGGCACTTGGTCGAAATCGTCATCGCGAGGAGCGGCCGCCGACTTCCGGATGCTGCGACGTTTCGTCGTACAGATGATCTAATCCGGTTGTGGAGGCGCTCGCGTGGCGTGATCAACCGATTGCTCAAGTCTGAATGGGGCCGCTCCGATTGGTCATGTTCTAGATATCGCTCGACCAGACGATCGAGGTGCTCGGTGCTGAGGTAAATGCTGTGCCTCAGACTGTGATAGAAAGTAGTTGAAGACTTCCATGAGCGTATTATGAACTTCGCAGTAACTGGACTCTCTGATGATCTACTCATCTTCAAGGAAACTCTGGAATGCTGCAGATATCCCGATCTGGGTATCCTCGACCTGTGAGAATCGACGGCCGATTTCGGAGAGCAGATCTCGCGTGGAACTCAGGCGGAGTTCGGGCAGAGCTGGGCTGCGACTCTTTCCGAAGAGGATGTAGTTTGCATCCAACTCGAATGCTTCACACAGACGGACGATGAAATCAGTCCTCACCGCTTGACCCAGCATGTATCGGCGCACGGTCTCGGGCGGGTACCCGGTTGCGTCGCCGATCTGGCGATAGCTCAGCTGCTTCGTGAGCGATGAGAGCCGTTCGCCGAGTTCTCGTTCTCGATCTGCACGTGTCGGGTGTCGTGTACGAATACGAGTTTCAGAGCTCATTCTCGAGCTCCTGCTTCATTTCGTTCAGCGTCTCCTTTAGATCAAGATACTCGCTGTTGGTCAGGTCGAGATCTGATTCGTGATCCTTCATGAACTGGATTGCAGTTTCGCAGTCCAGGATGCCTTGCGGTATCTCACTTGGAGTCAGACCTGGGTCCAATCCCATGATGAGGTATCCATCGATCAGCGACTGGGCCGTGTCACTCAGTGAGGGTTCGGACCAGCTTGATTGAGGTCCCTGGGCCTCAAGAATGTCGTCGAGCAGTTGCCCGACCGTATGGAGCAACGCCTTGAAGGACTGCGAGTAGTCCATCTGAGCCGGGGGGGTGAATCGCTCAGTATTCACGTTGTTTGAAGTCCATGAGGTCGTTTCAGCGGATGCGTTGGGCGAAGCTGATATGAGTAACAGACACAAGCCGAGTGCTGGGCTTGATCTTCTAACCCGATTCCGAGTACTGTGGCACCATATATGGGTCATGCAAATCTCCCCGAGGCACCATCGCCTCGGGGTCCAGTTGCATCAGTCGCGGGCTGTGTGAGCAGAATCGTAAAAAACATGGAGCAGGATGTGTCCGACCAGAATGGAGCTGAATGCATTCAGGGGACGGTGGAGGTCAAGCGACGGATCGCCGCGCAGCTCATCAATCGGGACAGGGTGCAGCTGGAACACCAGATCCGGTCCATGCTGCCCGGGTCTGCACGCCGATTCATCGATACACAGGAGATCCTCTCTACCGCGCTCAGGCGTGTGGATCACGCGATTTGCGAAGACCGGATGGACGCTGTTCACGAGCGTCAGTTCTTTGCGTATCTCAACGGGGTGATCCGACGGACGATGAACGAGAAATTCAGGGGGAGTGTGTCGAGCTCAGCGCGCGAACGCATCGCAAGCAGGCTCAAGGCCGGTCAATACAATCAGAGCGGTGTTCCGGAACAGGCAAGGCAAGACTTCATTGAGATCGGGCGTTCGATTCACGATCCGATCGATCGTGAGATCGTGCTGCTCCGCGGACGCGGCCTGTTATTCAAGGACATTGCGGACCATGTTGGTCTCAGCCATGACGCAGTCCGAAAGCGGTGGCAGCAGATCAGAGCCGATCTGCGGTCACGGTTCGGGGATGGGGAGTCCGTGTGATGTACTACAACCGCTTCCTTGATCGAGCGGATCAATACCTCGATTCCGAGATCGAGCTCGCTCAGATCTTCTCAGATGCGACACCGCTTGATTCCGAGGATGTCGCAATTGCGCTTGAGGACATCGCCGGCCGGAGGCAACGTGCACAGTCGCCCATATCAATTTCTGAACTTGCCAGTTCGATTGAGTCGCTTCTCGAGGATGAGTTGATCCTGGATACCGGCATTGAAGTATGTCTCGAGTCCTTGATGCGCACCGGGCTTTCGGAGCAGGAAGCACGAGCGCAGCTGCTCGGCGAGCTCGGCGTCCCGTTCGCTCAGAAGAACCTCGCGTCCTTGATCGGGACCCGGTTGGAGTGGGGCAGCCGGATCCGAGAGCATATCGATCCACCCGCTGATAAGTTGCCGCGCGGGTTTGGACCGATGCTCGACGATGACCAGCCCCGATATGAACTCCGGCGGATTCTCGGAACCGGCGCGCAGGGCACGGTTTATGAGGCCCGGGATCGGGTCTTCGAGGAGAAGGGATATGCATCGCTGATCGCGATCAAGATCATCCATATGGGTGCGAGCAGCGAGCGGGGGCGTTTGGAGGCCGTCCGTGCTCGCCAGCTCCGGCACCGCCATATTACTCGCGTCTTTGACATGGGGTGCACAAGCGATCAGTTGCTTTACATTACTCAGGAGCTTGTTGAGGGGGTATCGCTCGACACGTGGATCCGGGAGCATACCGGACCATTGGATGAACTGGATGCGATCAGGCTTGTCCATAAGATTGCTGAAGCGATGGAGCACGCGCATGCGCATGGGATCGTGCACCGAGATTTGAAGCCGGGCAACATCCTGATCGATCGGGATCGCGAACCGATGATCACTGACTTTGGTGTGGCGCACGCAAACTACTCAGGCATGGGAGCCCGCGATCCGGATGGCACCCCCGGATCGCTCGCGTTTATGGCACCCGAACAAGCGAAGGTTCGTTCTTCGGAAGGACTTCCCCTTCTGGATGTCTACGCCATTGCCGGTTTGCTCTTCTGGCTCCTCACGGACCGTTACCCGAACGGTGATAACGCCAAGCAAGCCCAAGCCTGGCTCGATGAGCCGACGTCTGGTGGACCAGGGCGGATCGAGTTGAGGTATTCGCGGCGGCTGCGGGCGGTGATCGCGCGGGGTCTTGATCCGGATACCGATCGTCGCTACCAGAGTGTGTCGGCGATGCGCCGAGATCTCAGCTGCCTGATCGAGAAGCGACCGATCGATTGGCTCGATACCACCCCGGCACATGCATTAGCCCTCGCGACCCGTCGGCATCCTGTTCTCGCGAGTGCCGTTCTCCTCGGTGTTGTGTTGCTCTTTGCTGGAGGCTGGTTCTGGTCAGAACAAAGGAACCAGGGTCGGCTTGAGCAGCTCCGGCTTCAGGTGGAACATGAGCGAGAGCGTGTCGAGTTTGTTCAGGACCGCGCAGCCATGATCCAGACCATGGTCAAGGCGTGGCTTGGTGCGGAGACAGCCCCGGGCGATCCCAGCCAAGCCACGACGAATCTACTCTTTATGCATACGACAACCTCGCTTGGCCTCCTTGAGGACGACCCGGAGTTCGCGAGCGATTTGTTCGCTCGGCAGTCCGACTCGGCGGAGCGATACTTGGGGTCGCTCGATCCATCGAAAACTTCACCGATCGAGCTCGCGCTCTGGCACGAACTCATCGGCGTCTGGAAGATGCAATCAGATCCGGTCGGTGCAGCTGATCATTTTCGAGATGCAACGGTGCTGGTTCGAAAGAGTGCACCAAGAGATGAACTTTGGATCGATCGGCTTGAGCTACGGATCGCACTGGCTGGAGGTGGGGCAGGGGACACGCTACGCACCACGGGAGCCGTGCGACCCTGAGCGTCCAGTGTGCAAAGTTCGGTGAAGAAATCACTTTTCTTGGACAGGCTGCATCGCGGCCCAGGATGACCATGCGTCATCGCCTCTCATCCGGATCATCGCGAGTCGCTCGGCTGTTTGCTGGTCTGACCGGTCGTAGCGGAGTTGGCAGCGAACGAGCGACTGGATGGTGTCCAGGTGCTCCGGGGCGACGGTGAGCGCGGATTCGTAGGACTGGATTGCGTCGTCAATGCGCCCGCCGCGTTCCAGTGCGAGCCCGAGGTTGAGTCTCGGGTCTGGGTGCCCGGGCATGAGCTTGCGTGCCCACTCGAACTCGCTCGCGGCTTCGTAGAGCTTGCCTTGCTCCAGGTAGATCACACCGAGGTTGTTGTGGGCCGGGCCGTGGTAGAGATCGGCGCTGAGGGCTTCGCGGAGCAGTGATTCCGCTTTGATCGGATCGCTCCAGATGAGGTCGGCTGCATGGCGCGAGATTTTCTCCGCCCGGGCGGTGTCCCGATTGGCCTCACGTGCGGGCGCGTACGGCCCAGAGGGCATCGCGCATCCACCCGAGAGCAGAATCGCGGAGGCGAGGAGCAGCGTCACGGCACGGGTCATCATGGGGTGCTCCGGGTATCAGTGTATCGTGCTGCGCATGTTAGGGATACATCATAGTCGGTGGTGTCGCTGTTCCGGGCTGTGGATTTCCGGAGAACGATCCGATCGAACCGCCACGCCGGTTGCTGTTCGCGCCAGACGCTGAGGAAGTGGCCGAGCTCGGACGGGTTCAGGGCGGCGAGTTCGATCCGGATTTCTCGGATCCTTGTGTTTGCGAGCGAGGGCTCGTTTCCTGCCGATCGATCCGCCTCGCGCCGGATTGAGGACGCGCTGCGTTCGGGGAGCCCGATGGAGCGGAGCACATCGACGACCGCGGCCTGGACATCGGCATCCGGGGGAGCGCCGAAGAGGCTCGTCTCGGCTTGGGTCGAGAGCCGTTTATAGAGCCGGACCTGATCGTGCACCTGGGCCGATCGTGCCACGCTCGACTGGAGCCGGGTGGACCACGCTGATGCTCGGAATCCCTGCGTGGCCAAGAGCCCGACGGCTCCAATCGCGGCGAGCCCGAGCAGGATTGTCATCCGATCGGCTCTCATGGGGCGTCCTCCGCAATGAGGCGGAGCTCGAAACGGATCCCGTCGCGTGCCTGGGTGCTCGACGAGGTCCCGATGCGTAGGCCATCGAGGGTCTTGCAGGCGTTGATGAGGGCGGTTGTGTCTTCTGTGGTCTGCGCGGTGGTGATGAGTTCGACGGCGCGCTGGGTGACGGTGATCGATTCGGCGCGGAGCGTGGTCTTGGTTGGCCAGGCGCTCAGGACTCGAGCGAGGAGGAGATCGGCGTTGAAGGCCTGGGCAGGTGTGGTTGTCTCGGGCGATCGGGTGGACTGGAGCTTGCGGAGTTCCGCGGTCAGGATCGCGGCGGGGGGTTGGGCTGAGGAACCGAGGAGCGGGCCGAGGGCTTGGCGATATTGGTCATCCGTCAGCGTTTGGATCCGTGCATCCTCTGCCTGCGCACCGCGGATGCGTCGTTCGAATCCGAACGACAAGATCAACGCCGTGAGCACGAACATGATCAGTGTGAGGTGCAACAGCGCACGCTTTGCGCGGATCACGCGCGGTGGCGTGAGCGGACCGGTGAGGAGATTGATCCGATCGGGCGGCGGTGATTGGGTCTCGTGTTCGAGCCAGTCCGGCCAGTGTGCCGGGCTCGCGCGCAGATGCGTGCTCGCGAGTGCGGCTCCCTCGTCTCTCTGGATCGCGATGCCGAGCACACGGCGGTCGGGGAGCGGATGGAAGACCGCGTGGAGTTCCTCGATCGGGGTCGGGGCGACAGACTCAAGCCCGTAGAGCAGTTCATCGCGACGATCCCGGCCCCGTGTTCTGGGCGGGTCGAGCAGCGCGAAGTAGAGCCGGTTTGGATCGATCCGTGCGGTGCTCATGGTGTGGACTCGCCGAGCGCGATACTGAACGCACGGTCATGGGCGATGCAATCGATCGATTCCGCGGTGATGGCCGTCACCGTGGTCGGTCCGTGCGACTCACCGACGCTCAGCGTGACCATCGTGTCGGACTCCTGATCGAAGATGATCGCGGAGGGAGATCCATCAACGGAGGTGATCCCGAGGAGCTCGAGTTTCGGAAGTTTGGGTGGTGGGGGCGCCGCCTGAGGAGTGGGGGGGGTGTACCACAGATCGACCGCGAACAGTGCGGGGTCGGGTCGATCAGAGACTCGGATCTCGTCCGAATCGGGATCAGAGGATGAGTCGGTTTCAAGAAGCGATTCCGTATCGCCCGGTGTGATCGGCGCCTGGGTCCAGTAGGCGGAGGTGATGATGGCGATGGATCCGATGATGAGCACGCCGATCGTTAGCCGGTTGGTAAGCAGGATGGGATCAGTCGGGGATCGCAATGCGTTGCTCAAGTGCCCATGTCCCGCCGCGTTTTACATACACCGACCAGAGACTCACCCGGACCCGTTTGACCGTGACATTGGTCCGGAATGACCAGACGCGGCTCGATGCGACCAGATGATACCGGTCGGATTGGCTTGCACGGATCGAGTTCGTGTCGGCATGTTCTCCGGCGAGGCGAGCGTTGAGGAGTTGATCCGGGAGTGGGGTTCCGAGGGCGCGGAACACATTCTTGAGCCGCTGTTCAGAGGTCGTATTGACATTGACCATGATGGCTGAGTCGCCGCGGAGATCGCTCCCCGGGATGGGATTGTGTGTTGCCATTCGGGAACCGATTCGATCGGGGTGGCTGTCGTCCGGATAGACGGATCCGGATGCTTTGATCTGATCGAGACCTGTGATGACCTGTGGGAGATCCTTGTGCTCCGATGCGCTCTGCATGCCGCATTGATCCCAAGCGAGCACGCGGATCTCAATCGGCTTACCAGCCAGAATGAAGTTGTGATTGAGCACTGGGACAAGCGGCGAACTGGCGATCGGATCGAGCACAACGGCCGAGGATTCTTGCGCGAGCCAGGATCGGATCGCGTCGTCGGTGGAGTTTGCGATTGTGAGCGCGTCGATCCAGTCCTCGTGTGTGGCGGCGGAGAGCGCTCGGGTGCTTCTGACGCGAGCGATCGAGGCGCTCACCGAGAGCAGCACCACGAGCACGCCGAGCACGATCAGCATGGCGAACGCGCGGCGTCTCATTCGATCCACCTCATCGGGACGTGATAGACAAGTTGGTGATGGGCTTCGGGGCTCGTAAACCGGATCGTGATCCGAGCAACGCGGGTCTCTGGGTTGCTCTCGAGTTGGACCACACCCGGGCCGAGGCTCGGGAAGAAGGCATCGCTGTCTGGGTCTTCCCCGTCGCGCTGCATGGTCGAGCCGGGTCCGATGAAGCCGTAGCTGGTCCGCCTTGAGCCATGATCCCGCGTGCGGATCGAGAGCGTGCTTTCCCCGACCGAAATACGTGGTGTGTTGCTTTCGACCGGGTCCTCAGACTGAGCGAGATCCAACTGGATCGACCGATCCAGGATCTCGAGTTCATGTCGGATCTGACCCTCGCTGCTCCGGCCTCGCTCGAGCTTCAACGCGCTCGTTGTCCATGAGGTCGTTGCGACCGCGAGCACACCGATGAGCGCAAGACTGAAAGCCACCTCAATCAGCGTGAATCCATCGCGGCTCATGGCGTTGGCTCGTGGCGTTCACGCCAAACGAGCCCCATCCCGTGAGAGGCTTCGATGAGGATCCACTCGCCCTGGATCTCGGTACCCACATCGGCATCAAACCGATGCGTGATGATCTGCACATCAGGGTCATCCGGGAACGTCAGCGGATCTTGGAGCATCGGTTGGGGGGGAGCGGTTGGGGACTTGATGAGCGGCAAACACGCCGCGACGACCAGCGCGAGCAGGGCCGCGGCCAGGAGCACTTCAAGCAGTGTGAACGCACGCGGTTTACTCATGCCCGGCCCCGATCAACGCAGCTCGCCCAGTCCATCCATGGATCTTCAGTTTGGTTCTGGACCCATCGATCTCGATCCGGATCGTGTACGTGCTGCTGCGGCCGAACCGATCGATCTTGATCTGCTCGATCGCATTCCCTTCATGATCCACGAACCCGAGTTCAGCCTGACCGAACTCGGTCACCGTGACATCCCCCGCATCCGAGATCATCCGGATTTCGCTTTGGTCTGGATCGTGCCGGAGCACCACCGGACCTTCGCGCAAGGAAAGCGCTCTGGCGCGGCGGTCTAGAGACAGAAGCCGTGATACGAGTGACCGTTGGTCGGCGGCTTGTGATTGAGTGACGATGGATGGGATCAACGCCGCGGCCGCGACCGCGATGAGGATCACGGCCGCGAGCAGCTCGATAAGGAGGTATCCGTGAGTATTGGGTTGCACACGCACACTACTCTCCGATCGAGACCGAGCTGATATCCGCGGACTCGCCTGTGCCCCCGGGTTGGGTGTCCGAGCCGTACGTCACGATCTCGTACGGATGCCCGTCCGGACCCGGCACAATCAGCGCGTAGGGCTGATTCCAGGGGTCGCGGATCTGGTTGGGCTTCATGAAATACGGCGCGGTCGGTGTCGCGGCGGGGGAGGTGAGGACGGCGAGCCCTTGATCGACCGGGGGCCAGTCGCCGTGCTCGATCCGGTAGGTTTCGACGGCTTGGCTGAGCAGCGAGAGCTGGGTCTTCGCGATCTCCTGTTTCCCGCGCGCAAACCGGCCCGCAAACGAAACGGTCAGCACGCCCGCGACAAGCCCGAGGATGACGAGGACCGCGAGGAGCTCAACGAAAGTCATGCCGGATCGGCTTGGAGTTCGCGTGTGTTTGTTCATCCGATGATCTCCTGGAGTCGCACGATGGGGAGCACCGCGGCGAGCACAACCGATCCGACAAAGAATGTGAGCAGAATAATCGCGGCGGGCTCGGCGAGCTGGGCGAAGCGATCGATGAGCCGGTAAGCGCTTCTCCGGTCACGTTCGCCCACGCGACGGAGGGTGATCGAAAGCTCCCCGGCGAGCATCCCGGACCCGATGAGCCGCTGGTGTTCGGGGGTGAACCAAGTGCGGTTCTCGAGTGCCCCTTCGAATGGTTCACCCTGTTCGATCTGCTCGGCGATGGTGATCCATTCGCGTGCGAGGCTCTTCCCGATCGGCCCGGACGCGGTCGGGGCGACGACACGGACGGATTCGACGAGCGTGAGCCCGGAGTCGGTCAGGTCCGCGAGCACGAGGAAGGATTCCGCGGTGGCGATGCGCCGGAAGACGCGGGGCGCGAACCGCATGAGTTGGTCGATCCTGGCGGCGTCGGTCCGCTTCATAAGCATCGAGACAAGGAGAAGGCAGATGATCAAGACGAGGATGATCGGGATGGCGAACCCGATCGCGGATTGTCCGAGCGTCATCACGACCTTGGTGATCCCCGGGACACCGACGCCCGCGTCGGTGAGCACCTGCGCGAGCTGGGGGAGCGTGTGATTCGCCAGGAAGATCGCGACACCGACACCGGCGACGGTGACAATCATCGGGTACGCGAGCACGCTCGTCATGCGAGAAGAAAGGTCGCTCGAGCGCATCTCACGATCGGCCAGTCGCGTAAGCGACCCTTCGAGTTCTCCGGCCCGTTCTCCGGCCTGGATGACCGCACACTCCGGCTCGTCGAACCATCCCGGGTGACCCCGTGCCGCATCAGAGAGAGGGGTCCCCTGGCTCAGGTCCTCCGCGAGCAATCGAGCGAGCGTTCCGACACCGGTCGATTTTCCTCTGGAATCAGCGAGCACGAGGAGGGCATCCCGGGGGGTCACCCCGGATCGGAGGAGCGTGGCGAATCCATCGAACAACTCGGCTTTCGTTGAGGTCCGGCGCTTGCGCAGATGGTGTTGGACCCACGAAGAGATCGGCCCGAATCGGTCATAATCTTGGATCTCCCTGATTCGGATCGGGTGGAGCCCAGCGGCGCGGAGCGCTCGTCGTGCTTCGAGCGGAGAGGGGGCTGAAATCACCCCTTGTTCGGTCGTGGATGACCCTGTGTACGCCGCCGTGTAGCGGTAGGCGCTCACGCCGAGGCTCCCGATTGGGGGAGATGCGGGTGTTCGAGCGGGAGTTCGGAGAGGTCAACCGTTACACGCTCGATCTCGGCGCGGGTGGTGATCCCTGCAGAGACAAGGGCCATGCCGTTCTCACGGAGTGTTCGCATCCCGCGTGCGATCGCGTGTCGGCGGAGCGCGATCGCCGAAGAGCCCTGGCTGACCATCTCCCGGGCTGCTTCGTCCAGCGCGAAGAGCTCAAAGAGCGCCGCTCGACCTTTGAAACCGGTCCCGAGACAGTCTTCGCATCCCTCGGCATTGCACGCAGGATGGAGCACCCGGACAAGACGCTGCGCCATCGCGGCGGTGAGGGCCGCGGAGACCAGGTACGGCTCGCACCCGAGATCGATGAGTCTGGGCGGGGCGCCGACCGCGTCGTTGGTGTGGAGGGTCGAGAAGACGAGGTGCCCGGTGAGCGCGGCCTGGATCGCGAGGCTCGCGGTCTCCTCATCCCGGATCTCCCCGACCATCACCACATCTGGGTCCTGACGGAGGATGTGGCGGAGCCCTGACGCGAAACTCATCCCTTTCTTCCGGTTCACCTGGGATTGGCTGATCGTGATGCCGGTATCGCTGAGTCGGTACTCGATCGGATCCTCGACGGTCATGATGTTGAGCCCCGCGCTGCGATCAGCGCCGTCCTGATTGGCCTGCGCGATGCGGCGGAGGGTCGCGTAGAGCGTTGTGGTCTTGCCTGATCCCGTGGGACCCGTCAGAAGTACCATGCCGTTCGGGCGTGAGGTGATCCGCTGGTAGACCGTTCGGATGTGATCGGGCATCCCGACCGAGTCCAGGTCCGACAGCATCCGGCCGCGGTTGGTGTCCAGGATGCGGATGACGGCCCGTTCGCCCTGCGCGGTCGGGATCGTGCTAATACGCATATCCACGGCTCTGGACTCGCCCCGGCCGAGCGTCATAGTCGCGCGTCCGTCCTGCGGCGATCGCGTCTCGGCCGTGTCCATCGAGCCGAGGACCTTGAGGCGGCTCACCACCGCGTCGCTCGAGCTCCGGGGGATGGTTCGGACGTCAGAGAGGACTCCGTCGATCCGGAAACGGATGAGTGCATCACGCTCGAGCGGATGGATGTGGACATCCGACGCGTTGGCACGGATCGCATCGAACAGCACGGCGTCGAGGAACCGAGCGGTCTCGTTCTTCCCGCTCGTCGAGAGCAGATCGGATTCGCTATGTGAGATGCGGAGTTCGGTCGTCTCGCCTAGAGCTAGATCGTGATCCAGTGAACTCAGATCCTGCGCCGCTCCGTACGCATCATCGATCAGCGCGGCGAGCGCATCATCATCGAGCCGTTCGATCTCAAACGAGGAGCCGAGCGCCACCCCGATGTTGTGGATGACGTCGTCTCTGGTGGATGAAGCGGTGAGGAGCAGCGGGGAGCCATCGCGATCAACGCCCAGCACGAGGTGCTCGCGTGCGAATCCTCGATCGATGGTCTCGAGAAACCTGTTTCTGAATCGATCCGGGCTCATCGGATGACCTTCGGGCGGACGGTCGGCCAGCCGATGTCAGCGCCGGATTCCTCGACCGCTCGATCACTGATGTACTTGAGCTGCTCGAAGGCGGGGTTCCGGAGGATCGAAGCACGTATAAAGAGGTAGAACCGGGTGTTGCTCAGCGACTGGGTCTGCGACTTGAAGAGGTTCCCGAGGATCGGGATGTCGCCGAGGAGCGGGGTCTTGGTGTCGGCATCCGAATCGGTTAGGAGTTCGAGGCCGCCCACGACGATCGCGTAACCATCCGGGATCGTCGCGACTGAGGCGATCGAGGTGTTTTGGCTCGGTGGGGGCAGGCCCTCGCTCGTCGCTTCCCCGATGAACGCGGACAGGCCAACGTCATAGGTCAGCACCAGGAAGTCTCCCTCGGCAATCTGAGGGGTGACGGAGATCTGAGTGCCCGCGGATTCGGAGCCCCCGAAGCTCGTGATCGAGTCCCCGTCATCGAGTGTGGTCGTTGAGAACGGCTGCTGCACCGTGTTGCTTACCGAAGCGGATTCGTTGTTGTTGACGAGGGTGTTTGCGCGGCTCACGGACCGCCCGTTGCTCACACGCTCGAGCGCTTTGATCACAACGGAGTAGTCGCCTGGATCGAGAAGGACCGCGGTGCCCCCGGTTCCGGCCGCGACCGCGGCCGAGCTCGTCGGCGAGATCGAGGAGAGCCCGAAGATCGAGCCGAGTCCGAGCAGTGTTCCCGAGTTTCCAATCTGCGCTTGGAGTTCGACGCCCAAGTCTTTGCTCTCGCCCTCGGACAGGCTGATGAGGAGGATCTCGAGCTGGACCTGGGGTTGGCGGATGTCGAGGCGATCGATCAGTTCCCCCGCTCTTGCGACATCCAGGGGCGAGCCGATGGCGATGATCATGTTGAGTTCATCATCCACAGTCATGATGAGGGAGGACTCAGGTAAATCTGGAGATCCGTTCTGGGGAGGGATGATTGTGGCGATCGATGAGTCGGGTTGAAGTGCAGCTGTGGGGTATCTTGCCTACACGGACGAAGCACTCTTGGAACTGCGAGAATACCAGGCATCATCGCTGGACCCCGTGAGCACGGGTCGTTCGGATTTGCTTGAGTCACTCACATGGTTCCGCACCGGGAGCAGCACGTCGGTTTCTGAGTCTGAGAAGGAAGTCACCAGCTACGAGTATGTCTTCGAGTCGTTGCCGAATCAGGACGATCCCAGGGTTGTGGGTCGGAAGACCACAACAGAGCGGGAATCGGAGGCAGAGAACGGCCCCGGTGGATCAAACGATTCGCGTGTGTCGTTCCAGGCGTACGACGCATTCGGCAGCACACGGTGGTCGATCGGCCCGGACGGTGTTCTCGTCCTCAACACACGCGATCAGGATACCGGGGTCTTGATCGAGCGACGTGTCGGCGCTTCCGCGGTCCCGACCGCCGATCAGGTGAGCGGATGGCCAACAAGCGGCGTGGCCGTCGCGGCGGCGGATCAACTGGTTTCCGAGTCGGTCGCGGATATCCGCGGGACAAAGCTGTCCTCGGTCGATCCCTCCGGTGTCAGATCCAGGCGCGGGTATTTCTACGGAGAGGTTTTCGGATCGTCGTCGGGCGCGGAGTACATCGCGCAGATCACCGTGCCGCCCTTCTCGAGCGCAGGAGGGACCATCCTCTCGGGCCCGGTGAACGTCGAATGGATGACCCCGGAGGGCAGGACGATCGCTGTTCAGGATTACGAACACCTGTCTGGCAGCATCGCGATCGAACCGGAGACTGATACCCTCGATGTGGATGCGATTCTCGCGCAGCTCCAGTCGCCCTCGGCGTTCAGGCTCGTTGGGAGGGCCGAGCAGGACTTCGATGTGAACTGGTACACCACCGCGTACCGAGAGTGGTACGGGGATGGGGCGGGTGAGTACTACGAATACGAATACGAGTACGACGGGCTTGGTCGATCGACGAAGACCGTATTTCCCGATGGCTCGCTCGAAGCAATCAACTCGATCGATGATGTTGACACAGTCAACGATTACGATGTCCACGATCGGCCGCTCAAGGTCCAGCAGGGGATGGACGGCGGGACGCTCTCGACTGTGCTGGAATATTTTTATGACACCGCCCTGGATCCCGGTGGCGAGCCGGACCCGATCAGGCAGGGCGTCGGCCAGGGTCTGATGACGTGGGTTGTCGCGCATGTTGATGGATCGACCTGGCGGAGCACCCGCAATGTGTACGATTGGCGTGACAGGCAGGTCCTGAGCGTTCCATCGATCGAAACGAGCTCGGGGATCTATCCGACCTGGAGCGCGTCCACGATCGATGGCCCGGTCCAGGCGGTTATTTACGACCGGCTGGGGCGTGTCGTCGAGTCGGCGACGTTCGATGGGGTGACCGATGCGCTCGTAGATGACTTGATTGACGGCGATGCCACCGAGCTCGCGGGGTATTCGAACCTCAATGTTTCGAGCCGTAGCCGGACATATTACAGCCAGGCGGGGTCGGTCTACCGCACCGCGTCTGCGATCACGCCCAACTCGTTGGATCCGGAATGGCTTGTCAGCAACGCTTGGTACGACGAGGCGGGTCGGACCATCGCGATCGCCGTGCCCGGGGCACCCGTCAAGAAGTTCCAGTACGACGCGATCGGGCGTGTGGTCAAATCGATTGAGACCGACGGCGCTTCGATCAAGGACGCGACTCCGGCGGGTCTGGAGGGCGAACTCGGGAGTTCCTTGTTCTCGCAGATCGAGATGCTCGGAGATGGGACCGAGCGCGTCCTCCAGGAGACGGAGTTCAGCTACTTCGACAACAACGATCCCGAGGGCTCGAGGCATCAGATCGGGATCACCGGGGTCCGTGTCCGCGAGCACACCGAGACCGGGGCGTCGATCGGCAACGACGCGATCGCAACGTACAGCGGGAGCGTCTACGACTACGCGGGGCGTGCGATCGCGAGCGTGAACTTCGGGACCAACCTCGCGTCGTCCGGGCCCTCGGACAGCGTGTTCGAGACCGGGGGCGCGGCACCGAGCCTGCTCACGAGCGTGCCGGATCGGGGCACGTATGAACATACCCGGATCATCTCCGAGACCCGCTACAACGAACGCGGGCTCGTGGGGTCGACCATCGACCCGCTCGGGCGGGAGGCCCGGGTCCGCTACGACTGGCTCGGGCGTGCATACGCCACGATCCAGAACGCCGAGGGCACGCTCGATATCGACTGGGATCCGACGAATGAGCAGTGGGAGGTCTCGAACCGTTCGAGCACGGGTAACCGCGACGCGAACCGTGTGGCCACCACGGTCTTTGACTCGAACGGGAACGCGATCAAGCAGACCGCTCACCTTTTCGATGGGACGACCGAATCGTTCCAGACGACTTGGTTCGTCTACGACCGTGATCTCGCCGGGTTGTCGCTCTTGAGCGCCGATTCCACGATCGCGAACAATCACCTCTACGAGATCCGGTACCCGGATCCCGGTACGGGTCTGCCGTCTGCGGCGTCTCAGAACACCGTGCGCTTCGCGTACAACAGGCTCGGTGAGCAACTCCAGCTCGAGGATCAGAACGGCGCGGTTCGGTCGTACGTGTACGACGCCCAGGGTCGTGTCACGCACGAGCTGGTCGATCTCTCGGGTGTGACCAGCCAGGATTACGATGTCGATGCTTCGGTGCTCCAGCACCGGACGCTCTACGATGCGTTCGGACGCGTCGCAAGGGTCCAGTCGTTCGACGCCGCGACGATCGGGGGCAGCGAATCGCTCGTGAACGAGGTCGAGTACGGCTACGACGAGGATACGCACGATCTGATCCAGCTCACCCAGACCAACAGCGACAGCATCAGCACTACGCTCAACTGGATCTACGATAACAGCGGGTACCTCGACAGCGGCTCGAACCGTAAACGCCTTGTGAGCATGACGTACCCCGATGGGACCTCGTACGAGCCGAGATATGGTGGTGTCGATTCGATCGATGATTACATCAGTCGGATCGGAGGGTACAACTTCACCGAGCCTGGCGGAAGTTCGACTCCGCTAGTGGAGTACGCCCACATCGGGATGGGGACGGTAGCCGTCGCGGATCATCGTCTGGGTGGATATCAGATGGACCGTACTGTGACCCCGACGGGCGCCAGACGGTTCGGCGCGGACACATCGGCCGACAGTGGCTTCTACGCCGGATGGGACCGGTACGGGCGTCTGGCGTCGCAAAGTGTGGTACGCGATGGCGCGACGGTCTCGGGCGGGTCACCGGACCGCGATCAACTCTTCAATGAGCACTATGAATGGAACCGGGCGGGCAATCTGCGGCTGCGGCGTGACGAGAGGCTCACCGCCGACGCCGTCAACCGCGACTGGGACATCCGCTACGACAACCTCAACCGGGTCAAGGAAGCCCGGCGTGGGGTCATCGTGAACGACGAGATCGCGGACAACAACGAGGCCGACGGCTCTCAGACCTGGGCGCTCGACGAACTCAACAACTGGACGACAACGGATTTCCCCGAGGATTCGAGCGCCGACCAGATCCGGGCTCACAATAAGGCAAACGAGCTGACAGGGTACAGCACCGCCGGCGGCGATGACGTTGACCTTGTATACGACGACAACGGGAATCTGATCAAGCTCACACGCGATCTGGCTGGCGATATCGGCTCGGACGATATCGTCGTCGAATACGTCTACGACGCCTGGAATCGGCTCGTGCGCGCGATCAAGTCGGCGGACACGGCCACTGCAAGCTACTCGGACGCGGTCCATGTCGAGTTCGAGTACAACCCGCTGCACTGGCGAGTGGTCAAACGGATCAACACAGACTTTGCAACGGACACGGGTTCGTCTCCGAGCTTCGAGGAGAAACGGTACCGGACGTACTCGCCGTCGTGGCAGATGCTCGAGGAGACGGTGGAGACCGACGGGACGCACGCGGGCGCGGAGCGTCGTGACACATACTTCTGGGGCAAACGTTCGACGGACGAGATCCTGAGCAAGCGCAAGTTGGACCTGACAGGAATGGGTACCACCGACCCCTGGTGGCATTATGTGACGGACCACCTGTTCAGCGTGCGTGCCGTGATCAACGCGGACAAGGGCAACGCGGTCCACGAGCGCGTGGAGTACGACGCGTATGGCCGTCCGTCGCTCTGGCTGATGGGTGATTTCAATCGAGATGGGGCGTTCGATTTCTACGATATCTCGGCTGGTTCGAATGGATATCTCGCGTCATACGGCGATGGTGATCCCGTTGCGGACATGAACGGGGATGGGTCGCTCGACTTCTTCGATCAATCGACTTTCCTCGCGATGAATGGGAGTCAGGCGTACGGTCGTGCGCTCACGGACGCGAACACGCTGGACGGCCCCGACAACACGATCGGGTACGCGGGGTACCACTGGGACGAGGAGCTTGGTCTGTGGCTGTCGCGGCACCGGAGCTACAACCCGGAGCTCGGTCGATGGCTGCAGCGTGACCCGGCGGGGTACGTGGACGGCTTGAACCTGTACGCGTACGTGATGGGGAACCCGTTCGCGTTGGTCGATCCGACGGGGCTGATTGGAGATATTCCGGATATCTGGGGTGCAATTGAAAGTGCGGTTGATTCATTCCTCTTCGGTGACGAGGCCTCAAGGGAAGAGCGAGAAGCCGTCGGCGCACCGTCCGTGCGTATATCCGCGAGTACTCGTGAATCGGTCGAGTCTGCAGGGAGAACAATCCAGGCTGTCCAAGATGTGGCTGAGGCGGCTGTGGATACGGTGATGGTTCCCGTTGCCACGGTCGGCGCGAGCATGGTGCCGGGGGTTGGCGAGGCGATGGATGGCTACGATGTCGTCTCGCCGAGCAGCAGCATAATGGACCGTGTGCTTGGCGGCGGGAGTTTGGTCCTCAACGCGGCTACGGCGGGTGTTGCGCCGAACGCGGGGGGTTTCCGGCGTGCCGGGACGGAGGTTGTTGAGCACGCGGATGAGTTTGTAGACAGCGCGCGGCGTGCATGGGATGAGATTGGCGAACTGCAAACCAAAGTGCATGGAAACAGCAACTCAAGCATGAAGTTGCAGCACGGGTATGATATATATAATACTCAAACTGGGGATGTTGTGAAAACGGGCATTTCTGGCCAGTCCTTGAATCTGAACGGCACATCACCGCGAGCGAACCGGCAAGTGAATGCGTTGAACCGTGCTGCAGGTGAGGACTCTTTGTTTGCAGCACGGATAGTTTTTCAAGCGGATGGGAGGTCGGCCGCGAAGGCTGCCGAAGCAGCTCGGGCTGAATACCTCAGAGAAATCGGAAACTCGATGCGGGAGCATAAAAGGCCATAATGATTGTGAATACTATCAAGGTTGGGCCTCCGGAGAACTTGACTAGGGAGCAGGCGTCAGATTTGGGATACCGCACGCGATTCGTGTGCAATTTTCTTGCTCGATGCTCGCGGATTGAGTCCTCTGCAGCGACGTTGTTGCTCATCGATCTCAACGATCGATGGCTCAGGAACGCACAGTCTACGACGGAGAGCGTCATTGCACGAGTGGTTCCTACCAAGGAAACGATTGAGGCTTTGCTAGCTGCCGTAGACAAGAAATTTGTTGCTGAGTTGGTTTCGGTGTTGGTAGAGCAAGGAACTGCGTTCGGCGAGGAAGAGGGGCTGGTCGGCGAGGGTTCGGTTGAGAAGATCCGTTCTTCAATGGAGGAGTTTCGTGATCTTGAGTATCGGAATCTCTATCCCGGGTCACAGAAATCATTTTCTCCAAACCGTCTGCGCTACGCTCAGGTTCTGATCGATCTGGGACTTATGGAGAGTATAGGGTATTTGGTCGTGTCCGAGAAAGCTGGAAATGAGTGCTGTAGACACGAACTCTTCAGAGTGCGCCCAGATGAGTTGCTGTACGCGAAGTGGCTCGTCAAGCCGAAATGGATTTCGCCGGATACGATCTGTGTTCAGCCCAAATCTTGGAGCAGATTAAATCCAGTTGTTTTTTCTATTGGCGAATGATTGCACTGTGGTCAGTTGCTGAGTTTTGGGTGCAAAATGAAGGTTTTCATACTTGGATGTGACTTGGTGCCACGCTCAGCAGTTGGGTTTCATATGCTCATCCGTCCCACGGAGCTTAGCGGCACATGGTCGAAATCGTCATCACGCGGCACAGCCGTAGGACCTGAGCACACCGCCGAGCCGGGTGGTACAGGCGATCCTACCCGACTCGTGGCGGCGATCGCGTGGGCGTGATCAACCGGTTGTCCAGCCCCTGTTGGGGTCGCGTCGTGTGGTAGTGCTCGAGGTACTGCTCGACAAGTTGGTGTGTGATACACAAGCCTGAAGTACTCATTCCGGCGACGGACGAGCATATGAAACCCCACGGGCACGCCCGCAGGGCGACGGTGGGGGCGGGGTCGGGTCGTCGGCGCTCTGTGAAGATCGCGCCATCCACACCAACCGGCAGGCCAGTTCGCAACACACGATGTCAGGCATGGTCAGGGGTGGAAAGAAACGTACTGCGCCCGGTTTGGTGCGCTGAACCCCACGGGTCGACAACCGTTTAAGCAGAAAGGACTTGGCGGCCTTTGGCCGTCATGTTGCCAACGTGAATGTCGTGAGTTCGAATCTCATCACCCGCTTTCAGACGCCCGGTACCGCATGGTGCCGGGCGTTGTCGTTTTAGATCAGACGCGCAGTTTCGAACAATGTGCGATCGGGATGCTGATCCGCTTCGCGTCCCGTGCTGGACGGTTCTTCACCAAGGGGATGCTTTCGTTCGATCGATGGCGCCGATCGCGGTCTGGTGGATCGTTCCTGCCGTCGGTGTTTTGGGTTCGATTCACTCCCTGATTCGATCTGTGTTTATCTACGACTGATCCGCGGGATCGTCGTGCGCACATCTGGAGCGATTGCCCCCGTGTTCGGGTGGTGGGGGAGAGTCTTCGTTTCGCGATGTGATCAGCACGGAATGACACCCCGATCCGGTGGTCCTTCATCACCCGTGATCACGATTCTTGGCCGTTCCCGGCGCGGATCGGAAGACATCCGGACGCAATGACGATGCATGGCTGAAGAAGTCAGCACCCGGGATCCATGTCCATGTCACCACAATACCGATTGACACACAATGCCGTACAAACCCGGACCCGACAACAACGGGGTTGGGCAAGGTGCGTTGCGAGCGGTGCGGCGATCATCGCAGCGATCGGCCTCTCGGGCGCGGGTTCGGTTCAGGATGCGGAGCCGGAGTCTCAGCAGTCATCGATCAAGCTCGGGATGTCAACCGTGCTGAGCGGACCCGCAGCGGACCTCGGACAGAACATGAGGCTGGGTGTGGAAGCGGCGATCCAGGAAATCAATCGTTCCGGGGGGATCCAGGGACGTCCGCTCGAGCTCGTCGTCCTCGACGATGGGTACGAGCCTGAACGAGCTGCTCCGAACTCCCATTCTCTGATCGATGATGAGCATGTGCTCGCGATCATCGGAAACGTGGGGACTCCGACCGCTGTTGCAACTCTGCCCATCATGCTCGAGCACGAGACGTTGTTCTTTGGTGCCTTTACCGGCGCTGGGATTCTCCGGAAAGACCCGCCTGATCGGTATGTGATCAACTTCCGCGCGAGCTACGCGCAGGAAACGGCCGCGATGGTCGATGCGCTGATCAACCGAGCGGGGCTGGATCCTCAAGAGATCGGATTCTTCACTCAGCAGGACGCGTATGGGGATGCGGGGTTTGAGGGTGGTGTCGCGGCGCTCAAGACACACGGATTTATCGACGAAAGGGCGATCCCTCACGGGCGATACAAGCGGAACACACTCTCGATCGAGAACGGGCTCGCGGACATCATGCAATCGCCCATCGAATGCAAGGCGATCATCATGGTCGGTGCGTACGCGCCGTGCGCGAAGTTTATCCGGATGGCGCGTGAGTACGGGCTCGATCCGATCTTCCTCAATGTGTCATTCGTGGGAGCGGCCTCGCTCGCGAAGGAGATCCATGACGTTGAAGCCGATGTGATTGTGACCCAGGTTGTGCCGCCACCGTCATCGGGCGAGCCCGTGATCGGATCGTACAGAGAAGCAATCCGCGCGATCGATCCGGATGCTGCAATCTCGTACGGCTCGCTTGAAGGATATCTCGCGATGCGCGTCTTTGAACGCGGGATCCGATCGATCGATAGAGAGATCAACAGGGAGTCGATCATCGATGCGATCGAATCGCTCGGCGAGTTCTCCCTCGGCCTTGGGATGGAGATGAGTCTTTCGCCAACGGACCACCAAGCAAGCGATCGGGTCTGGTCGAGCAGGATCCTCGACGGGCGGGTGCTCCCCATGGACTGGAGCGAGTTCGAGAAACATCGCACGCTTGTCCAGGAGGCCGCCGGCGATGAGTGAGAACGAGCGTGACAACTCGTTCGATCTCGATCGATACGTCGTCGATGAGATCCGAGGGAAGACTCCCCGGGCGATCGTGTATCTCTGGACCCTGATCCCGATCGGTATGCTCGGAGGGTTGCTGACCTTTGGGCTGATTGGTTGGATCTACCACAGCGTGCATCAAGCCAATCTCGAGGCGGAGCAAATCGATCAGGAGATCATGGCCTCCGTTGCAGGGATATCCAGCATCAGCGAAGATGTAGAGTCGGAGTTCCAATCCGTTTTCGACCTTGATTCTCAAGCGATCGCGGCCGAGCCTGATTCGTTCTCGTTGCTTGAATCTGAAATCCTCACGCTCCAGCATTCGATCGAACGTGTCAACGATGATGGTCGTGTCGTGATCGTTCCGGTTTCTCTTGAACGTCTTCAGTCTCACTGGAACACATGCTTTGCCTGGAGGACCGAACAGCTCGGGATCAGGGAAGCAAAGCACGAAGCGATGAGCAATCTCGATCGAGCGATCACACACTTCCGCGCGAAGCTCGATTCCATGCACGGGATCCATCGGATCCACTCGATTCAAGCGGCTCGGAAGCTCAGCAACGGCGAGGCCGAGGATCTCGATCGGGTCATCCGGACTTTTCTCGACGAATCGAGGAGCGGGACCGCACTCGGGATGTGCAATGCCCAGATCTCGGATCTCGAACTCATCTGTCTCCGGCTCTTCAATTGCGAGGACGCTGATCTCCTATCGAGCTATCTCGAGAACGAGATCCGGCCACGGCTCGATCGGCTCCGATTGCTCGTGCAGGCCTTCCAAGACAGGGAACTGATCGATCTGTTCCATCAGACCGAGCACTGCATCCTGGGACCGGTCACGCATCCGGATTTCACCCCGGACGAGTGCGCGGACGCAACGCATACGGGGCTTTACGTCCCAACGAGAGCGTTCGCGATCCGTCAGCACGAAGCCGATGGACTCCAAGCCGAGTCCTTCAAGCTCTTCGGGCAACTCGACAAGGCGGTCGTGGAGCAGATCGAAGTTGCGAAGGATCTGCGGACACGGTTGGCGGAGATCGTGTCCGGGTCGCTCAAGACAGGAGCGCTGACCGTTCTCGCGTTCGGGCTCGTCGCCGGCGCGCTGTACACGGTCCTCGCCGTCAAGGGCACGATCAGCATCCAGAGTTTCGTGAAGGATCTTCGTCGATCGCACAAAGCGCTCGAAGCGGCGAACAAGGAAACACTCAACGCGAACATCGAAATCCGTCGTTCGGCGGCTGAGCGTGAGCGGCTCCAGCATCAGCTGCTCGAAGCGCAGAAGCTCGAATCCATCGGGCAGCTCGCGGCCGGGATCGCGCACGAGATCAATACTCCGGCGCAGTATGTCGGTGATAACACCCGATTCCTCCAGAACGAGTTTGTCGGGATCATCCGGGTGCTCGACTGCTACTCCGAGCAGATCGATCGGGAACGCGGCGACATCGATTGGAAGACCCGTTTTGAAGAGATCTCCGCAACGCTCGAGGAAGTCGATTACGACTTCCTCCGTGAGGAGATCCCGCTCGCGATCGGTCAGTCCATCGAAGGGATCGAGCGGATTACCAAGATTGTCCGCGCCATGAAGGAGTTCTCCCATCCCGGATCGGTTCACAAAGAACCAGCGGATCTGAACGGGGCGATCAGATCAACGTCGATCGTCTGTACGAACCGTTGGAAGACCGCTGCAGATCTGGAGTTCGATCTTGATGAATCATTGGGCTTGGTCCCGTGCTACCTCGCTGAAGTGAATCAGGTCATCCTCAATCTGATCGTGAACGCGGCTGACGCGATCGAGACCTTCCACGGCGCGGAGGGCAGGAAGGGCATGATCAAGATCACCACCACGGGTTTTGAAGACCGGGTCCGGATCCTCGTCGAGGACAACGGTGGGGGGATGCCCGATTCTGTCCGTCAGCGGATCTTTGATCCGTTCTTCACCACGAAGGAAGTCGGGAAGGGGACAGGACAGGGGCTCGCGATCAGCCGAGACGTGATTGTGAATAAGCACGGCGGATCCCTCAGCTGTCAGACGCAAGAGGGCGTGGGGACAACTTTCATCATCGAGATTCCCCTGTCGAACAGACAGGAAGAGTCTGCAGCCCTCCAAGGAACAGCGGCATGACCGAATCACACTGTTGCTCACTCGATGTGATCTTCGTTGATGACGAGCCCCGTCTGCTCGATGGACTCCGTCGCCAGTTCCGTTCCTACCGAACCGAGTGGGCGATGCGATTCGCAAACTCCGGAGAGGAAGCCCTCCGGATGCTGAGAGAGGAGCCCGCGGATGTTGTCGTGACCGACATGCGGATGCCCGGGATGAACGGGGTCGAGCTCCTCAATCAGGTCCGTCAGGATTCACCAGGAACCATCCGGTTCGTGCTCTCGGGTCAGACCGATCAGTCGGAACTGCTCGACGATATCGGAAACATCCATCAGTTCCTCCAGAAGCCGTGCGAGATCGAGAGTCTCGAGCACGCAATCCGGCGGACATGCACACTCGCGGCGATGCTCGAGAGCCCGAGACTCCGGGAGATCGTCTCGGGGATCCACTCGCTCCCAATCATCTCCGAATCGTACAACAAGCTCGTCCGGGCGCTCGAGGATGAATCGTGTGACTTCGATGCGATCGCCGAGATCGTCGAACAGGACGTGGGGCTCTCGGTCAAGATTCTCCAGCTTGTGAACTCGGCGTTCTTTGGTATTCCGAGGAAGACCGCGTCGATCCATGATGCGATCGTGATGATCGGGACCCAGAATCTGCTCCATCTCGCGATGTCGGCTCAGATCTTCGACACACTCTCCCAGAGCTCGATGAGCAAAGACGTGGTGACGAAGATCTGGGGTGTCAGCAATCACCTGGGCGAGTACACACGACACCTCGCGATCCGCGGCGGACTCTCGACCGAAAGCGCCGACGGTGTCCGATTCGCCGGGGTGTTCTCGCACATCGGCCGGGCAATCATCGCGTGGACCATGCCGTTCGAGTTCGAAGAAATCATCGCAGCGGCGAGGGAGAATCAGACCCCGATCCGTGATGAAGAGATCAAGACCATCGGTGTGCCTCAGGAGTATGTAGGTGCATACGCCCTCGGGCTCTGGGGATTCTCTGACCAGATTGTTGAGAGCGTGGCGCGTCAATGCACCCCATCAACGAGCATGGTCAAAAACCATGAACACCCGCTGCTCTGGCTTCACCTCGCACGCGCGATGATGAAGCCCAGCGAATACACGGACCGGATCGGGTTCGATATGGAATGGGCACAGAGCATCGGTTTCAGTGACCAGGATCTGAACGATCTGAGGAGCGCAGCATGAGCGACAAGATTCGAGTTTTGATGGTCGATGACGAGCCCAATGTGCTCTCGGGATATCGACGCACGATCGGTCGGAAGATCGATCTTCTCACAGCCGAAAGCGGGAGCGAAGGGCTCAGGGTTATGCAGGAGAAGGGCCCGTTTCACGTGGTGTTCTCCGACATGCGTATGCCCGAGATGGATGGGGTCGAGTTCCTCAAGAAAGCACGCGCGCTCCATCCGAAAACCGTGTATGTGATGCTCACCGGGAACGCGGATCAGCAGACGGCGATCGATGCGATCAATCAGGGGCAGATCTTCAGATTCCTGAACAAACCCTGCGATCCCATCGTCGTCGAACACACGATCAAGGCGTGCAAGAATCAGTTCGACCTGATCCACGCGGAAGCCGAGCTCCTGAACAACACGCTCTCGGGGACCGTGAAGCTTCTCATCGAAGCGATGGTCATCTCCGATCCGCTCATCGCGGACATCGTCCGCGCGGTCCGCGCGAATACCGCATACATCTGCAAAGAACTCCACCTTCACAACGAATGGAGATACCTGCTCTCCTCATCGCTCTTCCTGCTCGGCGGGATCACCGTCCCTCGCACCTCCCCGGACCAGATCAACTCGGAGGAGTACATCAACGCCGTTGCTCATGCCGGTACCAAGCTCCTCCGCCATATCACACGATTTGAAGAAGTCTCTCGCATCATTACGGGGTACCGGAACAAGCAGAAACTCCCCGAGGAGTTGTTGGACGATAACAGCGAGGCAAGCATCCTGATCGGTTCGCAGATCTTGCGACTCGCGTACGAGTGGTACCGCGCCACCAAGGAGAACGAGAACAGTGAATCGCGCGGGCTCCTCCAACTCGAGCAAGAGGGTCAGCACGATCCACGCTTGATCGAAGCGGCCCGCGCGGGGATCCGCGCCAAGCTCAAAAGCGCACCAGAGGGCGTCCCCATCAAGCTGGTCGAACTGCATATCCGCGAGCTCGAGGAAGGCATGGTTGTGGGCGCGGATATCCTCAGCGAGGGCGTCGCGCTCGTCACCAAGGATCAGGTGCTTTCGCAACTCATGATCGACCGTCTCCGTGGATTTGCTCGTGCTGGGCTCATCGAAGATAAGATTATGATTGCCGAGCGAGCTCAGAACGGATCCAGCGATCAGATGGCCGCTTGATCGGTATACTTCGACTCGATCGAGGATTCCACGAGTTCGTCCGCGAGTAACTTGATCGCACTTTCCAGCACGACGATCGATCGGGTGAACTCGTCGAGATCGATGTGCTCGTGCGCGGTGTGATCGAGCGCGCTGTCTCCCGGTCCGTATGCGGCGATCGGGCAGTTCCAGACGGGCGCAACGACATTCAGGTCCGCCGTCCCGGTTTTCAGCTTCGGCCGAGGGGTTCCGCCGAGCTCTCGGATCGCACACCGGATCGCCCGGACCACCGGGTCATTGTTGTCGGTCGCATACGCACACTCGGGTCCTTCGCACTCCACACGGACTTCGCCTTGCGCGAGCTTTGAGAGTTCCCAGGCGAGGGGCGCAGGACCCATGTCCTCGGGGAGTCTGAATCCCGCGCGGATGTTGGCGCGTTGGGTCATCCCGTCCGTGCACGAGTCCATGTCCAGGATCGTCGCTTGGATCCGATCGAAGGCGCGGGTTCGTCCATCATTGAACGTGTTGACATGATCCAGGACCCGTTGCCACCACCCGTGGACTCGGTCGCAGGCCGACAGGTCTTCCCCGGCCGAATGGTGGTTCCCGATCGATGCGCTCGCATCGACGATGAGCCGACCCTTGTAGCCCAAGGTCACTCCGTCCCAAGCGCTCGGTTCGCCGATGATGCACGCACTCGGGCTCATGGTCTCGACCAGATGACGCGCGCCGATCGAGCCGGCGGCCTCCTCACCCACGGCCCCGATCACACTCAATCTGACCCCGTCCGGGAGCTCAGCCCGGGACGCGCCAGCGAGCATCGCCGCGAGGGGTCCCTTGGCATCCACGCTCCCCCTCCCGTGGAGGATCCGATCCTCGACCCGGACCCGGATGTTCCCCGGGACCGTGTCGATGTGCCCGAGGAGCACGATGTGGATCGGCGCATCGCTCGGCCCCCGATGCGCGATCGCGTTCTCAACCTCATCGATGTGCGCGTCGAACCCGAGCTCGCTAGCACGACGAACGAACACCTCCGAAGCGCACCGCTCGTTCCCCGACACGCTCTGGGTGGAGACCAGGTCGAAGAGGAACCGTTCGTCATCGCTGAGTCGATCGAGATCGCTCACACGGGGGCTCCCAGAAGAAATGTTGTGCCCTGACCGGAACGCGCGTCCGAGATCGCGCTCTCCCCGTTCGCGCTCGCGATCACGACGCGCGAGACACCCGCGTTCATCGCTTCCTCCGCGGCGAGCACCTTGTTCTTCATGCGTCCCTTCGCCGATTCCCGCGCGATCTCGATCGTCTCGGGATCGACCGTCTCGATGAGCGACCCGGGGTCGGACGGGTCACGGAGCAACCCACGGACGTTCGAAAGGAGCAGCAACTCGTCGGCGTTGATCGCGGCCGCTGTCGCCGCCGCGGCGCGGTCCGCATCGACGTTGATCGCGATCCCGTCCGGAGTCACCGCAGGAGGGGTGAGCACAGGGATCATGCCCTGATCGAGGAGCGACTCGATGAACGCGCCGTTCACAGACTCGATCCGACCCGAAAGGTCGTCCCGGATCACGATCGTCCGTCCCTCGTCATCGAGTGCGCGGATCGCGCCTTTGCGCTGACCGATCCAGATCCCCGCATCGATCCCGCTCAGCCCGATCGCGTTGAGTCCTTCTTGACGAAGAGACTCAACGACTCCCTTGTTTACCTTCCCGCAGTACACCATGGAGAAGATCTCGAGGGTCCGACGATCCGTCCGTCGGGACGTGTGCCCGCTCGGGCTTGTGATCGTCTGGGAGGGGTGTCCGAGGGCTTCCGCGACGACGTTCGTTTCATGGGACCCGCCGTGCACGAGCACGACCCGGTGCCCTTCATTCGCGAGCTGCGCGATCTCGCGCGAAGCGGTTGTCGGGTCGATCCCTTCGCCGCCGCCGATCTTGATGACCAATGTAGACATAGCAGTATCTCCTGGATTACGCCGGGTGGAGACCCGGGAACCCGAGCCCTTGGGTTTCGTTGAGTCCGAGCGCAACGTTCATCGACTGGATCGCGGATCCAGCGGCGCCCTTCATGAGATTGTCGATCGCGCTGATCGCGATGATCCGCCCCGATCGCTCGTCGATCGCGAACCCCACGTCCGCGTGGTTCGATCCGACGAGCACACGGGGATCCGGGAACCGGTGGGGCCCGCTCCGGTCCGCGACGAAGCGGACAAACGGCTCATCGGTGTACGCGCCCCGGTAGAGCTTCCACAGGTCCTTCATCTGGACCGATTCCGTGGGTTCGACATGCGCCGTGCAGAGCACCCCGCGCACCATGTCGATCGCCGTGATCGTCGCATCGATATCGATATCCCCCAGCGCCTGCTCAACCTCTGCGAGGTGCCGGTGTCCGCTTACGCTGTAGGTCCGCGCTGTCCGAGCCCGAACAGCATGCATCGACCCCGCGCTCGGGTCCGCGCCCGCTTCCGACGACCCGACCTTGATATCGCAGATAACCCGCTTGATGAGCCCCGCCCGCGCGAGGGGGAGCAGCGCCAGGTTCATCGATGTCGCGTTGCACCCCACCCCGGACACGAGCGATGCGCCTTGAAGTTGATCCCGATGGAGTTCGGGGAGCCCGTACACCGCGTCCCCGAGAAGCTGGGGCGCGGGATGGGGTTCGCCGTACCAGCGTTCGACGGCCGCCGGATCTCGGAGCCGGAAGTCGGCCGACAGATCGATGACGAGCGGCGCGAGCGATCTCCATCGCTCGATCTCGTTCGCGGCCGTCCCGTGGGGCATGCACAGGAACAGCACATCGCACGATTCGACCTCGTCCGGGGTCGTGTAGTTCACGTCCACGTGTCCGCGCAGGTTCGGGTGGGATCGATGGATGGGTTGTCCCGCGAGCTTCCGGCTCGTGACCTGCGCGATCTCCATGTCCGGGTGACCATGGAGCAGGCGCAGAAGCTCGCCCCCCGTGAATCCGCTCCCCCCGATGATGCTCGCTCGTCTCAGCACGAAACCGCTCCCTCACACACGTTCACGACATGCTGCGCGACGAGCTCGGGGATGTTGACCCCCGTGGTGTCGATGCTGTTGCGGAACTCCATCGAATGGTTGATTTCGTTGACCATGAGCCCGCGCTCCGGGTCCTCGAGCAGGTCTACGGCGCAGATATCCGCACCAACGGCCTGCGCGGCGCGAGCACCCAGATCACGGAGGTCGTCCGTGATCGTGAGTCCACTCGCGCTCGCGCCGCGGGCCGTATTGGTCACCCAGTGCTCGCTTGCACGAGCAATCGCCGCGACGACCTGGTTGCCGACGACGAAGGCGCGAATATCGCGCCCGGGCTTGTTGATGTGTTCCTGGACGTAGATGACACCCTGCTGGACGGATCCGAGGGTCGTCCGGTGCTCGATGATCGCTTCGGCCGCGTCTCGGTCGTTGACCCGCGCGACCAATCGACCCCACGACCCGACCGTGGGCTTGAGCACGGCCGGGTACCCGATCTGCTCGACGGCCTCGATCCCAGACTCCTCCTCGAGCGCGACGCGCACCTCGGGGGTCGGGATCCCCGCGCCATGGAGCGCGATCGTGGTCAGGAGCTTGTCGGCGCATGTCTCGATCGTCCTGACCGGGTTGACACACCGGATCCCGTGTCCCTCCAGGATCCGGACGCTTGTCAGCGAGTTGGTCAAGCTCAGGGAACGATCGACGACGGCGTCGTACTCAGCCCACGCACCCGGATTTGTTGGATCGAAGACCACGGAACGGAGGTCGATCGGATCGATCGAAACCCCGATGGATTCGAAGGAATCGAGCAGGAGCCGTTCTTCGGTCCTCAGTCTCGTGTACGTCATCGCGAGTCGCATGGGTGTGTTCCTGATCTGCGGTGGTGGGGGGTGTCGAGGGGTCAGAATCCGGCGATTACTCGCCCCAGTCCTCTTCGACCTCGGGCGCGAGCTCGAGGGTCAGGGGTTCACGTGAGGTGACTTCGAGCTCGGCCGAACAGTCCGGGCAATGGGCGATCTGCCCGTTGAGCGGGGGACGATCGAACGAAACGGGCGCGTCGCATTCGGGGCAGTTCGAACTGATGGTGGCGGTCGTCGTCATGGCTGAATCTCCTTGGTGGGAAGGGAATGAACATGTGAAAAAACGAAACACCCCCGGAAACCCGGGGGTGTGTTTGGATCGGTCTGGATCTGAGTGCTGACTCAGTCCACGTGTGTGATCCACCACAGCCCCGGGTTCCCGGTGGCTTTCGCTTTCGCTTTGGCGGATTTGGACGTGAACGTGGTCATCGGCAACATGATTATCGGTTATCTCCCCAAGTCAACCCCAGTGAGTCATGAAAAAGTTCCGCTCCGCCGGATGCCTGTCCGTCGAAGTGTGCTCCACGCCGGGACTCAAACGAAGTCTGAAAGATTGTGGACTCCGCTATTTGCATGTCTATGCAGATGTGCGTATAAATAAGCATGTCCAAAATCCGCAGGCACGCAATCCTCCGAAATCTCCTCGCCCGAACCCCGTATTCCACCCAGGACGCGCTCGTGGAGGGGCTCGCGCAAGCGGGGATATCCGTGACGCAAGCAACCGTGTCCCGTGACCTCGCCGCGATCGGTGCTGTACGGAGCGCGGAGGGATACCACCTCGTCGAACTCGCACCCGACACGGTCTCCGCGCCGATCGATCAACAGGACAAGCTCCGTTCCGTGCTGAATCAGCACGTGATCAGCGCTCAAACCGCGGCCGCCCTCGTGGTCCTCCGGACCGCGCCGGGTCATGCCGACTTCGTCGCGACGGAGCTCGATTCATCCCGTCCGAAAGGGATGGTGGGGTGCATCGCCGGGGACGACACCATTTTCATCGCGACCAAATCCAACACCAGCGCGGGCTCGCTCGCTCGTGCGATCACGAGCGCGCTCGAGGGATGACCATGACGATCACCGAGATCAAAGCCCCGACCACCCCCAAGCACTTCCTCTCGACCCAGGACTGGTCGTGGGATGACCTGTCGTCCCTCATCGATCACGCGCTCGAGCTCAAGCGGAGCCCGATCCAGCCCCTCCTGAAGAATAAGTCGATCGCGCTCGTGTTCTTCAACCCTTCGCTTCGAACCCGTGCGTCCTTCGACATCGGCGCGTCCCAGCTGGGTGCGCACGCTGTGGTGCTCGAACCCGGTTCGGGGTCGTGGGAGATGGCGTTCGGCGACGGCGAGGTCATGGACGGGAGCGCCGAGGAACACGCAAAGGAAGCGGCCCGGGTCCTGAGCCGGTACTGCGACATCATCGCCGTCCGCGCGTTCCCCAAGTTCAAGGACTGGTCCGTGGATCGTCAGGACCGAGTCCTGGGCGCCTTCGCGAAACACGCAACCGTCCCCGTGATCAATATGGAAACGATCACCCACCCGTGCCAGGAACTCGCGCACCTCATGGCGCTCCGTGAGCACTTCGGGACCTCGGACCTGCGCGGGAAGAAGTACGTCCTCACCTGGACGTACCACCCCAAGCCCCTGAACACGGCCGTCGCCAACTCCGCCGCGATGATCGCGACCCGCGCGGGGATGGACGTCACCCTCCTCTGCCCGAACGAGCAATATCTGCTCGACGAACGCTACATGAACCACGCGACCAACAACGCCCAGGAAACAGGTGGATCATTCACCGTCTCCCACGACATCGACATCGCGTACAGCAACGCCGACGTCGTTTATGCGAAGTCCTGGGGCGCGATCCCGTACTTCGGGAACTGGGACGACGAGAAACCCATCCGGGACCGATACAAGCACTTCATCGTGGACGAAGCGAAGATGGCGCGGACCAACAACGCGGCCTTCTCGCACTGTCTCCCCGCGCGTCGCAACGTCAAAGCGACGGACGGGGTCATGGATTCCCCGAACTCGCTCATCATCGAAGAAGCCGAGAACCGGCTCCACGTCCAGAAAGCCCTGATGGCCGCCATCGCCGGCCCCGCGCTCTGATCCGCACACACCACCCCAGCGCACCACACCGCGCGGAGACATACCCATGTCCGATCAGCCCCTCGTTGTCCTCGCCTTTTCCGGAGGGCTCGACACCTCGTTCTGCGTGCCCTACCTCATCGAAAAGGGCTACAAGGTCCACACCGTGTTCGTCAACACGGGCGCGATGGACCCCGACGAAGCGAGCGCGATCGAAGCCCGCGCGTTCGAGCTCGGCGCGGTCGGGCACGACACGATCGACGCATCCAAAGCCCTCTGGGACTCGTTCGTGATCCCCTTCGTCCAGGGGGGCGCGTGCTACCAGAACCGGTACCCGCTGCTGTGCTCCGATCGCTACGTCATCGTCCAAGCAATGGTGTCCAAGGCGCACGAACTCGGGGCGGCCGCCGTCGCGCACGGGTGCACCGCGATGGGGAACGATCAGTTCCGTTTCGACCAATCCGTGCGTTGTCTCACGAACCTCCCGATCCTCGCGCCGATCCGCGAGATCCAGGGGATCACCGATACCCCCCGCGCGTACGAGATCGACGAGCTCGCGAAGCGCGGGTTCGGTGTCAACGCGAGCGTAAAACGCTACACGATCAACGAAAACGTGCTCGGTGTCACGACCTCGGGTTCGGAGATAGACGAGCTCGGCGCGCCCGATGACGCGAGCCGGAAGCTCACCAAGCCCCGCGCCGAGTGGCCGACGGAATCGCTCAAGGTCTCGGTCACCTTCGAGTCCGGGATCCCCGTCGCGATCGACGGCCAGCCCATCACCGACGGTCCCGAAGCCCTCGCGAAGCTCAACGACGACTTCGGCGCGTACGGGGTCGGCCGCGGGATCTACACCGGGGACACCATCGTCGGGCTCAAGGGGCGCATCGTCTACGAGTGCCCCGGTCTCGACGTCCTCCTCCAAGCCCACAAAGCGCTCGAAGAACTCGCGCTCACCAAACAGCAAGCGGACTTCAAAGCGATCGCCGCGAACAAATGGACCGAACTGGTGTTCGGCGGGCTCTTCTTTGAGCCCTTGCGCATCGACCTCGAATCCTTGATCACTTCGACTCAGGCCAATGTCTGCGGCACGGTCGTCGTCGAGACTCACGGCGGCTCGGCGCTCGCCGTCGCGGTCGAAACCGAAAACGCGCTCATGGACGACTCGAACGTCTACGCCCAGAAGGCCGCGTGGACTGCGTCCGATGCGGAGGGGTTCATCAAGATCGCTGGTAACTCGTCCGCGCTCGGTGCGTCGAAATCGAGCGCGATCGCTGCGGCCCAGCAGATCGACTTCAAGCCGGCCCAGGCGGTGAACGCATGACTATCCCCATCGACACCATCACCAAGCACCTGCGCCATCTCGTAGCGCAGGACACCTCCGACCCCGTTTCAACGATCACGAAGGATCACCCGATCCTCGGATACGCCGCGCGAGTGCTCGAGGGTGCGGGATGCACCGTGACCATCGAGGATCTCGGCGCGGGGTGTGTGAACCTCCTCGGGGTCCGGGGAGAGCCAGTCACGCTCTTCAACTGCCACCTCGACACCGTCAAGCCCAACCCGAACTGGAGCAAGGACCCGTTCGAACTCTCGATCGAGAGCGGCCGCGCGTATGGACTCGGTGCAACAGACATCAAGGGCGCGGGCGCGTGCATGCTCAGCGTCGCGCAGTCCACTGACGCGCCGATCGCGATCCTCTTCACGACGGACGAGGAAGCCGGGAAGGGTCATTGCGTCGAGACGTTCCTCGAATCTCAGCGCAGCCGCTGGGCCCGCGCCGTTGTCGCAGAGCCCACCAAGGCGAAGGGTGTCTTCCAGCATCGGGGCTTCACCTCCTTCGAGCTCACCTTCCACGGCACCGCCGGGCACACCTCCGGCGCGGACGCATCCCACGACAGCGCGATCCACAAAGCATTGCAGTGGGGGAGCCAAGCCCTCACGCTCGCTCAGCCCGGCGCGATCCTCGACGGCGCGCGCTTCAACATCGGGCTCGCGCAGGGCGGGTCGGCCTCCAACGTCATCGCCGCCGATGCGATCCTCCGTTTCGGATTCCGCCCCCTCCCGACCCGCGACGCGCCCCAGCGCACCAAAGCCTGCATTCAGTCCCTCCAGGACCTTCTCCCCAGGGACGGCTCCACGATCTGGACCGATCGCTTCGTCGCGCCCGCGTTGGTGCGGGACGAGTCCATGGTCCCGATCGTCGAGTCGTGGGGGATCGAACTCGGGGACGACGTGGACTTCTGGACCGAAGCAGCGCTCTTCGCCGTCGGCGGGGTCCCGGCCGTCGTCCTCGGGCCCGGGAACATCGCGCAGGCGCACAGCTCGGACGAGTACGTCGAGCTCGCGCAGCTCGAGCAGTGCGCGGATGCATACGCCGCCATCGTGAGCGCCGCCCTGACCATCCAAGGGGGCGCCCATGCTCCGTGAGATCGTTCTGAACCTTCTCCACAACCTTGGTGGGCGCGCCGAAGTCGATCGATACCTCCGTGAATACACGGGCTCTGGTCGATACGCCGTCATCAAAGTCGGGGGTGGTCTCATCGAGGACGACCTCGACGAGCTCGCGTCCGCGCTCGTGTTCATGCACCACGTCGGGCTCACCCCCGTCGTCGTCCATGGCGCTGGGCCGCAGCTCACGAAAGAACTCGCCGACGAAAACATCCAGACCGAGTTCGTCGATGGGATCCGGGTCACCACACCCGATGTGCTCGCCGCCGCTCAGCGCGTGTTCCAGCGCGTTGGCGCGCAGCTCGCCGACGCGATCGACGCGCGCGGGGTCCGTGCCCGTCCTCTCAACATGGGCGTGTTCAACGCGGCAGCCTCGGCCAACGCATCTCTGGGCAATGTGGGTGAAGTCACGAGCGTCCAGATCGAATCGATCACCCGCGCGAGCGAGATGGGTCAGCTCCCCATCCTCTCCCCCATTGGGACGAGCACGAACGGTCAGCTCCTCAACATCAACGCGGACACCGCGACCCGCGCCCTCGCGATCTCGCTCAATGCGTCCAAGATCATCTACCTCACCCCGACCGGCGGGATCCTCGATCCGAACGGCAAGGTCATCCCGGCCGTCAACTGCATCGAGGATCTCCAGCCCATGATCGACAAGGGGATCATCTCGGGAGGGATGGAACGCAAGCTCATCGAGATCCGAGATCTCCTCGACGAACTCGACGAGCACGCGTCCGTGTCCATCACCGCGCCCGCGAAGGTCGCACGTGAACTCTTCACCCACAAGGGCTCGGGCACGCTCGTCCGGAGAGGACGACGCATCCGGGTCCAGACCGGGATCGATGGGCTCGACCGCGCCCGGATCACGGATCTCCTGGAGCAGAGCTTCGGGCGCACCCTCGACCCGTCGTATCTCGGCACCCTCGGATCCTCGAAGATCTACCTCGCCGGCGACTACGTCGCGATCGCGATCCTCAAAGAACGCGGCCCAGGGTGGTACCTCGACAAGCTCGGGCTCAGCGAACGCGCCCAGGGGATCGGGCTCGGCGCGTCGCTCTGGAACCGGATCAAGAACGACCACCCCGCGCTCTATTGGCGCAGCCGGATCACGAACGAAGCCAACAAGTGGTACCTCACCCGCGCCGACGGCATGCACCGCGCCGATCCGTGGATCGTCTTCTGGTACGGGATCGACGATCGATCCGCGATTGAGTCATGTATCGAAGACGCAGTCTCGATCCACCAAACCTTCGGCGACCCCATCCCCAAGCCCGACACCCAGATCGAACACAAGTCCGACAAGGAGCTGACCCATGCCCGCTAACGCAACGACCCAGTCCATCGGGATCCAGTCCGTCGGGCTCATCGGCGCTCGTGGATACGTCGGGCTCGAGCTCCTCGCACTCCTCGAGTCGCACCCGCTCCTCGACCTTTCGTACGCGTCTTCCCGCGCGCTCGCCGGGGAACCAATCTCCAAGCACGCGAAGGCGTCATTCTCGGGGAAATCCTTCGAGGAACTCAGCCCAGGCGACATCGCAAGCATGAACGCGGACATTGTCATCCTCGCGCTCCCTGATGGTGCGGGTGATCCGTTCCTCGAAGCGCTGGACGCATCCGGATCTTCACCGAAACTCATCCTCGACCTGAGCTCGGACCAACGGTTCACGGACGACTGGACCTACGGGCTCAGCGAGCACAATCGCGCGCAGATCGTCGGCGCGTCGCGCATCAGCAACCCCGGGTGCTACGCGACGGCCGCGCAGCTCGCGCTCCGCCCCATCCTCCCGCTCCTCTCAGAGCTCCCGCACTGCTTCGGGGTCTCGGGGTACTCGGGCGCGGGGACGAAACGCACAAGCCGCAACGACCACCGCGCCCTCCACGACGACCTGCTCCCCTACAAGCTCGTCAACCACACCCACGAGCGTGAGATCTCGCGTCACCTGGGTACCCCCGTGCGCTTCTCCCCGCATGTGGTGTCGTTCTTCCGCGGGATCGCGCTGACTGTCCAAGCGAAACTCACGAACCCGATCGATGCGCCGACCCTCTCCGCTCTCTACCACGACATGTACGACTCGTGCGAGCTCATCAAGGTGCTCGACGACGACATGCCCCGGGTCCGGAGCATCGTGAATCGGGACGGTGCCCTCGTCGGCGGGTTCTCGATCAACCCGGAACGACCCGACGAGATCGCCGTGGTCTGCACGATCGACAACCTCCGCAAGGGTGCAGCCACCCAAGCGATTCAGAATATCAACCTCGCCCTCGGGTTCGACGAGTTCATCGGGCTCCGTCCACTCACCGGACCGCACGCGGAGCCGATCGAATGAGCACCGAAGTCAAGGCCGCCGCATCGCCGCTCTGGGCGAAACCCGGCGCGACGATTAACCACGACGCTATGTCCTTCATGAGTCGGGACGATGTCATCCTCGATCGTGAGCTATTCCTCTTTGACATTCGCGCCACCAAGGCGCACGTCAACGGGCTCAACTCGATCGATCTGCTCAGCGATGACGAGACCCGGGACATCCTTCATGCGCTGGACGAGCTCGTCGAACTCTTCGCCGATGGTTCATTTGTCCTCGACGAACGATTCGAAGACGGGCACACCGCGATCGAGTCGTACCTCGTCGAGGAGCTCGGTGAAACAGGGAAGCGTGTCCACCTCGGGCGCTCGCGCAACGACCAGGTCGCCGTCGCGCTCCGCCTGTACATGCTCGACGCGCTCAAGACCATCAGAGCCCAGTGCCTCGAGATCGCCCGGGCCGCGCTCGGAGTCGCGCGTCGCCACGAGTTCGATCCCATGCCAGGCTATACCCACCTACAACGCGCCGTCCCGTCGAGCATCGGGCTCTGGATGGGATCGTTTGTCGAGGGCTTTCTCGATTCAGCGGAGCTCTGCGCGCTCACCCGACACTGGATCGATTCCTCACCCCTCGGGACCGCCGCCGGGTACGGGGTGAATATCGAGTTGCCGCGCCAACAGGTCAGCGACGAGCTCGGTTTCGCATGTCTCCAGCTCAACCCGATGGCCGCCCAGGCCTCGCGCGGACGCATCGAGCACCAGGTCGTTTCGACCCTCTGGCAAGCGATGCAGGAAGTCCGCCGACTCGCGTGGGATTGCTCGCTCTTCTCGACCCAGGAGTTCGGGTTCCTCACCCTTGCGCCCGAGTTCGTAACCGGATCTTCGATCATGCCCAACAAGGCAAACCCGGACATGGCCGAGCTCCTCCGTGCCTCGACCGCTGTCATCGGGGGCGCATTGAGTGAAATTCAGCAGACCATGTCCCTCCCGAGCGGATACCAGCGCGATCTTCAGATCACCAAGCCCGCGCTCATCCGCGCCGTGAATGTCACGCGTGAAGCCCTCACCCATATCCCCAAGCTCATCACCAGCGCGACCTACCACACCGACACGATGCGGAGCGCCATCGAGCGCTCCATGCTCGCGACCGACCAAGCCGTGGATCTCGCGAAGGGGGGGGTCCCCTTCCGGGATGCGTACAAGCAGGCCGCGGCTCAGATCGAATCTCTCGAACTCACAGATTCGACGATCGACGAGAGTCTCCGATCGCGCCGATCACCCGGCGCGTGCGGGAACCTCATGCTCGATGAACTCGAACGCCGCATCATCGCGGGCGTCGGGTCAGAACCTCATGCCGCTTCGGACTGATCCGACATCTGGTCAGATTGTTCTTGAACGGAGAACGCGTGGAGCGGGAGCTCGATCGTGAACGTGGTCCCGACTCCGAGATTCGACTCGCATTCCAGGACCCCGTTGTGCTTGTTCACAATCACATCTTTGCTGATCGCGAGCCCCTGACCCGTTCCCTTCCCGACCTCTTTGGTCGTGAAGAACGGATCAAAGATCTTCTGCCGGACCGATTCGGACATCCCGCCCGCGTTGTCGCTGATCGTAATCTTGGCCGAGTCTTTGAGTCTCTCTGTCTTGATCCGGATCAATCCCTTCGTGTTCGAAGTGTCGAGATTGGCTTCGATCGCGTCCGCGGCGTTGACCACGATGTTCAGGATCACCTGGTTGAATGCGCCAAGGAAGCACGGCACGGGACCCAGGTTGTCGTCGAAGTCGTACTCGATATCCGCGCAGTACTTCCAGCGGTTCGAACACACCATGCATGTCGATCTGATCGCGTTGTTGAGATCCGCCGGCTCCGCCTGATCCGTTCCCGGATGAGAGAACTCCTTCATCGCTTTCACGATCTCCGTGATCCGTTCGATACCCTCAAGCGATTGCGAGATCGCAGCGGGGATCTCGGTCCGGAGAAACTCGTAGTCAACGGAATCGAGCGTGTTCCGGACATGGGATGATCGCGTGTCCCAATCGACGCGTTCCTTGTTCTTGTCGAGCTGCTTGGCGTATTCCTCGATCACTTGCAGGATGCCTCCAAACTCGGACCGGAGGAACCGGGTGTTGTCTCCGACATACTGCGCAGGGGTGTTGATCTCGTGCGCGATCCCAGCCGCAAGCTGCCCGATCGACTCGAGTTTCTGCGCCTCGAGAAGATCCGATTCGAGTTTCTTCCGATCTTCGAACTCCTTGCTCAACGCCTCGTTCGCGGCCTCCAGTTCCTGGGTCCGCTCTTCCACAAGACGCTCGATCAACCCGTTGATCCGTTCCAGATCCGATTGGTGCTCAGCGTAATCGCACACCAATCGTCGGCTCCGGATACAGCTATACGAAAGGAACACATTCTCGAAGATGACCCACCCGGTATGTTCAAGCGCGCGCCACGGCGCAGGGGCGAACACACCGAATACCGACTGAGGCCAATACACACCTCGCGCGAAGTGATCGATCGCCGTCACGATCGTGCCCGGGATGAGCACCTTCCAGTCTCGATAGAACGCGAGGAACGCGAATGATCCGAAGATGTGGAAATGGGTCTCGATACGCCCCCCCGTCAGATGGATGAACAGCCCCGAGTACATGAGCTGCGCGACCGAAACCACATACCGATTCAGAACCGCTCCCGGGTTCCGGAGGATCAGGATTGTCGGGAACCCGGTCAGGAGCACTCCCATCGCGATGGAGACCCACAGATGGATGTGTGTGCTCGATTCCGCGCCCTCCCAGGTCTGAGGTGTCAGAAATACCGCGCCGAGGATCGCTGCGACGAACTGAACCCCGAGAAGGATCGCGAAGACACGATCAGTTTTGACCGCGATGTTGTGAAGAATGGCATCACCCGGATGTTTGATCTTCCGTCTGCGTGGCTTCATCGATTCGGCTCCGTTCTTTGATCGCAATCCGTATCTTCATCCGTGCAGGATCCAAGCGGATCCTCACAACCGAGCTCTGTAATCGGACACCCGTAGACCTTCGTGCTCCGAGTCACACCGGTGTCCCCACGGAGAATCGAGAGGATCGAGTCCGAGCCAAGGTTGTCTCCGCTATGCCCGCGTGATTGTGTGATCCCGCCCCAGAAAACCGGCTCCCCATCAGGTGCATAGAGCACAACCGATCCGGATGTGACCGCGCCGAGCTTCACCGCCATGACCCCATCCGGGTCACGGATGACGTCGGCTCCCGGGAACCGCTCCTGGATGGCGCCCGAGCTTTCCGAGTACCAGTCCTCATCCCCCAAGCCCGGTTCGTAAAGGCACAGGGCGATCCCAAGGCCATCGCCGCTCTTTGCGATGATCCGCTCAAGCTCGTAAAGAGAAGCACGGGTGCACGGGCATTTGGGATGAACGGCCATCACCAGTGTGTGCTTGGTCGGATCGATCGAGAGACCAACAGCCCGCGCATGATCCGGAAGACCGAGCGCTCCGGATGTCTGGGCGTACACACCGATCTGCGCGACCACCACCCCGAGCAACACACACCACCCGACAAGCAATGCGGCCAGTGTGCGATGTGATCCGGATGTCGTCGATGGAGCTTCGAGAAGCTCGTCGTGGAACTGTTCAGACATGGTTCCATTACCATCGACCGACCCCGGATACGGATGGAACCGAACACCGAAAGACCCGATCCGGAGCTCCCGATCTCAGCGCAGAATCCGTGCGGCCATGCGTTTTCTCCACTTTGATACCCCGATCTGGGGGATCAAATCGAAGGGGGTCCCGACGTGGACTCAGCGATCCCAAGACCGCTGAACCATCGGCCGAACCACATCCACCCAGCGTCGATAGCCCTCGGGGTTCAGGTGGAGCCCATCCCCGAGGAAGATCGCGGGGTCCGGGGTCCCGTCCCCGAGCAGTGTCGGGGACACCGTGTCCGCGTACCACGCGCCGTCCGTGTCGGCGCAGTACGCCTCCACGATCGAGTTGGCTGTATCCATCTCATCCCAGGATTCCCAACGCGCCAGACTCGGTTTGATCGGGATGTAGATCACCTCGACCTCTGGCCAGAGTCTCCGGGCTTCCTGATCGAACGAGATAAACCCGTCCGCCGCCCCCCGCGCATCGGTTGTCCCGAGGCCGATGTCGTTGTCGCCGCAGTAGTACACGATCACCCTCGGTGCTCTCGGGACCACAATCCGATCGAACACCGCGAGGACCTCGGGGGTCTGGGATCCACCGAACCCCCGGTTCACCACCGGGAGTGGCGCGAAGTCCCGCTCCAAGGTCTCCCAGAGTTTGATGCTTGAGCTCCCGATGAACAGCACCTCCCCGGTGGGATACCCCTGTTCTCGATCAGCGTGCTCGAATTCCATGATGTCGTTCTCGAAGACCTCGTTGAGCCAGGGTTCGACATCCGTCTCCCATCGATTCTGCGATGAAACGCAAGAACCGATCGCGAACACAACAACGGAGACATAGACCACACGGACCATTCGATTCACCATGCGGGGAGTATACATCAAGCTTTCGGAGACTCCAGAATCCGCCGCGCGAGCCCGATCGTCTGCTCGACATACGCCGCACCGAAGATGTTCACATGATTCAGCGCGTGGTAGAGCTGGTACACCATCTGACGGGTATCCGATTTCTCCCTGTCGAGGACCGCCGAATCGAATGCGGTGAGACACGACTCCGGGAATCCACGGAACAAACGCATCATCGCGAGGTCCGCGAGGATGTCTCCGATATAGACGGCCGGATCGATCAGCGCGATCTGCACCTGTCCGTCTTCCACGAACGGGTGCGCGTTCCCCGGCCACAGGTCTCCGTGGAGCAGCGCGGGTTGGGGCTGTCTCGGGATATATCGATCGAGCTGATCGATCACTTTCCGGATCACATCCCCCTCCTTTGCAGTGAGCTGTCCCGTCCCCTCAGCGAGCGCGAGCTGGAACCCGATCCGATACTCCCGATTGAACTCCACCCAGTCATCGCACCACGGGTTCGGTTGGGGGGTCGCGCCGATCGAGTTGTCCCGGGACCAGCCGTACCTGGGGGTGGGGCTCTGGGACCCTTTGAGCGCGAGCGCTCTCCCGAAAGTACACCAGGCCCGATCCGTCACCATGTTCCATCGCGCGGGTTCGAGCAACTCCAGCAGCATGACGGCGTACTCCCCCGAGATCGTGATCGACCAGACCTGGGGGACCCGGATCGGCATATCCGACTCAGCCAGCGCCATCAATCCGTTCGATTCAGCCCGGAGACGATCGTCCTCCTCAGCATCCACACATTTCGCGACGAGCGACTTCCCCCTGCTCGTCTCGATCCGGATCACGCGCTGACCGTGCCCACCCCCCAGGGCGCGATGGGCGACGACCCGTTCATTGAACCCCCGATCATGGACCGCGCGTTGGATCGATTTCAGCAGCGCATCCATATCAAGAGCGTACCCGAACCGGGCCGCGTTTGGTCGTGATCCCCCAGGGCATTTGTTTGTGCAATGATCGGGCTCCTTCGACTTCCGAGAAAGAAATCCCAGATCTCCCGTCACAGGGCTTGATTCAGACGTGAAAACCTTTACATTACCAGTGACAGCTGTACCCCTAGTGGAGATCCAACCATGATCATGTCCAAACACACACTCGTCGCGTCCCTCGCGGCGTCGTTCATGCTCGTCGGCACCGCTGCGAACGCGAACGATGACGAAAACCGGCTCTTCAACCCCGGATTCGAGACCCAGCACCCCGTGTTCCCCGACCTCCCCCTTGGGTGGCAGGACTTCAATCTCAGCTCCAGCGACTACGTCGATATCGGTGACGCCGGTGCGCAGGTCCGCTCCGGGAACCGCTCCATCCGGATGACTCCGGCCTCCACCGGCGCGGATCGATTCAAGGGGCTCACCACCAACGTCTTCCAGCCCGACGGCTCCGACCTGTACGATCCCGATTACACCTACCTCGGGGGTGACTACGTCGTCTCCGGGTACTACCTCGTCCCGTCCGGCGAGATGCTCGACGACACCGTCGTCGGCGTGAAGCTCGAGTTCCGTCGTGAACCCCCGAACTTCTCCGTCTACACCTCGTTCGAGTTCAACTTCCTCGACATCCCCGGCGCTGAAGAAACCGGAGGCGAGTGGGTGCCCTTCTCCTTCACCGTCACCGATGCGATGATGGAAGCCGTCGGCGACTTCCCCCCCTACGCGACCAGCGCTTCCGTCCTCCCGTTCCGGTTCTACGGCGGCGACTTCTCCGCCGGCACCGAGCCGATGGGCACCGTCTACTTCGATGACCTCTGCATCGTCCAACTCGATCAGAACGGCCCCTGTAACGAAGCCGACTTCGCCGAGCCCTACAACGAGCTCGACTTCTTCGACCTCTCCGCGTTCCTTATGGCGCTGAGCAATCAGGATCCCAACGCGGATCTGAACAACGACAACAACTGGGACTTCTTCGATGTCTCGACCTTCCTCCAGATCTACGACATGGGCTGCCCGTAAACGCGACAGCGGATCGGCTCGGTCATGAAATTAAAGGCCCCGTGTCTCACGAGAGACACGGGGCCTTTCTCTTCAATCCAATGTTCCGGTTCGATCAACGCCGACGACGAGATATCCCGATCATCCCAGCCCCGATCACCCCGAGCACACCCGCCGAAGGAACAAACGCAACTTCATAGAGCGCCGCATAATCCCGCACGAGGGGCGCGTGGTTCGATTGGATCACCATCTCGACCGATCTGATCCCCTGGACATCAAACTCGAACGACTGCTCGCCGAGGACATCCATCGCGTTCCCCGAGTACATCCCCATGAGCGTGTCGTCGTAGCCGAAGAATCGAAGCTCGAATCCGTCGATCCCCTCCCCGTCGAGCTCGATCGAGCCGGCATTGTTCCAGAGATGCATCGCCGTCAGATCGAACACACCCCCGAGATCGAACACGATCGAGTACGGCCCGCTGAACTCTCCGCTGGTCGTGTTCCCGATCCCGACGTTCGAGTCAAAGTCGATCACGCCGTCGATGAGATTCCCAAGATCCCCGAACAGGATCGGATCGCTGGTCGTCGCAGAGATCGGGCTGATCAGCCCAGCATCCGCGTGCGCTCCAAAGAGTGTGATCCCGATGATCCCGATTGCTCGTGTTGTTCGTATGAGCATCCGATGTCCCTCCGTCGTACGTGTGCCGCCGTTCGATGAATTGGGGGCGATCACGCTGTGCAACACCCCAGATATGACACACAGGTTCTCGGTCGTCCAGCGATCTCCGAGAAACAGGATGCTGAAGTCTGAAATCGGATGGTTTCGATCAAACCCATCGCTTTGGATCCACGATCAGCGCGTGCAATCGCCCGTGTAAACGCTTACAATGCCCGCACCCCTTCCCTACCCAGCGAGTATCGTTTCCATGTCTGAGCATCACACGACGGCGAAACGTGACCGGATCCCCTGGCTCATCCTCATCGCCTACGGGCTCGGGGGATTCGTCCCCATCGCGCTCTTTAACTCCGTGGGACAGCTCTCCGGGCTGATCGTGAACGTCGGGCTCGGGATCAGCGCCATCCTCGTCGGGGTCGCGCAGATGGTCCCCCGATTCTGGGATGCCATCACCGATCCCATCATGGGTCACGTGACCGACAACACACGCACCCGTTTTGGGAGACGCCGGCCCTACATCCTCCTCGGAGGGTTCCTTGTCGCGATCACCTTTGTTGCGATGTGGGCCGTCCCGAGGGACTGGGACCCCATGTCCCAGTTCTGGTACTTCCTCGCGATGTCCCTTCTCTTCTACACCGCCGTCACGATCTTCGAGATCCCCCACGGTGCGCTCGGGATGGAGATGACGGCCGACTACCACGAGCGCACCAAACTCTTCAGCGCCAAGAGCTTCATCGGGAACCTCGGCGCGATGATCACCCCCTGGTTCTACGCGATGGCCAACATGCCTTTCTTCAGGGGTGGGGGGGATGAAGTGGACGGGATGCGCAACGTCGGATACCTCGCCGCCGTCATTGTCGTGATCTTCGCGATCCTGTGTTTCTCGCTATGCAAAGAACGACAGTTCGAGCATGTCGCTGAGCAGGAGCGGATCCCCATGTGGACTCGTCTCAAGATGACGATGCGAAACACAACATTCCTCATCCTCGTCGGGATCATCTTCTCCGTCGTCCTCGGGTTCAACCTCGTCAACAACTTCGCGAACTACATCACCATCTTCTACCTCTTCGAAGGGGACAAGGAGAACGCCTCCAAGCTCATGGGCTGGATCGGAACCGCTTGGGCTGTTACGGGTGTGCTCGCCGTCTTCCCACTCAACTGGATCAGCCGAGCGATGGGCAAGACCCGGACGCTCACGCTCGCCGTCTGCCTGATGCTCGGCGCGCAGCTGAGCAAGATCGTCTGCTACAACCCCGACCACCCCTGGCTCCTCGTCATCCCCACGGTCATGCTCAGCGCCGGGATGCTCATGTTCTTCACCCTCGCGAGCGCGATGGTCGCGGATGTGTGCGACGAGGACGAACTCCACACGGGACGGCGCAGCGAGGGCTCGTATTACGCCGTCTTCTGGTGGTTCATGAAGATGGGAATGGCCGGCGCCTATTTCGCCGCCGGGGTGCTCATCAGTCTCTCCGGCTTCCAGGAAGGGGTCGATGTCCAGTCCGAGCGCACCATGCTCCTGATGCGCATCATCGAGATCGGAACCCCCATCCTCCTCGGGATCGGATCGTTCTATCTGATCGTGAAGTACCCGCTCTCCGAAGCGCGGATGTACGAGATCAAAGCCCAGCTCGAAGCACGGCGCGGCGAAGAGCAGCCCGGGTCCTGATCCGATCAGGATCGGGACTCAGTCCTGCCCGTACTTCTTCTTCAGCGCGTTGATCCGTTCGACCGTGGATTCCCAATCGTTCTTGTCCACGAGCACCCCGACGGGCATCCCATCGGAGAACTGGCTCGGGATCCCCCCCTCCGGGTCGATGAGCCCGTCCTGGGTCATGAGCAGTCGCTCGAACTGACCCCGGTTCATCTCCCATTCATCACCCGTCAGGGTGTCACGGATCGTGACCATCTCGGATCGGCGTTCCATCGAGTCCGCATCCTGTTGGGTCATCGATCGATACAGGAAGAATCCCGCAACGAGCACGGCCACAACCGTGATCGACCAAGCGATGTGCGGGTTCTCGTTCAGCTTGTCTCTGAGTCCCATGCGTGCCTCGGGTCCGTGGTCTGGAGATCAGGGTTCGGGGTAGTAGTGGCCCCAGTTGAAGAACTGGGTCGCCGAGCCGAACTTGTCGCGTTGGAGGATGTACTCCGCTTCGGACATCTGCTGGACCCGGAGATCACCCCGGAGCAGGTTGCTCGCGCCCGACGAGCTCTGTCCCTCGATGTTCGTCTCTTGACGATCCCGGTGTCTCGGGATCCAGTCGACAGCGTCGATCCCGAGCACGAGCTCCGACGGGTTCGCGACCCGGCGCACGAGCTGCCCCGAGACCCCCGAGTTGCGAGAGCCCGAAACCGGATCCTCGAAAATGTGCGAGTCGTTGAACCAGTATTCGCTGTATTCCTCAACTCCGTCGTTGTCGTAGTCGAGCACCTGGACACGCCCACCGAACTCCATCCCGAGCCGGGTCTGCTGGTCGAGCACCGACGACGCGCCCCGCGCCGCCGGGCAGATGAACGCGTCCTGCGCCTGACCACCCATGTATGGCTCGAGCACCCGCATCACGTTCCAACGCTGCGCCCGGATGTCGTGGTTCCCCGTGACCGGGTTCACCTCGTCCTTCCCGAACTCGAACGGGAACATATCGATGTAGCGAGGATTCTTCTGCTCGTCGAGATACATCTGCATCCCGAGCCCGATCTGGCGCAGGTTGTTCTGGCAGATGATGTTCTGCGCCGATTGTCGTGCCTTGCTCAGTGAGGGGAGCAGGATCCCGATCAGCAGCGCGATGATCGCGATCACCACCAACAACTCGATCAGCGTAAACGCTCGTGTGTTCTTCGATGTCATGTGTCGTCCTCCGGAACGAAGAGAGAGTGCGCGTCCCGTGTCGATCATGTCCTGCTCCTCTCGCGGCTTTGCACCCGGAGCTCCGCGACCGATCCTTCCGCCGGGTCCCAACGCACCTGCACGGTTGCGCTCGCACCTTCGGGGATCATGTCTTCCGTTAAAATCGTATCGCCCAGCACGCTCCCGTTCATCGACAGGACACACTCGTGCTCGGGGTTGTAGGTCGTTGCATCGAACTCGATCGTGATCGTCCGTCCGCGCCACTGACGGGTTGCGCGGACCTTCCCGAGCTCACGCATCGGGCAGGGATCGATCCGGAGCCCGTCCCATTCCGCGCGAGCCCCGATGATGTGTTCGATGCTCACCCGGTTCAGCCAAGCAGCGGACCCCGTGTACCACGTCCACCCCGCGCGCCCAGGACAGGTAGACAGCGGCCCGTCAACGTTCCCCGGAAGACAGTACGGCTCCGCCGCATACGAATCCGCATTGTCCCCGTTGCATCGCAGTGGGGGGGACACAGACTTCCAGATCGACGACACCGTGTCCGCTTCCCGACGACCCGCGGCCGCCATCAGCGCCCACGTCGCCGCGTGCATGTACACACCCCCGTTCTCACGGGACCCCGGCGCATAGCGTGAGAGATACCCGATATCCGGATCAGGGATCGTGTACGCCGGCGCGAGCAGCAAAGGCCCGTACGCCGTCAGCAGCTTGTCCTTGAGCGACGACCACGATTGGTCTCGCTGATCCTGAGAGCCCGCGTTCGCGAAGTGCGCCCAGGTCTGCGCGTTCAGGAAGATCTGACCCTCGAGCGAGTCCTTCGAACCGAGCCAGCGCCCGTTGGTGTCCGTCGCGCGACGGAACCATGCGCCGTCCCATGCGTGCGCGAGCACCGCGTCGTGGAGCTTCTTCCGTTCTTTCGCGTACCGCTGAGGGGTCTCCGAGTCACCCGAGCGTTCGAGCGCGTTCCCGAACTCATCGAGGATAATCATGAGGAAGAACGCGACCCAGACCGATTCTCCTCCACCCAGCGCCGAGAGTCCGTCGTTCCAGTCGTTATCCCCGATGAGCGGAAGCCCACGCTCGCTCTGACGGGAGAGCGAACGTTCGATCGAGCGCATCGCGTGATCCCGGATCGTTGCGGGAGTTTCGTCGTCTACGAACGGCGCCGTCTCGTCGAGGATCCCCATATCCCCTGTCTCGCGCAGGTACGAGCACAGGATGAATGGGAGCCACAAGTAGTCGTCCGAGCACTGATCGTGGAGCCCCGTCTCCGTGAGCGGGTTCCACCAGTGGTACACGCTCCCGTCCACGAACTGGTGCCGCGCGTGGAGCATGATCTGGTCTTTGCAGCGCGAAGGTTCACGGAGCAGCCAGACCTGCGAGTCCTGGAGCTGATCCCGGAACCCGTACGCGCCCGACTGCTGGTAGTACCCCGATCGACCCCAGATCCGAGCGCTGATCGCTTGGTACGGGAGCCAACGGTTGTTGAGCAGATCGAAGTCCTCGCATTCAGACTCAACGCGTGATGGGCTCAGCAGATCGTCCCATCCCGAAGCGGCCGCTTCCATCGCTTCTTCCACAGCGGCCGGGTTGGAGAACGCATCGATCGTCCGTTCCAGCTCCTCCTGCTCCGGAGCAACCCCGAGCACGAAGGTCCGGGTGATCGTTTCGCCGGGAGCGATCGAAACATCCGCGCCCATCCCGACACACGGATCGGAGAACCGCCCGAACGTCGATTCACACCCGTCCGTCATCGCGATCGGCCGGCGCTGATCCCCACGCTTCCCGAGGAACGCTTCGGTGTCCGCCGTCGCCCATTGCGTGTCCCCGTCGTGCTTCGCCATCGCGAACCCCGCAACGTACGGCCAACCCCGGTTCCAGTGATCGTCAGCATTCCCGAATGGCGCGTTCCACACGTTCTTCGTCGCATAGATCGCGTTCCGATCCGAGTCGTAGCGCGTCGTGAAGAACAAGCGATGGAACTCGCGCGTCGAGTCAGGAGCCGCATCGCAGCACCACTGAAAGAACGCGCCAATCCGGATCCTCCGGGGACGATCCGATTCATTCTTGAGGGTCAGGGTCCAGAGCTCCGCCTGATCACTCGGTGCCACCCCGAGGGTCCATGTCGCGTTGATCCCGTGCAGAGACGATTCGAATGTCGTGCTCCCCGCGCGATGGATACAGCGGAACGAATCGAACTCCGCCCGGCACGGGTGCGGCGCAACCGACCACACCTTCGAGGTGTCGTCGAGGTCCGACAGGTACAGGAACCGACCCCGATCATCCCGGATGTGGTCCATGCGCCACGATGTCAGCACATTGAGCTGGCAGTGATCGAGCCATGAGAAACCGGCCCCGTGCTGGGACACCGCGAACCCATAACGACCGTTGCTCACCACATTCGACCAAGGCCGAGGCGTGTCCGGGTCCGTGATCTCGTACGCGTTCCCGTTCTCGATGAAGCGTCCGTACTGATTCTGGAGCGTCATTGCTCGTGCCTCGCAAGTGTTGTCGTTCGTCTCGAAACCGGTGCCCCGCTTCTCAGCGGAACACCAAAGTGTGGTTCTCGGGGGGAGCGGACCCCCGGAGAGAGCAACCCGAATCAACGGCGGCGACGCGCCGCGCCCAGACCCGCAAGCCCGAGCATCGCGAGCGACGTCGGCGCAGGGACCGAGGTCGTGATCCCGTAGTAATCGATGCTGACCGAGCCATCGATGGCGTCGGGGTTGTTGATCTGCGCACCGACACCGGCGAACGCCGCGAACGCATCGGGGATCCCGCCCTCAAGGGTCGTGAAGTCGATCGCGCCCGAGCTCACCCAACCCGTGCCCTGGGTGACGTTGTTGTACATGTACTCCATCGTGGAGTTGGTCCCGCTGAACTCGCCCGCGCCCGGAGTGTGAACCATGCGGAGCATGAGCTCGTCACCCACGTTGTACAGACCCGCACCGAACGAGTGGAACGGAAGCACCGAACCGAACGCGGCGATCTCGCCGGAGCTCGAGAGCACCCCGAAGAGTCCGAACCCGAACAGGTCGAACTGGAAACCGGCCTCCACGTTGTCAACGCTCGATGCATCATTGATCCGCATCGTCATCTGCATGTCGAACGCGTCCGCGTAGTCCATATCGACCTTGTTCCCCATCCCGTCGGAGAACCACGATGCGTGACGGTTCGCGAACCCGCCCGTCCCGTAGTTGTCTTCCGAGAACGACACGCTCGACCCCATCGCGTCGTAGTTGCTCATGTAGGTCAGGTTGCTCCCCGGACGATCGTTGAACAGGCGGGGCGCATCCTCAAAGCCGTTGATCTCGCTCACCGACGCCGTCGCAATCGTCCCCGCGCACATCGCGATCCCGATCCCGAGTTTGATGGTGTTCTTCATGATTTCTCTCCTCGCTTGCGCGTTGTCACTTTCATCTGACCGGCCCGGCCCCACACGGAGTCGCAACGGGTCCGATCCCTGAAAACGGTTACATTGTGCGGGATCAACCGACCCCATTCAAGACCCACGTAGATTTTTTTAAGATTCGATGTCCCGGTTCGAGCTCAGAAACACCGTTTCTGACCACAAAATCCCCATTGTGACACGAAATCATTCATCCAAACGCGCGATCCCCGATCGGATGACCTCGCTCGACATGAACAACTCCCAGATCAGCCCGCTCCGTGCGTTTTCAATCCCCAGAATCAGGGGGCCCTGGCTGATCGCGACAAAATCCTCGGCCACCCAGTCCGTCTTCCCGTCCTCCCCGAGTCGGTACGCATCAGCAAACCCCCAGTCCCCGCGCCATACCCCGGGTTCTCCATCGGGACCCTCAATCGAACGCGCGAAACGAAGCGCCTCAACCGCATACCTCGGCTCGAACATGATCGACGCCCCCGGCGCATACGGCGCCACCACACCGTCGCCCCAGTTCTCCTGCGGATCCCAGTTCGCATAGTCCAGATTCACCCGTGCGCCGTCCATCGTGACTTTCGACGGATACTGCGCCGACACCAGATACCCCTCCGGCCCATCGCTCGCGCTGAACCCCCACGCACGCTCACCCAAGGTCGGGAGCCCGAGCGGGTTCTCGATCGCGCGATCCCGATGGAGATTCACGAGCCGACGGGAGTTCTCCCACCAATCGATCTTCGCACGCTGGGTCACCCCGTGCGCTGACGGATCGTCCACCCCCATCGACGCGCGATCCACGAACAGGTGCTCGAAGAAAGCCGTGAACAGCGCCCCCGAGTACGGGAACCACGACACATACCCCTGACCCTCGTGGTACCCGATCTGCCGACGGAGATGCCAATAGGTGCTCACCGGGACCCGATGATCAGGATCCGGCGCACACACCCCGAGCAGCGTGGACAACCGATGCTCATCTCCCGAATCGATCCAATAAAACGGGAGCAACGACCCGTCCCCGGTCGGAACTTCATCGGCGGACGGCTTCCACCCCAGACTCAGGAACGGCGCATCCGGTGCTTCCCCGCCGGGAGTCTCCAAGAAGAACGACCAATCCGCGGCCTCCACCAACGCATCAATATCCCGCTTCAGATCCCCCTTAAAATACTCTCCAGCGACGATCATCCCCGAGAAAAGCAGCGCCGAATCGACCGTGCTCACCACGAGCTCCCGGCCCACCCGACGCGCGGACGCGTCGTGGGGGTTGATGAAGTGGTAGAACAACCCCGCCTTCCGATTGCTCGGCGCATCCGAGAGCGAATCGATGATGAGCCGAGTTCGGGCTTCCGCATCCTCCTTGGACACCCACCCCCGCTCAACCCCGATCGGGAGCGCGGCCAGCTGGAACCCCACCCCAGCAACGCTCACCACATCGCTGCTCGTCCGGTCGTACACCATCCCTGTTTCCGGCGCAACCGCGTTCCAGAAGTACACGAAGGTCGCGTGTTGGATCTCGTCGAGGAGCTTCTCGTCGTTCTTTGAGAAAACGAACGGCGGCCTCGGGATCGACGGATCCGACTCAATCACAAGCGTGTTCGCGTCCACGACGGACCATGAATCCGCCGAACTCACCGTGGTCCGATCAGCCGACGACGCGCATCCGATCGAGGAAATCGATCCACCAAGAAGCACACTGACGGCGAATTGTGTTCGTGTAAGCGTTTTCATGTGGTATCATCATCCCCAATGAAGGGCAACGAAGCAAGCAGCACCCAACGAACTGGATCGGTTTCGATCCGATCCGTCGCCGAACGCGCCGGCGTGTCCATCGCGACCGTCAGCCGGGTCCTCAATACCCCCGACAAGGTCTCCGCGACCACAGCGGACCGGGTCCGAGCTGCGATTCAGGACCTTGAGTACCGACCCAACCTCTTCGCGAAGGGTCTCCTCACCAAGAGATCGCGCGTCATCGGGGTCTCCCTCCCCGACATCCACGGCGAGTTCTACTCCGAGCTCATGTTCAAGCTCGACGAACGCGCCTGCGAGCTCGGATACCACCTCCTCGTCAGCTCCAACGCGCACCGTGTGAACTCCGGCCCGGAGAACGGGTTCGCCCTCGATCTCGTGGACGGGCTCATTGTCATGATCACCGAACGATCCGGGGTCGAGCTCGACCTCGACGGGATCAACCGGATCGATCATCCCGTGGTCGTCATCGGGATCGACGAGCCCGGTCTTGATGTCGAGACCATCGTCGTGGACAACGTTGCCGGAGCACGCAAAGCCGTCGAGCACCTGGTCCAAGCCACCACACCGGATCGCTGCTACTTCGTCGGCGCGCACCGTGGGAACATCGACTCCGAATCCCGTCTCGGCGCGTTCTGCGATGTCCTCAAAGCCCACGGGCACGAACCCCGAGCGGACCAGATCGCACGGCGCGAGTTCTCCTTCGATTGGGGCTGGGACTGGGCGCAGTCCATGCTCGACGAAGGGAAGCTCGAAGATACCGCCGTCTTCGCCGCGAACGACGAGATCGCGATCGGGATCGCAAACGCAGCCCGGGACCGAGGGGTCGAGATCCCCGAGCAGCTCCGGATCGTCGGGTTCGACGATTCCCAGCTCTGTTCCCTCGTCCGTCCCAAGCTCTCTTCCGTGCGTATGCCCGTCAAGGAAATCGGGTTCGCCGCCATCGAAGCGATCATCCGTCGGATCGAGGAGCCCGAGAGCGCGCCGCGCCACGCGCGACTCGCCGCAAGCTTCATCCCCCGTCAATCAAGCGCCTCACCCGAGGAGCACTGATCCCCATGCGTTCCATCGTTGTTCCAACCCTGATCGCAAGCACAACCTTCGCGGCCCCCGTCGCGCAGCAGTGGGGGGACGCTCCCCGCGCCGACGCGATCGCCGCGGCGAGTCTGAGCGGGTGGTACGCAAGCGCCGACACCACGACCGACACCATCGAGTTCCGCGATGTCCGAGAGACCCTCCTCCACACCATCACCCGCGCCGAACTGAACGCCCTGGCGCCGTGGATGACCCTCGACACATCACCCGACGGCCCGCGCGCCCTCGCATGGACCAGCTCAGGACGATCCCTCTTCATCATCCTGACCGACGACGAACCAAGCACCGACGGGCTCGGGTCCGACACGATCCTCCGGTACGACACCACGAGCGAACAGCTCTCTCTCTTCGCTCGCGCGAACCTCGACGACCTCTCGGGCCAAGCCCCGGCCGCTCTGCACCACAAGGGGGAGCTCTGGGTCTCAACAATCGACGGGAACATCCGGATCTACAACGCCTTCCGGAACTCGATCACAGGGGTCCTCTCGCGCACGATGAGCATCCCAAGCGCCGAGCCCGCCGTCGGGATTGCGCTCGCGCCGCGCATCAACACCGTCACCGTTGCAACCGAATCGACCCTGTACGCAATCGATCTCGACAACGCCACCCCGACCTTCGACACCATCGGCGCCCTCTCCAACGCGCGAGGGATCGCCTATTCCGAGCACTACGGCAACGTCTGGCACGAAGGCGCGTTCATCGCGCAGGGCGCGGGCGATGGGGACAACGCCCGCGTCCGCTTCGTGCCCTGGTTCCAGGTCACGGGGCTGTTCGCGTACGCGCCATCCGATTACCTCGTCTCCTCCTCGGATCTTACGGGTATCGCGATCAGCGCCGACGGATCCATGCTCCTCGCGTCGGACGACTCCATCGAATCCGTCCGAGACACCGACGACCCCGACCTCGACTACGAAGATTGGCTCCGCGACGAGTTCGACCAGGCCGTCACCTTCGCGCAGGGTCTCATCGCCGCCGACGGCCGACCCAGCGGGTGGGTCACCGACGCCGATGTCATCGCCGGAAACACACGCTTCCACCCCCCGAGCCCCGACGGCGCCGCGTGGGTCATCATGCTCCACCTCGTCAAGGACTCGATCGACGGCTCATCCGATTCCGCACCCATCGTCCGCGACATCCTCGACCGATACGCCGGGCTCAAACCCGACGGGATCGTTCCCCGGGTTACCGCCGACGGGATCATGCACCATTGGTACGACCCCTTCACAGGGAACGCTGCGCCCGGCTGGAGCGATGAATACGCAACCCTGAGCACCATGCTCATCGTGACGGCCGCCGATCGGGCGCGCCGTTTCTACTTCGATGACCCCCAGATCGTCCTCGCCGCCGACACCATCATCAACCGGGTCGAGAACTGGGACTCTTACATCCAGCCCTGGACGAACAACATCTACTTCCGCGCGATCCAGAGCGGAGGCCCGGACCTCGGGTCCGGGAGCGGCGCGTTCAACGAAGCCGTCCTCTTCATCGAACAAGCCGCGATGTACGGGAACTCCAGCAGCGCCCTCGACTACTGGCTCGATCGGAGCGCCCTCCCCAGCGCGTCCTACATCAACAACTTCCCCGTCACCACGAACTGGCCGGGCGGTCATCTCCCAGCCTTCGTCTCGCACTACCCCTGGATCGGATCGAGCGCCATGCGCGATGACCCCGATTGGGAAACCCACATGCGCAACCTCCTCGCGTCCCACGGAGGATGGACGGACGACAACACGCCGGATTTCTCTACCGTCTTCAGCGCCGGGACCACCAAGCCCGAGTGGGGGGGCTACCACGCCGACTCCCTCTCCGACCACCCCGGGAACGTCACGACCTTCCCGTCCCTCATGGCCTTCGGCGCCTTGGGTGACACCGCACCAACCGTTGGCGCATACAACGCCTACCGGCGCGGCGCACGCGCGACCTTCGCAACGGGCGCATCCATACTCTACCGCCGATCCGCCATCGATCCCGGATACACCCCACCCGACGCGGGGCTCCCCGACGTCGTCATCGGCGCGATCGGGCTCGCGGAGCTCATCGAGCCCGGGTCTGTGACGAATGTCCTCGCCGTGGACTACCGACCCGAATGTCCAGCGGACTACGGCGCACCCCTCGGAGAGCTCGACTTCTTCGATCTCTCCGCGTTCCTCAGCGCGTACCACAACCGAGATTCCCGCGCCGACATCGCGCGCCCCTTCGGAGAGTTCGACTTCTTCGACCTCTCCCTGTTCCTGAATCGTTTCATCCAGGGTTGTCCCTGATACCTCAACCGGAGCTTGACCACCGATGCGCGTGCACGCCCCGCCTTCGCGAGCCGTCCTTCGCTACACCCTTATCCTGATCGCGTCGGTTCTCGGAGCATGCGCGAGCGCGAACGCCCGCGCCCCGATCGACACCTTCGACGATCCATCGGATTGGAACCTCGTCCTCGCCGACGGGGTCCGCGCGACGACTCACGAGGACGGCGGCGTTCTTCGGATTGACTACGACTTCACCTCCGGATCCGGATACTGCATCATCCGCAAACAGGTCGATCTCGACCTCGATCCCAACTACCGATTCGCGCTCCGTTACAAAGGCACCGGACCACGAAACACACTCGAGTTTAAACTCGTGGACGACTCCGGCGACAACGTCTGGTGGGCCGTCGAACGCGACTTCGATTACCCACGCGACTACGAGACCAAGTCCATCCGCAAGCGCCACGTCTCCTTCGCGTGGGGCCCGGACGATTCGCCGCTCGAGCGCGTCCACACCATCGAGATCGTCGTCACCGCGAGCCAGGGCGGGAAGGGCTCGCTGTACCTCGATGAACTCAGCTATGAGCGCCTCCCCGACACCGAACCCAAACCCACCGAGCCCCGCGCGAGCAGCGGGAGCGAGTACCTCGGACGCGTCGCACCCGACGGCCGCCTCTCCTGGTCCGCAACAAACAACAACACCCTCGCGCTCACCTTCGACACTCCCGTCGAGTTCAGCGCCATCACCCTCGATTGGGAGACACCGCCCGAGTCCTACACCATCGAGTCCTCCATCGACGCGCAGTCCTACCAAACCCTCGCGCAGCTCCGAAACCCGAGCGAGAACAACACCGTCCACACCCCCGAGACCGAAGCCCAGCACATCCGCATCGCCGTCCAAGGCAACGCGACACTCCGCGCGATCGCCTTCGCCCCCGTTGAGCTGTACCCCGGCGCGAACGACTACATCACCCATCTCGCCACGCTCGCGCCACGAGGCGCCTACCCCCGTTCCTTCACCGAGCTCTCCCCCTGGACCGTCGCCGGGCTCCCCGAGCACCACGACGAAGCCCTCGTCAGCGCCGACGGCGCGATCGAGCCCTTCAAACGAGGCCCAACCCTCGAACCCTTCGTCATCAAAGACAACGCTGTCATCACCTGGGCCGATGTGGACATCACCAACACCCTCCACGCGCCCGGGCTTCCGACCCCCGACACCCGCTGGACCCACGATACCTTCACCCTCGACATCACCCCCCTCACCACGGACCTCTCCGGGTCCGACATCGCGCTCGTCCGCTACACCCTGTCCAACACAACGAACGTCAATCATTCCTTCACCCTCGCGCTCGCTGCCCGACCCTTCCAGGTCCTCCCCGCAGCGCAGTTCCTCAACACCGTCGGAGGGACCATCCCCGTCAGTTCCGCCCGCGCTGCGCACGACACCATCACGATCAACAGCGCCCCCTTCGCGATATTCAGCGAACCGTCGTCCAGCACGCTCGTCACCGACATCCCGGCCACCCCCCTCACCCAAGCACTCGCCGATCCATCCCGCCGCGCCCCGAACGCAAGCATCGACAGCGCGCAATTCGCAAGCGCGGCGATGCTCTATGACTTCACCCTCGAACCAAACGGGTCACACACCATCATCGCCGCGCTCCCCATGAACGATCGCGCCGAGTTGGACTCCCCATCAATCGATTCCTTCGCCCGGGTCGAAGCCCACGAACAATCCCGCTGGACCGAGCTCCTCACCACGACCGAACTCGTGCTTCCCGAGTCCCACCAAGACCTCCAGGACACCCTCCGCGCGAACCTCGCCTACATCCTCATCAACGTGGACGGCCCAGGCATCCAGCCCGGGTCCCGCTCCTACGAACGATCCTGGATTCGAGACGGCGCGATGACCTCCGCCGCGCTGATCGCGCTCGGACGCGCCGACGACGCGAAACGCTTCATCACCTGGTACGCGCCGTACCAATACGACAACGGCAAAGTCCCCTGTGTCGTCGATTTCCGCGGACCCGACCCCGTGGACGAGAACGACGCGCCCGGCGAGTTCATTTTCGCGATCCGAAACGCCGTCGAAGCGGGGGGGAACTTCGACAAAGCCCTCGCATCGAAGCTCTACCCCAACGTCGTGAAAGCTGTTGACTACATCGAGATGATGCGCAACACACGACTCACCCCCGAGTACACGGACACCACCGACCCTATCGCCCGCGCCAGCGCCGGGCTCATGCCCGAATCCATCAGCCACGAGGGCTACTCCGAAAAACCCATGCACTCCTACTGGGACGACTTCTGGATCGATCGGGGTCTGTGGGACGCCGTCCGACTCGCCGATGAACTCGGACACGAATCAGACCGCGTCCGATTCGAGAAACTCGCGATCGAGTTCGGGCAGTCCCTCTCTGATTCCATCACCCGCGCGACCACACACCACAACATCAACTACGTCCCCGGGTGTGTCGAGCTCGGTGACTTCGACGCTACCTCCACCGCGATCGCGTACTACCCGACGGGCGCAGCGCACGTCATCGATGACACCCTCCTCCGGAACACCTTCGAACGCGCCTGGACCTCCACCCAAGGGCGCATCGAGGGCAAGCCCTGGAACGACATGACCCCCTACGAGGTCCGACTCATCGGGACCTTCATCCGTCTGGGTTGGCGCGAACGAGCCCACCAATACCTCGATTGGCTTATGACCCTCCGAGACCCCCAGGGATGGAAGCAGTGGGGGGAGATCGCGTGGGAGCACCGCGAGCCCCCGCGCTTCGTCGGGGACATGCCCCATACCTGGGTCGGGTCTGGCGCGATCCTCTCCATCCTCTCGATCTTCGCCTTCGAGGACCAGGACACCATCGTCCTCGGCGCGGGGGTCATGCGCGATTGGCTCGACCACGACCAGCCTGTCGGGATCCGCCGACAGATCACCCGGTTCGGGTCCCTCTCCTACACCCTCTCGCGCTCGGGAGACACCCTCACCCTCGACATAGAGGAGGGGTGTGCACCACCGGACGGTTATCTCGTCGACTTCAACCCCCTCATGAATCCCACCATGACCCCCGTCCTCCCCTCCATCACCATCGACGGCACGCGCATCCAGCCCGACCCCTCCTCCCCCCTCCGGATCCCCCCGGACGCGCGACGAGTCGTCATCCGGCGCTAAGAACCCGAGACAAACCCCGACCCGAGCCCGTGATCCCCCCCGATCCCGGGTTTTTCTGTGCACATGGTCCGCGCATTCCGATACATTCCCACAAGGAGACTCCAGACCATGACACCCCGCTCTCGCCGCGCGTTCACACTCATCGAACTCCTCGTCGTCATCGCGATCATCGCGCTCCTCATAGGGATCCTCCTCCCCGCGCTCCGCTCCGCGCGCGGATCGGCCATGACCACCGTGTGCCTCGCCAACGTCCGCTCCATCACCCAAGCCCAAACTATGTACGCCGACGCCAACAAGAAGGCCTACCCCTACTGGTCGGGCTGGCAGGTTTTCGGAGGCCAAGGCGACGGCCAGGGCGGAGACGAGCCCGGGCTCGGGTGGACCGAGATCCTCGAACCCTACCTCGAAGCCACCGAGGCCTACCACGACCCTGCGCGCCGACCCGTCGAAGCCACCCCGTTCTCGTACTTCATCGCCGCGCGGTACTCCTGGACCCGCTACCAGCGCCAGTTCTCCAACGTGCGCGAGCAGCAGATCTACTTCCCCAGCAAGTTCGTCATGGGAGGCGACTGCAACCACCCCGGGCTCTACATCCAGCCCTACGGCGACAAAGATCCCAACGCCCACGAACCCGACTGCGATCAGGACGACGCAACCCAGCCCACCGTCTTCTTCGAAGGCGAACTCGTCCCCCACGACGGGAAGAGCAACATCTTCTTCTTCGACGGGCACGCCGCGAGCTTCTCCGAGTACGACCCCAGCAAGATGACCTGGCACGCAAGCAAGATGCTCCCCTGGTCCCTCGAAACCCCATGATCCGATCAGCGCTCATCGCGCTCGCCGTCCTCACCACGAGCGCGATCGCAACCGACCCGGACCCCAGACCACTCCACCAGCAGCCCTACCTCGGGCTCAGCGTGCGCGACACCGAGCACGGCGTCGTCGTCGGATGGATCTACCCCGGACCCCTCGGAGGAAAGTCCTTCGTTTCCGACTCCGGAATCAAACGCGGCGACAACCTCATCGCGATCAACGACCACACAGTCGAAAGCGCCGACGACTTCCGAACCACCATCGACCAGATCGATCCCGCAACCACGATCACCCTCACCCTCCGAAGATCCCCCGACGCACAGTCCAACGCGAGTGTCCCCATCGGAGGTGAAGGCGGCGACGAGTTCACCGTCGAAGTCGAGCTCGGAAACCGCAACGAATGGACCGGGACCATTGGAAGAGGCGCAGACAACCGAACCTTCCCCGACTCCCCCAAAGGCGCCTACGAAGACCAGATCCTCGACCTCGCACACGAGCACGGGATCCTCAACCACGACACCGGGCTCGCCAACCTCATGGCGCACCTCCGCAGCGTCCAGGACGACGCGCTCGACCCGAACTCCATGCCCCACGTCTTCCGCGCGTTCCGCAACCCCCTCGCACTCGACACGATCGCCGAAGACCTGACCAACGCGCTCGCGCCGATCCGAGACGATCGATCCCAATCGACGTGGCAGCGCCTCGAAACGATCGAGACGTTCATGGCGACCGAGCTCGGTTTCGATCGGAACCAGATCGGGAACGCATCGAGCGGCTCCATGTTCATCGACGTGTGCTCGCCATCCGTCGTCCGGACCATGCGTGACAACTGGTCCATCGATCCTGACCAAGCACAAGCCCAGATCGCAACGATCAACACCCCGAACTGGATGATCGACCAGTCACTCTTCATCTCGCTGGGCATACACGCCCGTGACGCCGCGGTCCGGTTGGAAACACTCCACAACGAATCAGACACCAAAGCATCGATCCCCGCCATCGGCGTCAAAGGCGACGTCATCGCTGAACTGATCGACGAACACGGCATCCACTGGATCATCGGAGGTCCAGGCCCCAATACCTACGACATGTCCATCGTCCAGCGCGTTCTCGATCCCGGGGGCAACGACACCTACATCTGGCCGAGACACGAACCACAACCCGAAACACCGGACACCCGGTCGCTCCGTTCACACCAACCCAAAATCCCGTCCCGGAGCGAGATCATCATCGATCTCGCAGGCCATGACCGCTACGAATCCTTCGCGGACTTCGCCGGACCCGGAACCGGGATCCGCGCAACCTCGATCATCGACGATCACCAAGGCAACGACACCTACATCGGACACAACATGTTCTCAATCGGTGCAGGTTTCTTTGGGGTCGGCGTCATCATCGACCGCGCCGGAGACGACACCTACGACAACGCCGGACCCGACTCCGGATGGTCCCAGGGCGTAGGGTTCTACGGCGTCGGTCTCATCATCGACCAATCCGGACGGGACACCTACCGCGCCGAAAAGCTCTCGCAAGGCGTGGGCGGCCCGCGCGGGCTCGGCGCGATCCTCGACCAATCGGGCAACGACCTCTACCAAGCCAACGGCCCAAACTTCCCCAGCGCCTACGGAACCCCCGGCGTCTACCTCGGCATGTCCCAGGGCTTCGGCTTCGGGATCCGCGGTTACGCCGCCGGAGGGATCGGGCTCATCGACGACAAATCCGGGAACGACCAATACATCGCCGGCGAGTTCTCCCAAGGGGGTGGCTACTACTTCGGGCTCGGGATGATCCGCGACCATGCCGGGAACGACCTCTACCACGGGAACCGCTATGGACAGGCCTTCGCCGCGCACCAAGCGATCGGGATCCTCATCGACGATCAAGGCGACGACACCTATTGGTCCATGACCGCCGCCTCCCAGTCCGGGGTCTGGGACGAGTCCATCACCCTCCTCTGGGACAAGCAAGGCAACGACGCCTACCGCGCCGACGGGCTCGCCCAAGGCGCCGCCGCCATGCAAGCCCTTGCGATCTTCATCGACTCCGAAGGCACCGATCGCTACAGCGTCAATCCCGGAGCTGTCCTCGGCCAATCCAGCAACGACACGTACCACTTCGATACCGCACGAGTCCACAGCTACTCATGCTTCATGGATCTCGGATCCTCCGACGACATCTACCCCGGCGCTCTCCGGACCAACAACTCGACGATCATCACGGGCAAGCCCAACGACGCCGACCCCGCAAACGCCACCCTCCACGGGCTCTTCATCGATCAATAACCCGTAGCTCCGCTCGATCACCTTGAACAGTGTCACGGATCTGGTATTCTGACCGATCAACCGCAGTTTCTCAGCCTCGGAGCTCCCGTGAAATACGAATCCATTTCAACCTACGCCACCCTCGCCGCGATGATCTCTATGAGCGCCGGCGCACTCGCCACCGAACCCATCCACATCGGGTTCCTCTGGCACATGCACCAACCCCGCTACGTCCCCGACCTCGACCCCTTCGGATCCGACCCCTTCTTCTCGTTCTCCGTCCCCGATATCCACAACCAACGCTTCGGCCCCTACACAAACTGGCCGGCCAACGCCGTCAACGCAGGGTCCTCCCTCGCGCACCTCGGTGCGCATGTCTCCTTCTCCGGAGCCCTCATCGAGAACCTCAACGCGCTCGAATCCTCCGGGATCAACGGCGGGCTCTGGTCCAACTGGTCCTCGACCTACGCCTCCGAACAATCCGCGTTTCCCTCCTCCAACTACACAACGCTCGGGAATCCACGACTCGAGATGATCGGGTTCGGGTACTTCCATCCCCTCATGCCCCTGATCGATGAGAAGTCCATCGTCCTCCAGATCGCGCTCCACCAGCGCGTCCGCGCAAGCGAGTTCAGCACCCCAGCGGACTCCGCCGGGCTCTTCCCACCCGAAACCGCGTTCTCCACACGCATGATCCCCGCGCTCGTCGAAGCCGGGCTCGATTGGGTCCTCGTGGACAACATCCACTTCGACCGCGCGTGCCTGAACTACCCCCACACAGACTCCACGGGGATCACGCGTCCCAACCGCGCCGATCAGCTCAACCCCGACCCCGCAACCACCGGAGGATCCTGGATCCAGCTTCAGAACCTCTGGGCACCCTCTCAGGTCTCCGCGCCCTTCGGATACCAACCCCACATCGCGCAGCACATCGATCCCGACACGGGCGCGATCTCCCAAATCGTCGCCGTCCCCGCAGCACGCTACGAAGGCAACGAAGACGGACGAGGCGGCTACGGCGCCTTCCTCTACGACCAAGTCATGGACGCCTACCTGGGCGAGAACACCGACCCCGACCACCCCATGTTCGTCGTCCTCCACCACGACGGCGACAACTTCGGAGGCGGATCCGAGGGCTACTACCACCACAACTTCCAGAACATGGTCAACTGGGTCACGGGCGACCCCGACTACGATGTCACCACCGTGGACGACTACCTCGATCGATTCCCCGTGAACCCCTCCGACATCATCCACATCGAGGACGGCTCCTGGGCCGGCGCAGATTCCGGAGACCCCGAGTTCAAGAAGTGGCTCGGAGGCGATGTCAGCGCCGGCGCCACCTCCCCCGACATCAACTCCTGGGCCGCCATCACCCAAGCCCAAGCCCACGTCCTCACCCTCGACCACACCAATCCCATCAACCCGACGAGCACAACCGACCTCAACCACATCATCAACGCCACCGGTGATCTCCGCCATCGCGCCTGGCGCATGCTCCTCGTCGGGCAGGCCTCCGACTACTGGTACTGGGACGGCACCGAGGTCTGGGACTCCAACCCCACCCGCGCCGCAAACGCCGCCATCGACATGATCGACAGCGCCTACCCCGGGTCCTCGCTCACCGATCAGGTCGGTCCCGCGATCTTCGTCCCCCAACGCGAACCCTACAACCCCGGCGCGATCGAGTTCGGCTCCCAGCCCCAACCCAGCGACTTCGAGGTCTGGACCCTCGTCGCGGATTTCAACACCGTCTCGAACGTCACTCTCCACTGGCGCATCGATAACGACGGCCAGAATCCACTCTCCTCGACCCAGAACGAAACCTTCGCCGGAGGTCCGGAAGTCGGCGCGTGGAACTCGATCCCCATGTCGAGCGCCGCCGTCCCGACACCCCAGGGTGTGCTCCAAGCATCTCGCAAGGCCATGCGCTACGGCGCGATGATTACGGGTCAGTCCAATGTTCTCATCGACTACTACGTCGAAGCCCAGGACAGCGCGGGCAACATCTCCCGTTCCGACATCAAACACGTCTGGGTCGGGTCCGAACAATCCACCGGCCCGGGCGAAGGTGTCACCCTCGACCCGTCCACCCCCATCGCCGGCGAGCCCGTCACCATCACCTACGACGAATCGGGAACCGTCCTGAGCGGCGCACCCAACGTCTACATCCACTGGGGGATCGACAACTGGTCGAGCGTCTTCGAACCCGATCCCGTCATGAGCGACCCGGACAACGACGGGATCTGGGAGATCACCCTCAACGTCCCATCGAGCGCCACCCAACTCGATATGGTCTTCAACAACGGCGCGGGAACCTGGGATAACAACAACGGCGCGGATTGGCACTTCAGCGTCGATGGCACCGCGGAACCCGACTTCACCATCGACGGCACCCTCGATCCGAACACCACGCTCATCGCGAACAACAACGGAATCGAACTCCGCGCCGCGCTCCGCGGGTCCACCCTCTACCTCGCAACCAACCCCGCGAGCGGGGGGCTCGATCGCTTCATCGTCGTCGCCGACGAACCCGGCGCGATGACCCAAGCCATGTGGGGCAAGAGCGGTCAGGTCGCGCAGTGGTCCGCCTTCGTCGGGAACGAGAACGACAACAACTTCGCCGGATGGTTCGACAACCAGGGCGCAGCCCAGGTCGCATCCGGAGCCGTCCTCGAAGCCACCCTCGACCTCGTGGGCGAGTTCGGATCCGTCCCCGACACCATCCACGTGTGCGTGCTCAGCTTCGGATCCGCCGACGGCTCAACCCTCGAAATCACCAACCAGGTCCCCGTCACTCAGGACGGCGACGGGAACGTCGAAGCGGACGAGTTCGCCGCCATCGAAACGTGCGACATCAGCGATGAATCCTGCTGCCCAGCAGACCTCAGCGGCGACGGAGCCCTCGATTTCTTCGATGTCTCCGCCTTCCTCCAAGCCCTCGCGAACGAAGATCCCATCGCCGATTTCACCGACGACGGCTCATACGACTTCTTCGACGTCTCCGCGTTCCTCCAACTCCTCAGCGCGGGCTGTCCATAAGCCCAATCTTCATCTTCCGAGAACCCCCGCGCCGCGATACACTTGTATCGCGGCGTGTTTCTTTTCTGCCGCACCCAAAAGGAGCCCGCCATGATCCAAGGCGCCCTCAACATCAAGAAACTCCTCGGCGCCATGCGCCGACTCGACGCCTCCGACCTCCACATCAAGGTCGGGATCCCACCCACCTACCGGGTCGGCGGCGAGCTCCGCCCGATCGAAGCCGACCCCGTCTCCGAAGACGAAGCGGACCACCTCCTCGACCCGCTCCTCTCCGAAGTCCAGAAGAAACGCTTCGCCGAAACCGGCGACCTCGACTTCGCGTGGCACATCGAGGATCCCGACGGCGGACCAGGGGACCGCTTCCGCATCAACATGCTCCGATCCGGGAACCACACCCACGCCGCCATCCGGCGCGTCAAAGCCGAGATCCCCTCCTACGAAGACCTCCACCTCCCGCCCGTCTACTCCAAGATCGTTACCCAGGAACGCGAAGGACTCGTCCTCGTCGTCGGCGTCACCGGGTCGGGCAAGTCCTCCACCCTCGCCGCCATGATCGAGCAGGTCAACAGAACCCGCGCCGAGAACATCATCACCGTCGAAGACCCCGTCGAATACCGCTTCTATCCCAAGCAGTCCATCGTCTCCCAACGCGAGATCGGGATCGATGTCACCGACTTCCACGAGGCGCTCAAGCACATCGTCCGACAGGACCCCGATGTCATCCTCATCGGTGAGATGCGCGACCAGCAGACCGTCCTCAGCGCGATCCAAGCGGCCGAGACCGGACACCTGGTCTTCGCCACCCTCCACACCGCGGACACCATGGGCGCCTTCGGGCGCATGCTCGAGTTCTTCCCCCAGGACGAACGCACCTTCATCCGCAACTCCCTCGCCGCGACCATGAAAGCCATCTGCGCCCAACGACTTGTCCCCTCGAACAAAGAAATCACGGGAACCTCCGTCGTTCCGGCCGTCGAAGTCCTCCTGACCTCACCCACCGTGAAAGAACTCATCCGAGACGAACGGGACGCCGACCTCCCCAGTGTCATCGCTTCTTCCCGATCCGAAGGCATGGTCTCCTTCACCCAGCACTTCGCCGAACTGGTGGATAAGGAGTGGATCGACATGCAGACAGCCATGGAGTTCGCCCCCAACCGGGATCAGCTGAAATCCATCCTCAAAGGGGTGCAAGTGAAGTCCTCCACATTGGTCAACCGGATCAAGGGGTGATTCCTGCCAAGCAGAACAAAAATCGAGCAATGCCAGAAATCAAACTGTCATTCGTGTGCTACAGTACATAGCGGATTGCAGGATCCAGAATACCATGCCACAGGAGATCGTCATGAACGCTGCACTCAGATCGCTCGTCATCCCCGCCATGCTCGGCGTATCCACCCTCCTCGTCGCCTGCGGCGGCGACTCCGAAGACGCCTCCTCGACACCCACCGCCTCGAGCACTTCGACCTCCAAACCCAGCGTCAACCCCGCCGCCCTCAAAGGCGCGATGGTGTTCAAGAAAACCTGCGCCACCTGCCACAACGCCGACGGCAAGGGCATGCCCGACAACGGCCCCAACCTCCACAACAACGAGTTCGTCAAAACCAACACCGACGAACAACTCTTTGAATATGTCGTGACCGGTCGGGTCGTCGAAGACGGCGCCGACATGCCCCCGCGCGGTGGCTTCACCGAAGCCATCCTCCCCGATGAAGACATCAGGGCCGTCCTCGCCTTCATCCGCACCTACGAGGGCAACGCATATACTGCACCGTGATCACCTTACGAGCAGCAGTCGCAACCGCAATGCTCGCGCTCACCATGAGCGCCTGCGCCACCATCACCCTCTCGACCACACAGCTCCCCGGCGCGTCATCACGCGACCGGGGCGCTGTCATTGAAGCCCCGCGCGACAATCAATCCGCGCTCTGGGGTGCATCGGGTGAACGCGCCGATTCCAATCCCCGCCTCATCGACTTCTCCTACGCGGGCTACGCCTTCGGGAACAAGCCCCTCCCCCAGTACCGGACCGTCGCGTCCGTCACCGATTTCGGTGCCGTCCCCGACGACGGCCGGGACGACACCGCCGCCTTCCGACGCGCCATCGCGCGCACCGACGCAGGCGCCATCGAGATCCCCGAAGGCCGATTCGAGATCAGCGACGTTATCAATCTCAACAAACCCCGCATCGTCCTCCGTGGACAAGGCCCCGACAAGACCACCATCCACATCACCAAGGCGCTCGAAGACGTCGAACCCACACTCAAGCCAGGCGAGCCCAAGAGAACACTCAAGTGGTCCTGGTCGAGCGGGTTCTTCCGGATCAACGGCTCCTACACCCAGTCCAAAACCGCGACCATCACCGCACCCGCGCAGCAGGGCTCCAGGGTCATCCGGGTTGATGATCCCAAGAAACTCAGCGTCGGCGCCCGGGTCATCGTCGTCCAGTCCAACCCCAGCTCCAACTCCCTCATCGACTACCTCTACGCAAACGATCCCGGCGACTACAGCAAACTCAACACCAAGCTCAACGTCACCATGCACGCCATCGTCGAATCGATCAGCGGCTCCAACATCATCCTCAACCGACCCCTCCGCTGGGACCTCCGATCGGAGTGGAACCCCGTCGTCCGTCCCTCCCAGCCCCATGTCTACGACGTCGGGATCGAGCACCTCGCGATCGAGTTCGATCCCCTCCCCTACGAAGGCCATTTCACCGAAAGAGGACGCAACGCCGTCGCCATCGGGAACGCGTACGACTGCTGGATCCGAAACGTCGAGGTCCGGAACTGCGACTCCGGGTTCTTCGTCCACGGCTACAACAACACCCTCAAAGACATCACATTCACTTCAGAGCGTGAACCCTACCTCAAGACCTACACCGGACACCACGGGATCACCCTCGGGATCGACAACCTCCTCGACGGCTTCAACTTCGACACCGTCTTCTACCACGAGATCACACTCACCCGGCGCAGCGCGGGCAACGTCTCCAAGAACGGCCGCGGGGTCAACATCGCGTTCGACCACCACAAGAGTGTCAACCACGCAAACCTCTTCTCCAACATCGATGTCGGGAAGGGTACCCGGATCTGGAAATCCGGAGGGAGCACCGCCCTGGGCAAGCACGCCGGAGCATGGACCACCTTCTGGAACATCCGCGCCGACACCCCCATCAACTCGCCCCCGGACAACTTCGCCCCCGACCTGATCAACATTGTCGGGATCACCACAACGCAGCCGAAGCAGACCAACCCCACCGGAAAGTGGTTCGAACCCCTCGACACCAGCACGATCGAGCCCAAGGACCTCCACGAAGCCCAGCTACGCCGCCGGGGCGCATCGGGCAACTGATCCCGCGCCTCACCCCGCGCGAGCGTGCGTCTCCGGGTCGATCCCAAGCTGCTTCATCTTCTTGTAGAGCGTCGTCCGGTTGATCCCCAGGATCTCCGCGGCCTTCGTCCGATTCCAATCGCACGACCCGAGCGTGTCCAGGATGATCCGGCGCTCCGGCGCAACCAACGCATCGTGCAACGACATGGGCACGAACTCGTCATCGCTTACGACCTCGTCGCGCCCAATCACGACCGAACCCCGGTCGCTGACCACACGTTCAGGGAGATCGTCCACCCCGATCGTGAGCCCCTTCGACAGCACACACGCGTGCTCCACGATGTTCGAGAGCTCGCGCACGTTCCCCGGGAACGAATACGACTTCAGCGCCTTCATCGCCTCATCACTGAAGCCAACGAACGCGCGTCCGAGCTCCGCTCGTTGCACCTCAAGAAAGTGCTCCGCGATCGATTCGATATCTCCAGGGCGCTCGCGCAACGCCGGGACATCGATCGTCACCACGTTGATCCGATGGTACAGATCCTCACGGAACGCACCCCGAGCGACCAGCGCCTCCAGATCCTGATTGCTCGCAAGCACCACCCGCACGTCCGCCTCGATCGTCTCGCTCGAACCCACCTGCTCGAACCGTTTCTCCTGGAGCACACGCAGCAGCTTGAGCTGCATCGAAGCCGGCGCACTGTTGATCTCGTCGAGGAACAGCGTCCCCCCACGCGCCGCCTCGAACCGACCGATCTTGTCCGCGTGCGCCCCCGTGAACGCGCCCTTCACATGACCGAAGAGCTCGCTCTCGAGCAGCGTCTCCGGGATCGACCCGCACGACAACTCCACGAACGGCTTCCGCCTCCGATCCGAAGCATCATGGATCGCGCGGGCGATCATGCTCTTCCCCACACCCGATTCGCCGCTCATCAGCACCGTCGTCCTCGACGGAGCAACCGCGCGCACGATCTCGTTGATCCTCACCATCCGGGGATCCATCCCGATCACGCAGTCCATCGCCCCGAAGCCCCCGCGCACTGTCCGCTTCTTGCCCCCGGAAACATCCATCGCGACATGGTTCAGAGCCCGATCCAACGCAGCACGCAGCTCGTCGTCCACGATGGGCTTGGTCAGGAAATCGATCGCGCCCATCCGGAGCGACTCCACCGCCGTCTCCACCGTCGCGTACCCAGTCAGCATCACCACCGGCACCGACGGATGCGCCGAACGGATCTCACGCAGCGCCTCGATCCCGTCCGTCCCACCAAGATGCACATCGAGCACCACAACAGTGGGGGAGTCGCTCGTCTCTTTCAGCATCGTCATCGCGTGACCCGGATCCGCGCACGAGTGCGTCTCGCAACCCTCGCCCGAATAGAACGCCGCAATCGACTTCGCAACGATCGCGTCATCGTCCACCACGATCACACGCGCCCGCGCAGCTTGTCCGTTGCTGGAGCCCATACTCACCCGATCAATCGATCCGGATCGCAGCTGGGGTGCTGGGTCGGGATCCGTATTCTCAGGATCGCGCCCGGCCGGGCATGCCCGATCGTGTCGTCCCGCTTCATCAACTCGATCACACCCTCGAGCGACTCCACGATCCGCTTGCTCATCGAGAGCCCCATCCCGGAACCCTCGGATCGACACGAGAACCCGTGCTCGAAGCATCTCGATACATCGTCCAGCGTCCCGAGCCCCTGCCCGTCATCGATGATGTCGATCAGCAGCTCGTCCCCGTTGCTCACCAGCGACACGTTCACATTGATCCGACCGCTCGGGTCGAGCGGATCCCGGCGCTGAGAACGCTCGATCGACTGAGCCGCATTGAATAGCCCGTTGAGAATCACCGTGTACACGGGACCCGCAGCGACCGCGCCCGCCTCGGGTTCGATCTGCGCCTCGATCCTCACCCCGCACTGCGCAGCCAAAGGCCGCACCACGTCGATCGCATGATCGACCGCCATCCCGATCGTGACACTCTCGCTCACCCCGAGCATCGGGGACCCGATCGGGACCGTTGCGCTCCGCATCGCCGCGCCCACGAGCGAGCTCATCCGATGAAGCGTCGCTTGAACCGTCTCGATCTGCTGACGAGCCGCGCTCAGCTCCTCACCCGGATCACTCGCCGCGCCCTCGGGCATCGCCGCGATCGCGAGCCCGAGCCAGCGCATCGATCCATCGATCATGTTGCTCAGATCATGCGCCAGCACCGTGAGCTGATCGGCGCTCACAGGACCCGAAGAAGGATCGTTGGGCGAAAGCACCCCCGGAGGACGGACCACCCTCGGATCAGGACCCGTACCACCACCCGGAACATTGTTCTCATCGTGCGACATGCCCCAATTGTCGGCCGCACACCACACACCGCAACCCATGCGCGTTGTCTGCGCACCACACTCACACCCACCGCGCCCGGATCAACCCCGCGATCCGCACAACCCGATTCCCTTCAACCCGTTCTCGGACTCACACCGTACCGACGGCCAGCGCGTCCCGATCCGACAACATCCCGCCGTCCGCGCGACGTTTCACCGTCCCGTCACGCTTCCACGAACGATCGCACCGGGGCTCCTCGCGCAGGTCCAGGACCTCAACCGAATCGCCCCCGACCTCGACGCGCGAGACACCCAGCAGGTCCGCGAGATCAACCCGATCGAACCACTTCAGCATCCCCTCCGGATCCGGGAGTTTCACACCGAGATCAAGCGGATTGTCGATCCCACGCTCGGTCCGAGCGTTCTCGATCGTCTTCGCCACACCCTCGAGCAGTTCCATCACCTTGGGCCACCCCGTGGCGCTCTCGAGCTTGACGCGCTCCGGGAACCCCGTCAGATGCACACACACCGACCCGTCTTTCGGATCCGCCCCGCGCAGCGCCCGATACGCCTCGTCCGCCGTGTGACACAGCACCGGCGCGAGCAGCTTGCACAGTGCATCCGTGAGGAACCAAAGCGTCTTCTGCGTGTTCCGACGACGTTCTGAATCCGGCGCATCGCAGTACAACCGGTCCTTCACCGCCGACAAGTACTCCGCCGACAGCGTCGTGTTGCAGAACTTGTACAGCAGCTTGTGCGCCTCATGGAACGCATACTTCTCGAACGCGCCGACGACCGCATCGCGCATGGTGTTGTACTCACCCAGCACCCACGCATCGATCGAGTGCACATGGAACCCGGAGAAGTCCAAGGATTCCGGCGCATCGAAGTCGTTGAGATTCGAAAGCATAAAGCGCAGCGTGTTCCGGATCTTCCGGTAGGACTCGCCCGAGTTCTTGAAGAACTCTTCGTCCACCTTCACGTCGTTTTCATACGCAAGCGAGCTCACCCACCAACGCAGCACATCCGCGCCGTACCGCTCGAACAGATCCTTGAGCGAAGCGCCCGACGACTTGGACAACTTCTTCCCGTCCTTGTCCACCATGAACCCGTGCGTGAGCAGGGTCCGGAACGCAGGACGACCCATCACACCCAAGGACGGCAGCAACGACAACTGGAACCAACCCCGATGCTGGTCCGACCCCTCAAGGTACAGCTGAACAGGGAAGTCCTTCCCCTCCGAGCGTTGACGCATCACCGCGTTCCACGACGACCCGGACTCGAACCACACATCCAAGATGTCCTGCCCCTTCGTCAACTGCTCGAACGACACCGATCCGTCCTTCAGCACCCCGGGCGCATCCGGATCGCTCGTCGGGTCGTAGTGCGCAAGCAGCGTCGCCGGGTCCTCCGTGAACCACGCGTCCGAACCCTTCGCACGGATCACCTCGGTCACCGCGAGCACACTCGCACTCGTCATGAACGCGCCCCCGTCCGGGAGCGTAAACGCCGGGATCGGGAGGCCCCACGAGCGCTGACGGGAGATACACCAGTCCGGCCGAGACTCGAGCATCCCGCGCATCCGGTTCCGGCCCCAGCTCGGCACGTACTGCACCGATCGATCCTCACCCGTCGCTTTCAGCGCCAACTCACGCAGCGATCGCCCGTCCCGTTTCGTCTCACGATCGACCCCGACAAACCACTGCTCCGTACACCGGAAGATCACGGGGGTCTTGCTTCGCCAGTCGTGCGGGTAGCTGTGCATGAACGTGTGCGCATGGAACATGTGCCCGGACTCGGTCAGCAGATCCGCGACCTTCTGGTTCGCGTCCCAGATCGACATCCCAGCGAGCCACTCCGGGACCGTCTCGTCGTACGTCCCGTCCCCGCGCACCGGGCAGTACACCGGGAGCCCGTTCTTGAGCCCCGTCTGGTAGTCGTCAGCACCGTGACCCGGAGCCGTGTGCACCAGACCCGTGCCGTCCTCGAGCGTCACGTAGTCCGCGCTCACCACCGTGTAGCACGTGGACGTATCCGCATCGGGATCACCCGAAGGAGTGGGGGGCGCATCACGGAACGCATGCACATACCCGAGCCCGACGAGCCGATCACCCGTCGTCGTCGCGAGCACCTCAACGTCCTCGCTCTTCGCGAGCTTCGTCACACCCTCGATCAGCTCCTGCGCGAGCACCGTGTAGTTCCCGTCGATCCGGACCATCGCATACGTGAACTTCTCGTGCACCGCGATCGCCAGGTTCGCCGGGAGCGTCCACGGGGTCGTCGTCCAGATCATGAAGCTCGGCGTCGCCGTCGGCCGCGCATCCCCCTCGAGCCCGAACGCGTCGTACACCGCATCCGCGTCCCGCGCCTCGAAGTCCACGTACACGGACAGATCCTCACGGTCCTGATACTCCAACTCCGCATCAGCAAGCGCCGTCTCGTTCGCGACCGACCAGTGCACGGGCTTGAGCGCCTTGTACACCAGCCCCTGCTCGCACAGTCCGGCCAGCACCTCGAGCACCCCCGCCTCATATCGGGGCTCGAACGTCAGATACGGATCCTCGTAATCCGCCACCGTCAGCAAGCGCTCCATCTGCCCGCGCTGCAGCTTGATCTGCTTGTCGGCGTACGCTTTGCACTCCCGGCGCACCGCCATCCGACGGTTGTCATCCGACAACCCATCGAGCTTCGCCGCTTTCCCCGACTCCACCAGATCCGTCATCACCCGATGTTCGATCGGAAGACCGTGACAGTCCCACCCAGGGACGTACGGGCAATCAAACCCGTTCATGAACTTCGAGCGCACCACGAAGTCCTTCAGACACTTGTTCATCAAGTGACCAAGGTGGATCGACCCGTTCGCATACGGAGGCCCGTCGTGGAACACGAACCGCTCGCGCCCCGCGCTCGTCTCCGTCATCGCGTGGTACAACCCCTTCTTCTCACCGAGCGTCCCCCAACGCTTGAGCGAAGCGGGCTCGTTCTGCACCAAGTTCGCCTTCATCGGGAACGTGGTCTTCGGAAGGTTCAGGGACTTCTTGTAGTTCGGAGTCTCGGTCGTCTCGGACATGGTCAATGGTCCATCATCGCCCGCGCGATCCTCGATTCCGAGCCATCAACACGGGTCAGGGTGTCTGTGTTTCAATCGTATTCGTCGTGCCGATCAGGATCAGTCCATCCGATCAGCGCCCCACCAGAGCTCCCCCAGCCATCCACACGGATAACCCGAGCCCTCAGCGGGGCATCGGAATTCGGCGGCTCTGCGGCCCTCGGTTGGGACAAGCTCCGTGACTCATCGACACAAGCATACCCACGCCATCGACCATCCAGCGCCGCCGATCCCCCCGATCCCCCAGAAAATCAACGCGTCACCCGATTCAGCCCCGGATCTCGAAAATCGACTGCGTCCGGAGCACCAACCCCTCCCCGGCCACCATGTGATACGCCTGGAAGTGGATCTCCTTCGCGTACTCCTGAACATCCACAATGCTCATGCACGAGCCCACCTGATCGCTGTACCGATGGACGAGCGACCCCGAACCACGAGCCATCTCATCAAGCTCGCTGTACGTATCCGTGTACAGATGCTCCGGGAGCTGCTCCGTCTGCGCCGCCGTCATATGGACAATGTTCGTCCCCTCCACCTGCCGCTGCGCGTCCCGCTCCCCCGCGCACAGGAACGAATCGATCACGCTCGCGCCCGGGACCGCCGCAACCGAATCCGAGACCACCTCCGTCGCAGCACCCTTCGAGGTCGTGAACGAGCACACATGTGCCCCCCGGAGCACCCAAGCCGAGAACAAATACGTGGGCTTCTCAACCCGAGTCGATACCTCGATCCGGAACAGCTCAGGATGCAGCAACTTCCCCGTCAAGACGGTTTGGTACGACTGGAGTTTGGCTGTGCCGTGTGAATCCGCTGTGTGTGCGAGTCCCATGGATTCCTTCCCATGGCAAGGATCGACCCCTCGCCGATCAGGTGCTGTCCCACGAGAGAAAGCTGGTGTCCCCGAATAAACACGACCGATAAACCATCAATGCTTGAGAGAATCCCGGAGATTCCCTCGATCCACGTTCGTGTCAATCGACAGACTTTCTCACCAAGGGCACAAGATAGCAGGTCCCCTGAGCAGCACACCACGACAGATTGTATAATTCGCGTACAAATGTACGATTTGGGGATATCCTCCAATCACCCCCCTGATCCGAGACCCCGACCCCGCGTGTGACCAAGCAAACGACCCAACCCGTTGACCCACTGACGCTTATCGCCAAGCTCCCCGTGCGCCAACGTGTCGCCGCACTCGCCGAAGGGCTCCTCACCACCAACCCCAACACACGCGCATCCTGCGCGATGCTCCTCATCGAAATCGCCGGCTACCGCACCGATCCCACCCTCCGAACCCCCCTCGGATCCCTCGCCAACGCCTGGCGCGCCCGTTCCAGCACCGACGCGCTCAACGCCCTCGCGCGGGGATGGAAAAAGCTCGACTCCGCGCTCCGCCCCCTCGCGCTGGCGCTCGGCCGGGAACCCTGGATCAACGCCACCCGCGCCCTCGCGCAGTCCGAGCACGAGGACGAACGACTCGTCGCGCTCTCCATCGCACGGAACACCGCGGACCCGGCGCTCGCCTCACTCGCCGCCAATCTCCTCGAAGACCCCAGCGCCCGTGTCAGCAAAGACGCCGACCAAACCCTCCTCTCCATGGCGCTCACCCTCCTCGATCACATCAGCCCCAAGCTCCTCGGCCCAGAACTCGCCGCCATCCGGGACCACACCCGAACCCCCATCCCCTGCGACCCCCGTGTCCTCGAACTCGAGCGTGGTGCGATGCTCGAAGCCATCGCCGACGCCGCCTGGTCCTTCGCCAAGCACCGCCGCCGATCCCCCCTCCTCGCCTCCCTCCTCCTGATCGATCACATCGACGATCCCGTCTCAGCCGCGCCCATCACGCGCATGCGCCGCCTCCTCCGCGAACGCAACCACCCGAGCCACGACCCACTCCGCACCGTCCTGAAACGCACACCCGCGCCCATCCTGCGACTCTGCGCCCTCCGATGGACCGCCATCGCGCCGATCGCACCGGCCTGCACGGACCGACTCGAGATCGCGACCGACACCATCGAGCACGAGATCGTCCTGGACAACGCCCACCTCGCGCTCGATCCCAAGCGAGCCAGCGCCATCGCGCGCATCCGCACCGATCGCGCCACCCACGACGACCCAGACGCGCAGAGCGAAGTCCTCCCCACACTCGACATCCTCCCCTTGCTCTCACCCCGTTCGCGCCGAGGCCGACTCCGCATCCTCCCCCTCCTCGACCTCCCAACGCATCGCCGTCGAGCCCACTTCGAACCCGCTCTCGCCGACCCGGACCCCGCAATCCGTCTCCCGGCCGTGGACCTCGTGGATCCCATCGACCTCACCGACTACATGTTCGACTCCAATCCCACCGTCGCCAGACACGCCGCGATGCGCTGGTCCTCCACAGGCGCGACACCCCCGACCCCCGAAACACCCTCCTGGTCCCGCCGTCTGAACGTCGCGCAGACCAACACCCGATCACGCGATCCCCTCGTCCGGCGTATCGCCGAGGAAGAACGAGCCCGCCTCGTCATCACCGACCCCTCGCGCCCCGAGTCCCGTCTCCAAGCCCGCCGACTCGCGCACTCCGACCCCGCGGGCTTCGCTCGACTCATCCGCGCCCTCTTCCGAGACGACGACCAGATCATCAACGCGATCACCCTTGTCTGTGCGCTCAGCATGGAACGGCGATTCGAGCAGGATCTCCTCGCGATCATGACCCGGGAGCACGAATCCGCCCGGGTCCGCGCCACCGTCGTCCGCGCGCTCGGCCGGATCGACTCCATCGCCGCAAAGCGCGCCGTCCAAGCCGTCCTGACCGACGACGACCCCCGACTCCGCGCCAACGCGATCGAAACACCCCACGTCCAATCCGATACACTCCTCGAATACAAAGGCGACGACCACCACCGGGTCCGCTCCAGCGCCCTCAGGCGCGCGCTCCTCGACACCCACGACCAGTACACCCACACCGGCGCGATCGAGGCGCTCCGTGAGATGCTCCAGGATCAACGCGAGACCCACCGGACCGCCGCCGTCTGGTGCGCCCAACGCGCCCTCGAACGCGCCACCTCCCCCTACCAACGAGAAGAGCTCAAACCTATCGCGTCGATGATCGAGCACATCGCACGCAAAGATCACAACGAGTCCGTTCGCACCCGCGCCGCCGCGTGCATCCGTCGTCTCAGCACGATCACCCAATGGGCTCGCACCGCAGACTCCTACGAAGGAGTCACCCCATGATCCGCACCCTCACCACACTCGCGGCCCAATCGCCCACCCGTCTCGTCGTGCCCGACACGATCGAACCCACGAGCGGATTCCCCTTCGCCCGTCTTCTCCTTATGGCTCTCGGGGCCGCCCTCCTCGTCCTCGCCTTCTTTGCCTACCGCGCCTGGCGCGAAAGACACACCGACCCCCGCGAACTCGCGTTCCGCACGATCACCAAACGCATGGCCCTCAGCGCCGAGCGGACCAGAGAACTCAGAGACACCGCGGCGAAGCGACCCCACACGACACCCATCGGGATCCTCATCCGGGAATACACACCCGCGGATTGAACAAGTCTCACAGACAGCAGCGGGGGAGCAAGACCAACGGGCTCAGCTCGCCCGGGCCGGATCGCTCTCTTCCACAAGCTCCAAACGGATCCCCCGGACCCCCGTCGAATCCGCGATCTCGCGTAGGAACTCCGGATCAAGCCGCTCCATGAGCGATCGTCCCAGGTGCTCCGGAACATCCACCACGCGCCCATCCCCACGCACCACATGCACATGCGGCTCAAGATCCGCGTCGTACCGGATCGCGCCAGACCCCCGGGTCCGCTGACCCACCCGACGCGCGAGCCCGTGCTCAACCAGCGTCTCGAGCGTGTTGTAGATCGTCGCAAGACTCACGCTCGAGTCGATCCCCGTCACCCGCGCGTGCAACTGCTCCGCAGTCGGGTGCTCCATCATCGACATCAATGTGCCGTACACCAACACCCGCTGGCGCGTGCACCGCAACGACGCTTCAGTGAGCCGGGCTTTCGCCAGCGCAGGATAATCTTGGTTCTCCATCACGCATCCATCCTAACACCCCAATAAACCCGATCCAACCCGCTCCCCCGAAACAGCTTACGGATACATCCCGGGTCCCAGACCCCCGTCACCCACCGAAGACACATCCTCCGGCCGGGGCGCCACGATCTCCATCCGCTTGTGATCGATCCCCGCCTCCTGAAACACATCCGACCCGGCGACCCACCCGAGCCGCTCGTAGAACCCCATCGCGCTCAGCTGCGCATGACAGTACAACCCCGGGATCGCGAGCTCCGCAAACGCCCGCGCCTCGATCGCGATCATCAGCTTCGTCCCGATCCCCTCCCCCTGGCGCTGCTCATTCACACACACCTGCTGCACCTTCCCGCACCGCTCGTCGTGATCCGCACCAGGCAAGCACAGCGTCGCCGCGCCCACCACACGCTCACCGTGCTGATGATCGACCACGGCCACGAAATGCTCGCTCCGCTGCTCCCGATCCCCCGTCATCTTCAGATAATCCTGGATCGTCAGATCAAGAGGCGCAAGGAGGATCCGGGTGCGCAGATCGATCTCCTGCGCGTACAACTCGTCGTCCATCGAAATCCGCTTGATCCTGACCACCCGCGCCGTCCTTCCATGATGCAACCCGATCGAAAAACCATCGGCCGACCATGATATCAGACAACCCGGGCCATCGCCCCGAGCGCCCCCGCCCCAGACACGCAATTCAGGGCTCGACAGCCCCCAACACCTTGCCCGGCCAGTTCGTGCACTCGACCACCTCCGCCGAACCCACCCGGTCCACGCTCTGACTCAGCCGCGCCCAGTTGATGTTCGCCCAGTCGTCCGAGTCGCTCAGCGAAGTGCAGACACTATCGTAGCACGAACCGTTCCCGTCCTGCCCACACGGAACCGGACTCCCGGAACAGTTCAGGTTCATCGAATACGGAGCGATATCGATCTGCCCGTTGAAGTTGAAATCGATCGGACCCCCGAGCACCCCGATCGTCTCGTCCACGAACCCCTCGTTCACATCGTGATTCCAACCAAAGGAATAATCGAGCACCCCATCCCCGAACGTATCCTCGTTGACATCAACCCCAGCAAACTGGAACCGGTAGTTCATCACCGAGTTGTAGTTGATCTTGTAGTTCCGGTTCTGGTGCCCACCATGAAGCAAGCCCAGGTTGTGCCCGAGCTCGTGCATGATCGTGTTCGACATGTTGTTCGTGTTGTTGTAGTTCACCATCGTCACGATGAAGTCGTCGCCGTTGACCTCCGCAAACCCCGAAGACCCGTTCGTCGAGGAGTTGTACCGATTCGCGAAAATCGCGTAATGGAAGTACCCCTTCCGCCTCGGGTCGAAGTGCTCCGCTTTGTACTGGTTGAACTCCGAATCGAACTGCACGAACACGGGCTCACCCGGGATCTGGTTCCCACCCGTGGACCCGAACCCCTGCCCGTAATCCAGATGGATGTTCACCCCGTCATCAGCCCCGTACGGGTTCTCCGCGCCCCCGTACTTGAATGCGAGCCGCACCCGCTCCGCCACCGCGGGGGTCGGCCGGTAGTTCTCCTGACGACCCTGGAACGTCCCCGCAAACCAATCGCACTCCACGAAAATGTCCTTGAACACCGGGGACGCGCCCATCGAGCGCAGATCCAAACCCTGCTCCGTCCCGAGCACCTCGTCCCCGTCATCGATCCCGTCCCCGTCCGTGTCTGCATTGAACGGATCCGACCCCGTCTGGGTCTGACTCAGATACACCCCGTCGTCCGTCTCCGCAAAGTCCGGGATCCGATCCCCGTCCGAATCCGTCAGATCCGGGCACGACGAGAACGCATCGAGGAACGATGACAGATCAAAGAAATCAAACACCCCGTTCCCGTCAAAGTCCGCGGCCGGATCCTCCTCCGCGTACAACCCCACGAAGTACGTCACATCGAAGAAGTCCAGCTCGTTGTCCGCCACCAGATCCGCCGCGCAGTACGGCGACCCCATCGCGGAAACCGAACAACCGGAAATCAAAGCAAAGACGAGAGCGCGCAGACGTGTCATCGTGATTCCTCCTGAAAAACCGGGTCACGAAAACTGTACCACAACCCCCGACGATCTCACAACAACTTACCCAATCCTTACGATCCCGCGTCCGACCCCTCGATCGTCAACGCCGTGTGCCCCATCCGCTGCGCGGCCATCTTCTCCCACCCGGACCCCAACTCCCCCTCCGGATCCGGGGGGACGATGTCCACCTTCTTCTCCCCCAGTTTCACTTCACCCGAACGGACCCGCTCCTGAAACGCTTTGCATTCATCGAGCAGCCGATCCAGGATCTCCTCCTCCCCAACCGTCGCAACCTTCTCCCCCTGCACATAGATAATCCCCTTCCGATCCCCGGCAAACACCGCTACATCCGCCCCCTCCGCCTCCCCGGGACCGTTCACCACACACCCCATCACCGCAACCTTGATCGGGAGCTCGATCTCCGCTTCCAGCTTCGCGTGGACCTCCTGGGTCAGCGTGAACAGATCCACCTGGATCCGCCCACACGTGGGACACGCAATCAACTCCGCCCCCTTCCGCTCGCGCAGATCCATCGAATACAGCAGCTCCAACCCGTCCTCGACCTCGTAGATCGGATCGTTCGCATACGAGATCCGCAAGGTGTCCCCGACCCCGTTCGCCATCAACGAAGACAACGCCGCGATCGACCGAATCGCCCCCGTCTCCTTGGGTCCCGCATGGGTTACCCCCAGGTGCAACGGATGCGCGAACCGCTTCGAGATCTCCGTATACGCATCGATCACGATCGGCGCACTCATGGACTTGGCGCTGATCGTGATGTCGTAGAAATCCCGCTCGTAGAAGATGTCCAGGTACTCCTCGAGCTTCGCGATCATGATCGCGAGCAGGTACCCGTGCTTCTGATCCGAGAAGAACGCCCCGAGCTCCTTCGCCCGCGCCTGCTTGTCCTTCCGCTCGATGATCGACCCCTCGTTCACCCCCACACGGATCGGGATCTGCTTGTCCTTGCACGCATCGATCACCGCTTCGACCTGCGCCCGATCGTTGATGTTCCCCGGGTTGAGCCGGATCTTGTGGACCCCGGCCTCCACCGCCTCCAGCGCCCGCTTGAAGTGGAAGTGCACATCCGCCACGATCGGGACCGTCGTCTGCGCCAGAATCTCCTTCAGCGCCTCCGTGTCCTTCTTCTCGGGAACCGCAACCCGGACAATGTCCGCCCCGGCCGCCGTCAGCTTGTGGATCTCCGCCACACACTTGTCGATCTCGTGCGTGTACCCCGCCGTCATCGTCTGCACCGACACCGGCGCAGGATCCATCCCCAGCGCCTCGGCGCTCAGCCCCTTCGAAAGCGGATGATCCCCCCGGATCCCACCCCCGATCGCCACCACACCCACACGATCATCGCCGACAAACACAGGCCGAGTTGGTACACGATCACGCATGGACAATCCTAGCTCGCAACAGCGGGGGACTCTCCACCCTCAACGCCCCCCGGCCGCGCCCGGTTCGCGTATTTGCACCGCCGAAGCCCAAGCCACGCAAAAGTTTCAAAGAACAGGAAGCCGATCAGGAGCCCGATCCTCGGCAACCAAGTGAATACCCAATCAGCCCACCCAGGAGCCGTTGGGACTTGCGCGTTCTGAACAGCTTGAACGAGCTCATCCATGGATCCGAAATCGCTCAGTGACAGCGAAACCTTCGGCGTGGTGATCTCCAGAATTACATCACCCACAAGCAGAGACATTGAGCAGAGCACAGCGCCCAGTATCCATCCGACACAGCCGTGTGTCGTGATGGACTCACCGAGTGAGCGAGAAATCCGTGTCCCGTGACGACGGCTCAAGAATCGGATTCCGAGTGTTTCGATTGTAGTGAGCACGAGAAGAGCAAGGATGCAGACGACCAGCCAGACACCGCTTGACATCACAAGTCGAAGGAACGAGCCCGAATCCAACAAGTCGAGTTCATGCAGTGACAACCCCTGAACCAACGCGACGGATCCGTTGACCAACGCCGACGCAGTTACGATCGGAACCAGCCGGAGCACTCCGGCCTGAGGCGTGTCAGCTCGCATGATTCGAACAATTCGCAGTGGATGCCGCACCGTCATCCACCACGTCCGCACCAACGATCCCACCCCGGGCTTCTGCTGCCAAGGCGTCCCCACCCGCCGCTCAGGCAAACTCTCCACAATCCCCTTCCCACACTCCGGACACGCCCCCTCAACATCCAACCCCTCCACGACATACCCGCACTGCTCGCAGAGCAGCGTGAACTCGTCCTCCCATTCCCGACCTCGTGCTGATCCCTTCGACATCACACCCCAACATACGGCCCATCCCCCCACGAAGCCCAACACCCCCAAAAACAACCGCACCCCGGACCCCCGGGGCGCAGCTCACGTTCGATCCATCCATCGCGCTTACGGACACCCACCCGAAAGCTCGCTCAGGAACGCCGACACATCGAAGAAGTCGAACACCCCGTCATCGTTGAAGTCCGCATCCGGGTCCCCCTCGGAGAACGCAGACAGGAACGCCGACACATCGAAGAAGTCGAGCTCCCCGTACGGAGCCGACAGATCCGCGCGGACACACCCCGCCTCCGAAACCCGGGTGATCCGGAGGGTCCCGATCCTGGGGCTCCCAGCAAACGGGAACCCATCGGAGATGTTCGCGATCGGGAGATGGGGAGTGATGTCCGAGTTCCCGGATACATAGTCCACCCCAGCATCCGTCCCCGAGTCGTAGGGTTCGAGATCGATCACGACCTCATCGAGCCACACCCCCCCGGCGCGCAGATCGAGATCATGGATCCCCACAAACCAATCCGGGCTCGGCGCGATCATCGTCACCAGCGAAAGCATGGGGAACGCGCGATCCACCTCGATCATCCCCGATCGTGAATCCGGAGAGAGCGCGATCGGACCCAGGTTGATGAACTGATCAGCCAGGTCCACAGCGATATACGCATCCACCTCGTTCCGGAGCGGGGCCGGGGATCCCGTCTCCGCCATCACCTCGATCCCGTTCGTCGCGATCCCACCCGGAGCCCACAGACTCACCACATCCGTGTGGGTCGCGCCGATCAGCGGCGAGAAGTGGGGGTTCGGTGGAAAGCTCGTCGGGTGATTCGCCGCGCTCCACCCCGCAACGAACTCAACCTCATACATCGCCTGATCCTGCGCCATCGAAGCACCAGCAGTCACAGAGATTCCCAGAAGACAGGCAAGAGCAGATTTCATCATTCGACCTCATGGTTAAGGGTGGTTTCACACCACAACCCCCGATCCCCGCCGCTTGTTCCAACGAACACCCCGATTCATCCATCCCGACCGATCCACGAGCCCCGAACACCCATCCGACACCCCCCCAGAAAGCACCCCCAGCGCATCACCACCAACACTTCCGAAGATACACTCCCACCATGAAAACCCCGACGATCATCGTCGCCGTCCTCCTCGCCCTCGTCCTCGGGGTCCCCTTCGTCATGAGCGCAGGGAAGCACGCCGCGACCCACAACGACGACGCGCCCACCCTCATCGTCGTCACACCGCACGTCCCCCAGATCCGTGACGAGTTCGCCCGCGCCTTCAGCGCCTGGCACGAGCGCGTCCACGGCACCCCCGTCAACATCGACTACCGCGCCCCCGGCGGAACCTCCGAGATCCGCAAACAACTCGAAGCCATGTTCGTTGACGCCGTCAAACGCCAGGAAAGCAGCACCGGGCTTGCCATGGACGAATCGGGCTTCGTCCCCCTCAAGCCCGGATCCATCGCCTTCGACGTCATGCTCGGCGGGGGCTCCTACGACCACGGGCTCCTCAAGCGAGGAGTCTCCGTCCAAGTCGTGGACACCGAAACCAACCAGACCACCATCGACGTGCGCATGTCCGCGCCCATGGACTTCACCCAGTCCGAACTCGACGACCTCTTCGGCGAAAACAAAATCGGCCCCCAGCACCTCTACGACCCCGATCAGTACTGGATCGGGACCGCCCTCTCTTCCTTCGGGATCGTCTACAACCGGGACGTCTACACCGACCGACTCCACCTCCCCGTCCCCGAGCAGTTCCGCGACCTCACCCAACCCGAACTCCACGGATGGATCGCCCTCGCCGACCCGCGCCAGTCCGGATCCATCACGACCACCTTCGACTCCATCCTCGGCAACGAGGGCTGGGACAACGGGTGGCGCATCCTCCGCGCCCTCTGCGGCAACACCCGCTACTTCACCAACTCCTCCACCAAACCCCCCATCGACGTCTCCCAGGGCGAAGCAGCAGCAGGGCTCGCCATCGATTTCTACGGCCGAGGCCAAGCCCAGGTCATCAAAGACTCCGGCGGCGGAGACCGGGTCGGATACACCGACCCAGCAGGCGCTGTGTACGTCGATGCCGACCCCGTCTCCATCATCAACGGCGCCCCGAGCCCCGAACTCGCAAAGCGATTCGTCCGCTTCTGCCTCTCCGAGGAAGCCCAAGCCCTCTGGCAGTTCCCGAGGGTGAACCCCGACAACCCCATCGGGGAGTCGGGCGAGCCCATGGGACCCCACGACTACGAACTCCGCCGCATGCCCGTCCGGCGCGTCATGTACGAGAAGTACTTCGACACCTTCATCGACCACGTGGACCCCTTCGAGATCGTGTCCGATGTCGAAAACCCCGGATGGCGCACGGGGGTCCAGGTCATGATGGGCTGCTTCGGGATCGACATCGCCGTGGATTGCCGCAAGGCATTCGAAGCCCTCAACAACGCGATCGAATCAGGACAGTTCAGCGACGAAGAACTCGCCGAGCTCGACAATCTCTTCTATTCGTTCCCAACAACCGAGATCGAAGGTCAGCCCGTCCCCTTCACCCAAGCCACCTACAGCGATGTCCGCAACGCGTGGCGCCCGCCCGGCGCGCAGCAACGCCTCGAGATCGAGTACACCAAGTTCTTCCGAAACAACTACCGAGAGCTGATCCACCGGGTCAACGAACGACTCTGATCACGTCCCCGCCGACTCCCGGCAGTGCGCACACCAGATCACCGGGCTCAGCCCCATCGCCGACTCCGTCCCCGGGTCATACTCCGGCGCAGGCGCAAGCTTCGACAGCGGCGTCAACATCCGCTGCTGATACTCGCGCTCCCGGATCACATACGAGGGGTTGTTCTGCGTCCCCGAGAAATCCCCGTTCAGCAGCTCCTGGATCCGCTCGATCCGGGACTCCGGGTACGGGTGCGTGGACAGAAACTCCGGCGGCCTCCCCGAGCTCGCCGTCTCCGCCTCCAGCACCTGCATCACGCGCAACTGACCCACCGGGTTGTACCCCGCACGCGACATGTACCGCATCCCGAGCAGATCCGCTTCCGACTCGTCATCACGACCGTACTTCAGCAAGAACAGATTGCTCCCCACCATCATCGCCGGCACCCCCGCCTGTCCGTACCGCCGCAGATCCGAATCCGGATCCGAAACACCCACGGCCACCGCCGCCGCCCCGAGCGCAAAGTTGATCCCGAGCTGCGCGCTCATCTGCTGATTCGAGTGACGCGCCGTCACATGACCGATCTCGTGACCCAGCACCCCAGCGAGCTCCGCCTCCGAGCTCAGCTTCTCAGCCAACCCGCGCGTCATGAAGATTTTGCCCCCCGGCAGCGCAAACGCGTTGATCACATCCGAGTTCACCAGCGTGAACTCCCAGTCCAGCTCCGGGACCGCTTCCTCCACCCCCGTCGTCAGCTTCATCCCCACCTCGCGCGTGTAATCCGTTGCCGTCGCATCAGGGACTTCACCCCCGAACTGCTCCGTCATCAACGGCGCCGCTTCCAGCCCGAGCCGTTTCTCCTTGTCCCACGACATCAGGATCAGCGTCCGTTTCCCCGTCGCTGGATTCACCTGACACGCGCCGAGCGGAGCAATCAACAACGCCGCAAATCCAACCAACACCAACGAGCGAATCCGAGCCGTGAACATGCGTGTTCTCCGTCTGAAGAATGCGAGAATGGAGCCCACCCCAGTCTAGACTGAAACGCCCATGACCGAAACCCACACCCAACCCGCGCCAGCCTGGTCCGCGCCCGACCTCGAGAACCCCCACGAGAAGGACGACAAAGCCACCCGGGTCCGAGACATGTTCGGAGCCATCGCCCGCGCCTACGACCTCAACAACCGAGTCCACTCCCTCTGGCGCGACGAGTCCTGGAGACGTTTCGCCGTCAAACAAGCCAATGTCCAGCCCACCGACGACGTCCTCGATATGGCCTGCGGCACAGGCGACCTCTCCCAAGCCTTCGCGAAACACTCAAGAGCCCGAACCATCACCGGCGCCGACTTCACCCAGGAAATGCTCGACATCGCCGAGCACAAGCGCCAGAAACTCAACCCCAAACTCGCCGACCGGATCACCTACCAGAACGAAGACGCGATGAACCTCTCCTTCGAGGATGAGTCTTTCGACGTCCTCTCCATCGCCTTCGGAATCCGCAACGTCCAGCGCCCCGAGCAAGCCCTCTCCGAGTTCTACCGGGTCCTCCGTCCTGGAGGCCGGCTCATCATCCTCGAGTTCGACAAGCCCACCATCCCCCCCGTGCGATGGTTCAACGATTTCTACTGCGCCACCATCATGCCCCGCACCGCCACCTGGATCGCGCGCGACAAATCCGGCGCCTACCGCTACCTCCCCAAATCCGTCGAAACCTTCATGACGAGTTCCGAACTCGCAACCGCAGCGCAAAACGCCGGGTTCGAGAACCCCGTCTCGAAGAAGCTCACCCTCGGGATCTGCGCCTGCACCCGCGCCGTCAAACCGACGCGCTGAACGAACCCCGGACTTCTACCCAGAGCAATCCACCCACACCCGCGCGTTCTCGGACGAGCAGTCAAGTCTGACCGGCTCCAATCACGACGAATTTCTCCGCACCCTCCTCAACCACCCACCGTTATCCAGACCACAAATCACGTTTCTCGGACCCAGATCCGACCAACTGTCCAATAAGAACCCCGCGCATCACTCAAAACGCCCGGTTCCACGGTTTGTGCGCACAAACTGTCACTTCCATTCCCACACACTCTCGCTCAAAGTTCTTTGCGCTCGATACCTCCCCGGCCGGGCGAGTGTTCGCCCAACACACTCCCAACCACGATCCCCAAGGCAGGGGGACACATCAGGGGAACGAAGAACCATGAGCGCTCAAGTCCTCTCCGAACGTCTGTTTGAAGCCCTCATCGAAGGCGACCGCACCCGTGCACGAAACGTCATCGATGAACAATGCACCAAGGGCGTCTCCCCCGAACTCCTCCTCACCGACCTCTACTGGCCGACCTACGAGCTCATCGAGAAGCTCCACCGGGAAGACCAGATCTCCGAACTCGCGTACAACCTCTCGACCCGACTCTTCCGAGTCCTCGTCGACCAGACCTCCCGGGACCTCATCGCTCAAAGCGACGCCCAACCCCTCAACCGCACCGTCCTCGCGTCCTGCGGCACAACCGAAAGCTCCGAGCTCGGCGCCCAGATGGCCATCGACCTCCTCGAAGCCGCCGGCTTCTCCGTCCGCTTCACCGGAGGCGGGGTCCCCATGGACGAGGTCCGTCAGAACGTTCAGGACACCCGTCCCGACGTCCTCCTCATGTTCTGCTCCAACGCAGCAGACCTCCCCGACATCCGGGTCCTCATCGACACCCTCCACGAGATCGGCGCGTGCCCCCACACCCAGATCGTCGTCGGCGGCGGCGTGTTCAACCGCGCCGAAGGGCTCGCCGAGGAAATCGGCGCCGACCTCTGGGCCGCGCACCCCCTCGAGCTCGTGGACATGATGATCGACGACTCCGAAACCCGCGCCACCCCCGATCAACGCACCGTCGGCCGCACACGCAAGCCCGTTTCTCCCGCCCCAATGCGTCAAGCGGCCTGATACCCGAACAAAAACCAAGCTCTCTCTCTTCAGCCCCGCGTCGCGCGCAAGCACGACGCGGGGTTGCTTTTTTTGCATCCCTCACCCCAGAAACCTGTATAGTGATGGTCTGAGCGGCGTTTCGCCCCTCGAAAGGACCCGATCCGCATGGAACGCGCCATCGAGCACGACCTCATCCGCCGCGCTATCACCGGCGAACGCGCCGCCGCCGGCGAGCTCATCCGCGCGCACCAGCGCTCCGTCTATGCCTACATCCTCCGCATGTCGGGCAAGCCCGAACTCGCCGAAGATGTCGTCCAGGAAGCCTTCGTCCGGGTCCTCGCCAACATCCACCGCTTCGATTTCCGCTTCCGCTTCTCGACCTGGCTCTTCACCATCGCACGCCGCCTCTACATGAACGCCATCGCGAAATCGCGCCCCGCCTACGACACCGACTTCGTCGGGTCCATGGGCGCGCCGGGCACCGCCATGCCCGAAGACCGCTCCCTCGACGACGAACGGTCCACCGTCCACAAAGACGCAATCCAACGCGCCCTCATGGAACTCTCCGACGAGCAGCGCGAGATCATCGTCCTCTTCCACCAACTCGACTGGCCCATCGCCCTTATCGCCTCCCACCTCGACATGCCCGAAGGCACCGTCAAGTCCCACCTCCACCGCGGCCGCCGACGTCTCCGCCTCATCTTCCAGCAGCACAAAGGCCTCGCCGAACAGTTCCAGGGAATCACCCAAGGGATCGGCGCATGAGCCCGAGCGATCCGAACCAGGACCAACAACCCGGTCGTATCCCCGAATCGCTGATCGACGCAGCGCTCGACGGCGAACTCTGCGACCGAATGAGCGACGAGATCGCGCACGCGCTCCGCTACGACAAGCAACGCCGCGCCGAACTCCTCGAAACCACCGAAGCCATCCGCTCCATGCGCGACGAAGACCTCGGGGTCCCCGACTTCCAGCTCTCCGTCCTCAACGCGCTCGACAAGCAAGACAAGTTCATCCCGCGCACCCTCCGCAAGTCCGTCCGTCTCGGACGACTCGCCATCGCCGCCGGGTTCCTCCTCGGGCTCATGGGTGTCGCCGCGCTCCAATCCCTCTACCCGCGTCTCACCTCGATCAGCGCCCCCGAGACCCCCGTGCTCAACGTCGCCGAGTCCGTCAAGGACGACGCAGCCCACATCGCACAACAGGTCGAGCCCGCGATCGAGACCGCGCGCGCGAACCTCTCCCCCCTCTCCTCCTTCATCGGCGCACCACGACAATCCCAGAACATCAGCGTCACCCTCACCACCGAGACACGCACCGACTCCGGCGAACTCACCCGTCTCCTCTCGGAATACGAAACACGCCACGTCATCGTCCTCGGACGCGCGCCCACCGACAACTCCGGACACGCGCCCTTCCTCGTCTCCTTCGCCGGCACCGACTCCGTCTGGCTCGTCGCAAACCAGCCGCACCCCGCCGCGCCCGAACCCGAAGACGAACCGCTCCCCGAACTCCCCTGAGCGAACCAGCGCCGAAACCATGTGTGCGCCGACGACCCATCGCCCCCGCAGATCCCGAATGACGTTGATCCGACGAGCCCTCACCCTCGCGATCGCGGTCTCCTCGTCCATCGCCCAGGCGCAGCAGAGCGCCTGGGACGAACTCGAACGCATCCCGAGCGAGATCGATCTCGCGATCGTCATGGATGATGCTTCCGCCGTACTCCTCAAGGACGAGGTCGCCATGTCCCGCGGGGTGCTCTCCGCCATCGGGATCATGCCCAACACAAGGCGCGCGTGGCGCTCACTCTCAAACTCCCTCGGGATGACGAGCGATGAAGCGATCCGCACCCTCCTCTCGGGGCGCGTCACCCTCCTCCTCGACTGGGACAAGAACACGATCGCCGACACGGATCCGCGTCTCCCCGAGATGCTCGCGCACATCGATACCCACTGGGTCCTCGGGGCGCAGATCCCCGCATCCACCCTCGACTCCATCACCAACAAGCTCAAGCCCGTCCCGCGCGACATCGTGGACGGGGTGCTCATCTACGCCATCGAGCAAGGGCGGTTCTCACTCGCGATCGTCGCGCCCGATGAGCATCAGCCCAACGCGCAGCTCCTCCTCTCACCGAAGGGCGCGTCGCGCACACTCGAACTCGCGCTCGCAAACTCGCGTGCCGAGGAACACACCGATCTCCCCTGCGCCCCCATCGCGGACACAGACGATGAAGCGCCGTGCATCGCTGTACGCACCAGGCCCGACGTGTTCTCGAGCGAGAACGCCGCCGTCCGTTTCGCCGGGGACGGGTACATCTGGGTCAAGCTCTCCGAATCCGCGCCCGACCACGGTCGCGCCGAGATCGCGCTGACCCCGACCCGGGAACAGCTCAACGAACTCACCGCCGGAGCGGTGGGGGGGGAGCGTGGAGCGAGCGGCGCCCCGATCCATCTCCTGGGGAGCGCGAGCCCGGACTCCACACTCCTCGCGTGCGCGACGAGCCCCGTCATGCGCCTCGACCTGAGCAACGGACTCGGGATCGACGTCTCCCTCGATCCACCCGCCGGGAGCGCTCCATTCGATCCGCGCGGATCGTTCCTCCTGATCACCGACCCCGAGGACCCGAGCGCCCCCGAAAGCACACAGGTCTCGACTCTCCTGTCGCGCTGCGCCCCCGGATCCGTGGACATCCGCGCCCTCGATCACGCGATCGCTCGCGCGATCGGATCTGACGCGCACGATTTCGGGGGGAGCTTCCCAGGCGCGACGCGCACCCAGCCGTACCGCACGGAACAGGACATCCCGGCCGCCGTCTCCTGGAAAGTCCTCGACCACGGCGCGTCCAGCGACGTGATTGTCAGCTTCGCGCCGACCGAAGCATCAGCCAGTGCGGCCGTCACGTCGCTCTCCGAACGGATCGCGCTCATCGAATCCATCAGCCCCGAACCCCTCTCGAGCACGACCATCGCCAAGGGCACCCTCGATCTCGCGCGGGTATTCGATCTCGTCACCGGACCCGGGAACACGATCACCCCGTTCCCCCAGGACGACATCCGGGGGACCCTGGACTGGAGCATCGTCATCGACGACGGGGTCCTCAGGGCCGTCATCGAGACGACACCCGATCACGGCGCATCGTTCCCCGAGCGGAAACCCTCGCTCGGTGCGGACTGATCCGGATTTTCCTTGACAAAACCGGAGCTACGATTGGGGGGGCGCCCACGAGGCGCGCCGTCCCACCCCATCAGCGATCAACGCTCGACCCCGAAGGCACGCATGTCCTCCGACACCCAGTCCATCACCATGCTCCGCAACGTCGCGATCATCGCGCACGTTGACCACGGCAAGACCACCCTCGTCGATAACCTCCTCAAGCAATCCGGGAACTTCCGGGCCGGCGAACTCGAGAAACTCGAGGGCGGGCAGCACGGATTGATCATGGACTCCGAGGACCTGGAGCGCGAGCGCGGGATCACGATCCTCTCGAAGAACTGCGCCGTGGACTACGTCAGTCTCGACGGCGATCCCTACCGGATCAACATCATCGACACCCCCGGGCACGCCGACTTCGGCGGCGAGGTCGAGCGCGTCCTCCGGATGGCCGACGGGTGCATGCTCGTCGTCGATGCGTACGAAGGACCCATGCCGCAGACGCGCTTCGTGCTGGGCAAGGCGCTCGAGGCCGGTCTGTCTCCCGTGGTGGTGATCAACAAGTGCGATCGTCCCGACGGCGACCCGGACCGGGTCATCGGCGAAGTGTTCGACCTGCTCGTCGCGCTGGGCGCTGAGGAGCACGCGCTGGACTTCCCGGTGGTGTACGCCTCCGCGCGTGACGGGTGGGCGCAGGACGAGTGGAACGGCGAAGTGACATCGTCGGATCTCCGCGCGGCGTTTGAGGCGATCGTGAAGCATGTGCCTCATCCGGATGTGTATCTCGAAGCACCGCTCCAGATGCAGATCACGACTCTGGGGTATTCCGAGTACGTGGGGCGCATCGGTGTGGGGCGTGTTTCACGTGGAACAATTCAGGTCGGGCAGCAGGTGTCGCTGGTGAAGCACCTCAAGGAAGGCGGCACAAAGGTTTCCAAGGCGAAGATCGTCACGCTCCAGGGCTTCAAGGGTCTGGGAAAGGTCGATCAGGGGAAGGTGAGCGCCGGCGATCTGTGTGCTGTGTCGGGGGTCGAGGGGCTGGATATCGGGGACACGCTGTGTGACCCGGATCATCCGGAGGCGCTGGATCGGGTGACGATCGATGAGCCGACGATCTCGATGGTGTTCAAGGTGAACGATTCCCCGATGGCCGGTCAGGACGGGGAGTACGTGACGTCTCGTCAGATCAAGGCGCGTCTGGATCGTGAGCTGGAGCACAACGTGGCGCTGCGCGTCGAGCCCGGCCGGACGATGGACGAGTTCATGGTCTCGGGGCGCGGGGTGCTGCACCTCGGGATCCTGCTCGAGACGATGCGCCGTGAGGGGTACGAGCTTAATGTGGGTCGTCCGATCGTGATCGAGAAGGAGATCGACGGAGTGCTTTCGGAACCCGTCGAGGAGCTTGTGATCGATGCGCCGGATCAGCACGTGGGCGCGGTGATGCAGCTCGTTGGTGAGCGCAAGGGCGAGGTCGTCAAGATCGACGCGCGTGGCGATGGGATGACGCACTGTGTGTTCGAAATCACGTCGCGCGCGCTCATCGGGCTCCGTTCTCGGATCCTGACGGCGACGCAGGGTGAGGGGATCATGCACCACACGTTCCTGAAGTTCATCCCGGTTTCGGGTGAGCGCCCTTCGCGCTACTCGGGTGTGATGATCGCGACGGAGAACGGTCAGGTGACGGGGTACGCCGTCGAGAACATGCACGATCGTGGTGTGATGTTCGTCAAGCCCGGTGACAAGGTGTACGCCGGTCAGGTCGTGGGTGAGCACAACAAGCCCGGGGACCTGACGGTGAACATCGTGAAGGTGAAGAAGCTCGACAACATGCGCAGCGCGAACAAGGAGGCGACGGTGACGCTCAAAGCGCCCCGTCAGATCTCGCTCGAGCAGGCGCTGGAGTACATCGAGGACGATGAGTTCGTGGAGCTGACGCCGCACTTCGTGCGTTTGCGCAAGACGATCCTGAGCGAGTCGGAGCGGAAGCGTTTGTCTCGTCAGGAGAAGAGCAAGGCGGCTTCGGCCGGGTGATCCGGAGTCGAGATCGGGTGTGTATATAGACGCCGGAGGTTTCCGGCGTTTTTTTGATGGGGGCCGCAATACCGGATATGATTATGCGTTATTCTCCTGGCCGTCGGTTCCCGACGCAGGACGGGGGCCGACTCGGAAGGAAAGGAGCTGGCGATGCGCAGCAGCAAGTCGGCGAAGATCGTGGTTGTGGCGGGGACGCTTGTGCTTGTGGGTGGGATGACGGCGATGGGTCCTCGGGGATCGTGTCGGGGTCGGGGTGGATGCGCGACGTTGAGTCCGGATTCGGGGCGGACGCGTGTTGCGATCCCGATCCAGAATGAGTCTGTCGTCTCGGGGGTGCTGCACATGCGCGAGGAGGAGAAGATCGCGCGGGATGTGTATCGGGTTCTGGGTGAGCTCTGGGGCGCGAACGTGTTCCTGAACATCACCCAGTCCGAGCAGCGCCACATGGATTCGATGGCGATGATGATCGATCGGTATCGGCTCACGGATCCGATTGTGGACGACACGGTCGGGGTGTTTGCCGCGCCCGAGTTTGTGGAGTTGTACGGCGAGTTGATCGCGAACGGGGAGCGTTCGCTGATGGATGCGTACAAGGTGGGGGCGTTGATCGAGGAGCTGGACATCGTGGATCTGCGCGAGGCGCTCGAGGATGTCCGTGACCCTGTTCTTGCTTCGGTGTACGAGAATCTGATGCGTGGTTCTCGGAATCACCTGCGCGCGTTTGCGCGTCAGATCAACAACAACGGCGGGACCTACGAGGCGCGGTATCTGACCCAGGACGAGTTCGATGCGATCGCGAACTCGCCGCATGAGCCGGGTGGGTAATGGGTCGATGATGATCCGGGAGGAGAGATCCGGATGAGGGATCGGGACGCGCGTCCCGGTCCCTTTTGTGTTCCTGGGATCAGTCCTGGCTGGGGGAATGGGACATGACCTGGATCGGTGGGCTCGGTTTGAAGTTGATGTCGCGCTGGGGGAAGGGGATCGTGATGTTGTGCTCGCGGAAGAGCTCGTCGATCCGGAAGCGGAGATCGGATTCGATCTGGCGGCGGTCGAGGAGGTTGCGCGGCATGATCCAGAAGTGGAGTTCGAAGTCGAGGGAGGAGTCCCCGAAGTTCATGAAGAGGACCCGGTTCTCCGGGTGTTCGAGGACCCGGACGTGGTCTTCGAGGACGGACTCGAGGGTTTTCTTCACGAGCTGGACGTCTGAGCCGTAGGCGACACCCACGGGGATGATGACGCGCATGGAGCGGTCGGGGAGGAAGAAGTTCCCGACGCGGTTTTCGAGGAGGATGGAGTTGGGGATGACGGAGGTGGCGCCTTTGTAGTCCTGGAGGTGGGTGGCGCGGGCTCCGATTTTGAGGACGACCCCCGAGAAGCCCGAGACTTCGACGAAGTCCCCGACCTGGATGGGTCGTTCGAGGAGGAGGATGAGGCCTGAGATGAAGTTGTTGACGAGGTTCTGGGATCCGAAGCCCACGCCGATGGCGACGGCGCCGCCGAAGATGGTGAAGACGGTGAGGGGGACGCCGGCGATCTGAAGAGAGAGGACGGCGACGGCGGTGAGGAGGATGTAGAAGAGGACGGTCTGGATGGCGCTTGCGGGGCCGGGTTCGACTTTGAATCGGGGGAGGAAGGCTTTGGCGACGCGCTTGGAGATGAACTTGGCGAGGATGATGCCGACGATGAGGGTGAGGAGCGCGATCACGATCTGGGACACGGAGATGGTGGTGTCCTGGAGCTTGAAGAGGTCCATGTGCCAGATGTCGGAGGCGTGGTTGTAGGCGTTGGCGAGGAGGTCGATGGCGGGGGAAGCTTCGGGGAGCCCGGAGGTCGGGGGGTTCTCGGTCGTTTGTTGGGCGGTGTCCTGGATCACGGGTGGATGGTAGGTTTGGGAGAGTCGATGAGGGGATGCAACCGTCGGGTGTTCGGTCAGTATGAATGGCTGTTCATGGAAGCAGAGGTGACACGATGAAGCGGATGTGCTCGGGGACGGTGATTGCGGTCGTGATGGCGCTGGTGACGGTGACGATCGCGCTGGTGCTGGTTGCTTCGGGCTCCTCCGAATCGGGGACTTCGGGTGCGTTTATCGTGATCATGCTGGGGGCGGCGACGACGGTCAGCGCGGGGGCTTCGGGTCGGAAGGAATGCTGCTGTATCCGGAAGCTCTTCGGGAAGAAGAAGGCGGCGGAGGTCGTGGTGGGCGAGGGATCCGAACCGAATCCGTACTCGGC